>ERZ761607.3221-NODE-3221-length-16144-cov-5.697930_pt1 | contig 16144 bp, 13 predicted proteins | sample MGYA00511164_ERZ761607 | MGnify/ENA primary metagenome ERZ761607 (study PRJEB28899, sample SAMN02445080) | bioreactor sludge metagenome | biome: EBPR sludge | place: Australia: Brisbane, Thorneside Wastewater Treatment Plant | collected 2011-06-22 ...
CATCATGCACCGCCACACGGCCCAGGATGCGGTCCGCGAGCGATTCCACCACTTCCTCGTTCTTGATAAGGGCGGTGGCCACCAGACCGCGAAGCGTTCCGCAATCATCATTGGTAATCACCACATCCTGCGCCACGTCCACGAGTCGGCGGGTGAGGTAACCGGCGTCAGCCGTCTTCAGAGCGGTATCTGCAAGACCCTTACGCGCACCGTGGGTGGAGATGAAGTACTCCAGGATGGACAGGCCCTCCTTGAAGTTGGAGAGGATCGGGTTCTCGATGATGTCCTGTCCGCCGCCGCCGCCGCTCTTCTGGGGCTTGGCCATCAGTCCGCGCATGCCGCTCAGCTGGCGGATCTGCTCCTTGGATCCGCGGGCGCCGCTGTCCATCATCATGTAGATGGAGTTGAAGCCCTGGCGGTCGGTCTTGATGCGCTCCATCAGGCTGAACGTCACCTTCGAGTTGGTGTGCGTCCAGATGTCGATGGTCTGGTTGTACCGCTCGTTGTTGGTGATGAGGCCCATGTTGTAGTTGTTGGTCACCTCATCCACCTCCGTCTGCGCGGCCTTCACCAGCTTGTCCTTGGCGTCGGGCACCACCACGTCGTCGAGGTTGAAGCTCAGACCGCCGCGGAAGGCGCTCATGAAGCCCAGTTCCTTGATGTCATCGAGGAACTGTGCGGCGCGCGCCACGCCGGTCTCCTTCATCACCAGGCCGATGATGTCGCGCAGGGCCTTCTTGGTGAGCACATCGTTGATGAAGCCGCACTCGTCGGGCACCACTTCGTTGAATAGGGTGCGGCCGCAGGTGGTCTCGATCATCTCCGCCTTGCTCGTCTTGGGGTTCATCCAGCGCAGCTTGATCCAGGTGTGCAGGTCGAGGCGGCCCTCGTTGTAGGCGATGATCACCTCCTCGGGACTGTAGAAGGTCATGCCCTCGCCCTTCATCTTCCGCTCGGCATCGCTCTTGCGGCCCTTGGTGATGTAGTAGAGGCCGAGCACCATGTCCTGGCTGGGCACCGCGATGGGCGCGCCGTTGGCCGGGTTCAGGATGTTGTGGCTGGCGAGCATCAGGAGCTGCGCCTCCAGGATGGCGGTGTTGCCCAGGGGCACATGCACGGCCATCTGGTCACCGTCGAAGTCGGCGTTGAAGGCGGTGCAGACCAGCGGGTGCAGCTGGATGGCCTTGCCCTCGATGAGCTTGGGCTGGAAGGCCTGGATGCCCAGGCGGTGCAGCGTGGGCGCACGGTTCAGCAGCACGGGGTGGCCCTTGAGCACGTTCTCCAGGATGTCCCACACCACGGGCTCCTTCTTGTCCACGATCTTCTTGGCGCTCTTCACCGTCTTCACGATCCCCCGCTCGATGAGCTTGCGGATGATGAAGGGCTTGAAGAGCTCGGCGGCCATGTCCTTGGGCAGGCCGCATTCGTGCAGCTTCAGCTCGGGGCCCACCACGATCACGGAACGCGCGCTGTAGTCCACGCGCTTGCCGAGCAGGTTCTGGCGGAAGCGGCCCTGCTTGCCCTTGAGCGAATCGCTCAGCGACTTCAGCGGGCGGTTGCTCTCGCTCTTCACGGCGCTGCTCTTGCGGCTGTTGTCGAACAGGCTGTCGACGGCCTCCTGGAGCATGCGCTTCTCGTTGCGCAGGATCACCTCGGGCGCCTTGATCTCCATCAGGCGCTTCAGGCGGTTGTTGCGGATGATGACCCGGCGGTACAGGTCATTGAGGTCACTGGTGGCGAAGCGGCCGCCGTCCAGGGGCACCAGCGGGCGCAGCTCGGGCGGGATCACCGGCACCACCTTCACGATCATCCACTCCGGCTTGTTCTCGCGCCGGCTGTTGGCATCGCGGAAGGCCTCCACCACGTTCAGGCGCTTGAGGGCCTCGTTCTTCCGCTGCTGGCTGGTCTCCGTGTTCGCCTTGTGGCGCAGGTCGTAGCTCAGGCTGTCGAGGTCCAGGCGGCGCAGCAGGTCCTGCAGCGCATCGGCGCCCATCTTGGCGATGAACTTGTTCGGGTCGTTGTCGTCCAGGTACTGGTTGTCCTTGCCGAGGGCATCCAGGATGTCCAGGTACTCCTCCTCCGTGAGGAAGTCGAGGTACTGCACGGGGTTGCCCTCCTTGTTCACCGCCCTGCCGGCCTGGATCACCACGTAGCGCTCGTAGTAGATGATCTGGTCGAGCTTCTTGGTGGGCAGGCCCAGCAGGTAGCCGATCTTGTTGGGCAGGCTGCGGAAATACCAGATGTGGGCCACGGGCACCACCAGCTGGATGTGCCCCATGCGCTCGCGGCGCACCTTCTTCTCGGTCACCTCCACGCCGCAGCGGTCGCAGACGATTCCCTTGTAGCGGATCCGCTTGTACTTGCCGCAGTGGCACTCGAAATCCTTCACCGGACCGAAGATCCGCTCGCAGAAGAGACCGTCCCGCTCCGGCTTGTAGGTGCGGTAGTTGATCGTCTCCGGCTTGATCACCTCGCCATGGCTGCGCTCGAGGATCTGCTCGGGGCTGGCCAGGCTGACGACGATCTTGTTGAAGTTGCTGTTCAGCTTCACTTCCTTCTTCATGTTCTCGCGTTGCTTGCTTCCGTTCGACGTTCAGTTGCGCTTCCCTTCGATCACTCGAGGGAGACGTTCAGGGCCAGGCCACGGAGCTCGTGGAGCAGCACGTTGAACGATTCCGGAATACCCGGAGTGGGCAGGGGTTCACCCTTCACGATGGCTTCGTAGGCCTTGGCGCGGCCCATCACGTCATCGCTCTTCACGGTGAGGATCTCCTGCAGGATGTTGGCGGCGCCGAAGGCCTCCAGCGCCCACACTTCCATCTCGCCGAAGCGCTGGCCACCGAACTGGGCCTTGCCGCCCAGCGGCTGCTGGGTGATGAGGCTGTAAGGTCCGATGGAGCGGGCGTGCATCTTGTCGTCCACCATGTGGGCCAGCTTGATCATGTAGATCACGCCCACGGTGGCCGGCTGGTCGAAGCGCTGGCCCGTGCCGCCGTCGTAGAGGTAGGTCTTGCCGCTGCGCGGGATGCCGGCCTCGTCGGTCTCGGCGTTGATCTGGTCGTGCGTGGCCCCGTCGAAGATCGGCGTGGCGTACTTGCGGCCCAGCTTCTTGCCGGCCCAGCCCAGCACGGTCTCGTAGATCTGGCCGAGGTTCATGCGGCTCGGCACGCCCAGCGGGTTCAGCACGATATCCACCGGCGTACCGTCCTCCAGGAAGGGCATGTCGGCGTCGCGGACGATCTTGGCCACGATGCCCTTGTTGCCGTGGCGGCCGGCCATCTTGTCGCCCACGGTGAGCTTCCGCTTGGCGGCCACGTACACTTTGGCCAGCTTCACGATGCCGGCGGGCAGCTCGTCGCCGATGCTCACCTGGATCTTCTTGCGCTTGTAGGCGCCGCTGATGTCGCTGTGGCGGATGTTGTAGTTGTGGATGAGCTGGCGGACGAGCTCGTTCTTCCGCTTGTCGGCGGTCCACTCCGTGGGATCCACGGTGATGAAATCGATGGCCTGGAGCACCTTCGGGCTGTACTTCGTGCCCTTCTTGACCTGCTCCTCCTTGTACTTGTTGAAGACGCCGTTGCTGCTCTCGCCGCCGATCAGCTGCATGAGCTTCTCGATGAGCAGGTTCTTCAGCGCGCCGAGCTCCTTGTCCTGGTCCTTGTCGATCTGCTCCAGGATGCCCTTCTCATTGCCCTTGGCCTTCTTGTCCTTCACGGCCCGGCTGAAGAGCTTCTTGTCGATGACCACGCCCTTGGTGCTCGGCGGGGCCTTCATGGAGGCGTCCTTCACGTCGCCGGCCTTGTCGCCGAAGATGGCGCGCAGCAGCTTCTCCTCGGGGCTGGGGTCGGTCTCCCCCTTCGGCGTGATCTTGCCGATGAGGATGTCGCCCTCCTTGATCTCGGCGCCGATGCGGATCAGGCCGTTCTCGTCAAGGTCCTTGGTGGCCTCCTCGCTCACGTTCGGGATGTCGGCCGTCAGCTCCTCCAGGCCGCGCTTGGTGTCGCGCACCTCCATGATGTACTCATCGATGTGGATGGAGGTGAAGATGTCCTCCGAGGCCACGCGCTCGCTGATCACGATGGCGTCCTCGAAGTTGTAGCCCTTCCAGGGCATGAAGGCCACCTGCAGGTTGCGGCCGATGGCCAGCTCGCCATCCTGCGTGCCGTAGCCTTCGCAGAGGGTCTGGCCCTTGGTCACCTTCTCGCCCTTGCGCACGATGGGGCGCAGGTTCATGCAGGTGCTCTGGTTGGTCTTCAGGAACTTGGTGAGCTTGTACTCCTTCTCATCGCCCTCGAAGCTCACGATGCGCTCATCGTCGGTGCGCTTGTAGTCGATGACGATGCGGTCGCTGTCCACGTACTTCACCACGCCCTCGCCCTCGGCCGTGAGCAGCACGCGGCTGTCTCGGGCCACGAGCTCCTCCAGGCCGGTGCCCACGATCGGGGCCTCGGGCCGCAGCAGCGGCACGGCCTGGCGCATCATGTTCGAGCCCATCAGCGCGCGGTTGGCGTCGTTGTGCTCCAGGAAGGGGATCAGCGAGGCGGCGATGGAGGCGATCTGGTTCGGGCCCACGTCCATCAGGTGCAGCTCCTTGGGCTCCACCACGGGGAAGTCGCCCATCAGGCGGGCCTTCACCCGGCCGGTCTCGAACTCGCCCCGCTCGTTCACCTTGGCGTTCGCCTGGGCGATCATCTTGTTGTCCTCCTCCTCGGCGCTCAGGTACACCACGTCGGCCTTCATGTCCACCTTGCCCTCCGTCACGGGGCGGTAGGGCGTCTCGATGAAGCCGAGGCTATTGATCTTGCTGTACACGCAGAGGCTGCTGATGAGGCCGATGTTCGGCCCCTCCGGCGTCTCGATGGTGCAGAGGCGGCCGTAGTGCGTGTAGTGCACGTCGCGCACCTCGAAGCCGGCGCGCTCGCGGCTGAGGCCGCCGGGTCCGAGGGCCGACATCCTCCGCTTGTGCGTGATCTCGCTCAGCGGGTTGGTCTGGTCCATGAACTGGCTCAGCTGGTTGGTCCCGAAGAACGAGTTGATCACCGAGCTCAGGGTCTTGGCGTTGATCAGGTCGGTGGGCGTGAACACCTCGTTGTCGCGCACGTTCATGCGCTCGCGGATGGTGCGCGCCATGCGGGCCAGGCCCACGCCGAACTGGGCGTGCAGCTGCTCGCCCACGGTGCGCACGCGGCGGTTGCTCAGGTGGTCGATGTCGTCCACATCGGCCTTCGAGTTCACCAGCTCGATCAGGTACTTGATGATGAAGATGATGTCCTCCTTGGTGAGCACGCGCACGCTGAGCTCGCTCTGCAGGCCCAGCTTCTTGTTGATGCGGTAGCGGCCCACCTCGCCGAGGTCGTAGCGCTGCTCGCTGAAGAACAGCTTGTCGATCACGCCGCGGGCGGTCTCCAGATCGGGCGGCTCGGCGTTGCGCAGCTGGCGGTAGATCACCTCCACGGCCTCCTTCTCGGAGTTCGAGGTGTCCTTCTGCAGGGTGTTGTAGATGAGCGCGTAGTCGGCCGCGTTGATGCCGGCCTTGTGCAGGATGATGGTCTTCGCGCCGCTCTCCACGATCTGGTCCACGTGGTGCTCCTCGATCACCGTCTCGCGGTCGATCAGCACCTCGTTGCGCTCGATGCTCACCACCTCGCCGGTGTCCTCGTCCACGAAGTCCTCCACCCAGGTCTTCAGCACGCGGGCGGCCAGCTTGCGGCCTACGCTCTCCTTGATGGCGGCCTTGGTCACCTTCACCTCATCGGCCAGGCCGAAGATCTCCAGGATCTGCTTGTCGCTCTCGAAGCCGATGGCGCGCAGCAGCGTGGTCACCGGCAGCTTCTTCTTCCGGTCGATGTAGGCGTACATGACGCCGTTGATGTCCGTGGCGAACTCGATCCAGCTGCCCTTGAAGGGGATGACCCGTGCGCTGTACAGCTTGGTGCCGTTGGCGTGGCGGCTCTGGCCGAAGAACACGCCGGGGCTGCGGTGCAGCTGGCTGACCACCACGCGCTCGGCGCCGTTCACGACGAACGAGCCCTTGGGGGTCATGTAGGGGATCTGGCCCAGGTACACGTCCTGCACGATGGTCTCGAAGTCCTCGTGCTCGGGATCGGTGCAGTACAGCTTCAGCTTGGCCTTCAGCGGCACGCTGTAGGTGAGGCCGCGCTCGATGCACTCATCGATGCTGTAGCGGGGCGGATCGATGAAGTAGTCCAGGAACTCCAGCACGAACTGGTTGCGCGTGTCCGTGATGGGGAAGTTCTCGCTGAATACCTTGAAGAGGCCTTCCTTCTCGCGGTGCTCGGGGAGCGTGTCGATCTGGAAGAACTCCTCGAAGCTCTTGAGCTGGATGTCGAGGAAATCGGGATAATCGATACCGATCTTGCTGGAGCCGAAATCGATGCGCTTGCCTTTCTTGATGGTCTTCGCCTGGGCCATGGGTGGGGATCGGGAATGGAAGACGGACGGTTCACGTGATCCGGGATGCCTTGGTCGACGCTCCCACGGTGGATCGGTCCGTGGGTGTCCCGGCGCAGGGCGCCGTATCAAACGCCGACATCACAGCACGGCGGGGAACGCTGTGATGCGGATGCGATGAGGCTATTACTTGACCTCAACTTCGGCGCCGGCTTCCGTGAGTTGCTGCTTCAGGCTCTCGGCGTCCGCCTTGGACACGCCTTCCTTCAGCGGCTTCGGAGCGCCGTCGACGAGGTCCTTGGCCTCCTTCAGGCCCAGGCCGGTGAGCTCCTTCACGAGCTTCACCACGGCGAGCTTGTTGGCACCGCCGCTCTTCAGGATCACGTCGAAGCTGGTCTTCTCCTCAGCAGCGGCAGCGCCACCGCCGCCGGCGGCCGGAGCGGCCACGGCAACGGCCGCAGCGGCCGGCTCGATCTTGTACTCGTCCTTCAGGTACTGGGCCAGTTCGTTGACCTCCTTCACGGTGAGGGCCACCAGCTGATCGCCCAGGGTTTTGATGTCTGCCATTGTTCGGTGTTGTTACTGATTGTTCGTGGAAGCGGACTGTGCGTAACGCGTTTGGTCTTGTTAGTTGGCGGCGCGGGCCTCCAGGGCCTTCACCAGGCCGGCGATCCTCTGTCCGCCGCTGCCCTGCAGGCCGCTGATCACATTCTTGATCGGGCTCTGCAGCAGGCCGATGATCTCGCCGATGAGCTCCTCCTTGCCCTTCAGGTTCGCCAGCATGGCGATCTGGTCGTCGCCGATGAACACGGCCTCATCGATCCAGGCGCTCTTGAGCTGGGGCTTGGGCACCGCATCCTTCGCTGCGGGGTTCTTCTTGCGGAAATCCTGGATCAGCTTCGCAGGGGCATTGCCCTTCTCGGCGAACATCACCGCGGTCTGGCCGGCCAGGGTGGGGAACAGGGCGCTGTAGTCCTTGTCCTCGATGCGCTCCATCGCCTTCTGCAGCAGCGTGTTCTTCACCACGCGCATGCGGATGCCCTGCGTGGTGCAGGCGCGGCGCAGCTGGCTCGTCGCCTCGGCGTTCAGCGCGCTGGCATCGGTGAGGTAGAGCACGTGGGTGGCCTTGATCTCGCTGACCAGCTCAGCGATCACCTCGTCTTTCTGTATGCGGGTTGCCATGGTTCTTCAGGTGTTGATCAAGCCACTTGTACGGTGCGGGTATCCACCTTCACCCCGGGGCTCATGGTGCTGCTCACGGTAATGCTCTTGATGTAGGCGCCCTTGGCGGTGCTGGGCTTCAGCTTCACCAGGGTCTGCAGGATCTCGTGGGCGTTCTCGCTGAGCTTCTGGGCATCGAACGAGGCCTTGCCGATCACCGCGTGGATGATGCCGGCCTTGTCCACCTTGAAGTCGATCTTACCGGCCTTCACCTCCTTCACGGCCTTGGCCACATCCATGGTCACGGTGCCGGTCTTGGGGTTCGGCATCAGGCCGCGGGGACCGAGCACACGGCCCAGCGCGCCCACCTTGGCCATCACGGCCGGCGTGCAGATGATCACATCCACATCCGTCCAGCCGCCCTTGATCTTCTCCACGTAGTCGTCCAGGCCGGCCATGTCGGCGCCGGCGGCCATGGCCTCCTCGCATTTCGCGGGGTCCGCCAGCACCAGCACCTTCACGGTGCGGCCGGTGCCATGGGGCAGGCTCACGGTGCCGCGCACCATCTCGGTGCTCTTGCGGGGGTCCACGCCCAGGCGCACGGCGATGTCCACCGTGGCGTCGAACTTCGTGGTGCTCACTTGCTTCACGATCTGCGTCGCCTCGGGGAGGCTGTAGATCTTGCTGGCGTCGAACTTGGCCAACGCCGCCTTGCGCTTCTTGGTCAGGTTGCTCATGGCGTCGGTCTTAGAAGGGTTTCTCGCCGGTCACCGTCACGCCCATGCTGCGGGCCGTTCCGGCCACCATGCTCATGGCGCTCTCGATGGTGAAGCAGTTCAGGTCGGGCATCTTGTCCTGGGCGATGGCGCGCACCTGATCCCAGCTGATGCTGCCCACCTTCTGGCTGTGCGGAACGCCGCTGCCGCCCTTGATCTTGGCGGCCTCGATGATCTGCACCGCTGCGGGCGGGGTCTTGATGATGAAGTCGAACGACTTGTCGGCATAGACCGTGATCACCACCGGCAGCACCTTGCCGGCCTTGTCCTGCGTGCGCGCATTGAACTGCTTGCAGAACTCCATGATGTTCACGCCCTTGGCACCCAGTGCCGGGCCGATGGGGGGCGAGGGGTTGGCCGCTCCGCCTTTCACTTGCAGCTTGATGAGGGCTGCGATCTCCTTTGCCATTGTTCTTGGTTTGTGTCCTTATGGCGCCTTCCTTGTCGGTCGGCTCGGACGGGTTTGCTGGTTCGTTCAGACCTCTTTCTCCACCTGCATGAAGCTCAGCTCGAGCGGGGTCTTCCTTCCGAAGATCTTCACCATCACCTTCAGCTTCTTCTTCTCCTCGTTGATCTCCTCGATCACGCCGTTGAAGCCGTTGAAGGGGCCATCGATCACCTTGACGCCCTCTCCCACATGGTAGGGGTTCACCGAGGTCGCCTCAGCGTCGGCCAGGTCATCCACGGTGCCCAGGATCCGGTTCACCTCGGCCTGGCGCAGGGGAACGGGGTCTCCCCCCTTCTCCGCACCCAGGAAGCCGATCACGTTCGGCAGGTTCTTGATGCTGTGCGCGATCTCGCCGGTGAGCTCCGCCTCCATCAGCACGTAGCCCGGGAAGAAGCTCCGCTCCTTGCTCACCTTCTTGCCGTCGCGGATCTGGTAGAACTTCTCCATGGGGATGAGCACCTGCGCGATGCGGTCCTTCATGCCCTTGGTGCGTGACATCTCCATCTCGATGAGCTCCTTCACCTTCTTCTCCTTGCCGGAGATGGCGCGGACCACGTACCACTTGCGCGTCGTCACCTCTGCCATGGCCTTAGGAAGCGAGGAATTTGTAGATGAAGCCCAGCATGCCCTTCCAGAAGCCGGTATCCTCCTTGCCCATGTTCTGCACCCCGAAGAGGTAGTCCATGAGGAAGATGATCAGCGAGAGGATGAGGGCCGAGACCAGCACCACGATGGCGCTCCCCTGAAGCTCCTTCCAGGTGGGCCAGCTCACCTTGTTCATGAGCTCGTTGTAGCTCTCGCTCAGGTATGTCTTGAAGCTTGCCATCGGTCGATCGGGATTCGCTTGGGCACGGGTGGCAGGAATCGAACCCGCAGCCTAAGGTTTTGGAGACCTTCGCTCTACCAATTGAGCTACACCCGTGTATCTGTCCGTGTCGTTCATTTCGGCGGCGAAGGCCGGCCCGGTTGCCCGGACCGGCCTCGCTGCCTCGGGTCCGTTGCTTACTTGATGATCTCCGTCACCTGACCGGCGCCCACGGTGCGGCCGCCCTCGCGGATGGCGAAGCGCAGGCCCTTGTCCATGGCGATCGGCACGATCAGCTTCACGGTGATGCTCACGTTGTCGCCAGGCATGATCATCTCACGGCCGGCCTCCATCGTGATCTCGCCCGTCACGTCCGTGGTGCGGAAGTAGAACTGGGGGCGGTACTTGTTGTGGAAGGGGGTGTGGCGGCCGCCCTCCTCTTTCTTCAGCACGTAGATCTCCGCCTTGAACTCGGTGTGCGGGGTGATGCTGCCGGGGGCGGCGATCACCATGCCGCGACGGATGTCGGTCTTCTCGATGCCGCGCAGCAGCAGGCCCACGTTGTCGCCGGCCTCGCCGCGGTCGAGCAGCTTGCGGAACATCTCCACGCCGGTGCAGGTGCTGGTCAGCTTCTGCTCCTGCATGCCGATGATCTCCACGTTGTCGCCGGTCTTCACCACGCCGGTCTCGATACGGCCGGTGGCCACCGTGCCGCGGCCCGTGATGGAGAACACGTCCTCCACGCTCATCAGGAAGGGCTTCTCGGTATCGCGCGGGGGCACCGGGATCCAGGTGTCCACGGCATCCATCAGCGCCATCACCGTATCCACCCACTTCGCCTCGCCATTCAGGGCGCCCAGGGCGCTGCCGCGGATGATCGGCGTGTTGTCGCCATCGTACTCATAGAAGCTCAGCAGCTCGCGGATCTCCATCTCCACCAGGTCGAGGAGTTCGGCGTCCTCCACCATGTCCACCTTGTTCATGAACACCACGATCTTGGGCACGCCCACCTGACGGCCGAGCAGGATGTGCTCGCGGGTCTGGGGCATGGGTCCGTCGGTGGCGGCCACCACGAGGATGGCACCGTCCATCTGGGCGGCACCCGTCACCATGTTCTTCACATAGTCGGCGTGGCCCGGGCAATCCACGTGGGCGTAGTGACGGTTGGCCGTCTGGTACTCCACGTGCGAGGTGTTGATCGTGATGCCGCGCTCCTTCTCCTCGGGTGCGTTGTCGATGGAGTCGAAGCTGCGCTTCTCCGAGAGGCCCTTCTCGGCCAGCACGGTGGTGATCGCCGCGGTCAGCGTGGTCTTGCCGTGGTCAACGTGGCCGATCGTGCCGATGTTGACGTGCGGCTTGGTACGTACGAAAGTCTCCTTTGCCATGGTCGTGCGGTCGTTGAGTTGTTCGTGTTCAGATCGGTCCTTGATTGCGCTGTACCGGCCGCCCCCTTGCAGGGGACTGATGTCGCTCAGCCCGAAGAGGCTGATGAGCCTTTGACGGGAATTGAACCCGTGACCTCTTCCTTACCAAGGAAGTGCTCTACCCCTGAGCTACAAAGGCCTGTTGGGATGCTGCGCCCCCCTCGGCCCGGGCGGGCTTCGGCGGGGAGAGCCCCGGATTCGCTGGAAGCCCCGGAGGGCAGGAGCGGGAGACGAGATTCGAACCCGCGACGTTCAGCTTGGAAGGCTGATGCTCTACCACTGAGCTACTCCCGCGGAATCCGGTGTGGGTTGTGGTCCCCGTTCGTCGTGGAAGCGGCGCCTGGAAGCGGCGACGCTGGCTCCGTCTGAACGGTGGGGAGAACAGGATTCGAACCTGTGAAGTCGTAAGACAACAGATTTACAGTCTGCCCCCGTTGGCCACTTGGGTATCTCCCCTGATCTTGGCTCGCGGAGCCAATGGAGGGACTCGAACCCACGACCGGCTGATTACAAATCAGCTGCTCTACCAGCTGAGCTACATTGGCCTGTACAACAAGGAAAAGAACGGTTCCTTTTCCCGCTCCCAACCGGCAAGGGCTGGAATTGGGCCTGCAAATGTAGAAAAGAACCGCTCCGCGCCAAACAAGAGGCGCAATCTTTGCTTATGGGCACCGCCCGGACGGCTTACCGGGCCCGGTCCTTGGTCCGCACCACCTGGTTCCGCAGCGCCTCCACGGCCGCGATGGTGGCCTCTTCGAAGGTCTTGTCCTGCCGCTTGGCGAACAGCTCATTGCCCGGCACGGCCAGCCTCACCTCCACCAGCTTGTTCTCCCGGTTCTCCCCGTCTTTCTCCAGGCGGAGGAAGACCTCGGCGGAGAGGATGCCGTCTGTGAATTGGGTGAGCTTGGAGAGCTTCTCCCGGATGAAGTCGATCAGCTTGGTGTCGGCGTCGAAATGGATGGATTGGACGTTGATGTTCATCGGTCGGTGATGCGTTTGGCGTTGGGTTCAACGGTCGCGCCGCCCGCCGCGCGGATGCGCCTGGGCGTGGACCTTCTTGAGCTTCTCGGCGGTGTTGTGGGTGTAGACCTGGGTGGCGGCAAGGCTGGCGTGGCCCAGGATCTCCTTCACGGCGTTCAGATCGGCCCCGCGATCGAGCATGTGGGTGGCGAAGGTGTGGCGGAGCACGTGGGGGCTGCGCTTGCGCTGGGAGGTCACTTCCCCAAGGTAGCGCTGAACGATGCGTTGTACGCTCCGGCGCGAAAGGGGTTCGCCATTCTCCCCCACCAGCAGGGGGGTACCGGCGGCAGGGGGGCCGAGCGCACCGGACCGGGCGGCGCCGTACGCCTGCAGGCGCATCAGGGCACCGTCCCCCAAGGGCACGATGCGCTCCTTGTTGCGCTTGCCCAGCACCCGCAGGGTGCCCCTGGCGGCATCCACGTCCTCCGGCCGTATGCCGAGCAGCTCCGCCAGGCGGATGCCCGTCCCATAGAGCAGCTCCAGGATGAGCAGTTCCGCCGCTTGGCGCAGGCCCTCGCCCCTCCGCTCGCTCTGGAAGAGCTGGTCCATCCGCGCCTCCTCCACGAATTCCGGGAGCCGCCGGGAGGTCTTCGGGGGCTCTACCAAAGCCGTGGGATCACGGTCCGTGGCCCCCATGCGCCGAGCGAACCGGTAGAAGCCGCGCAGCGCGCTCAGGCGACGGTTCACCGTTCGGGGCGAATCGCCCTGCTCGATCCGCGCCATCACCCAGTAGCGCACCAGCTGGTCGTCGCAGTCCTCCGCACGGGCCACCCCCTGCTCCTGCAGGTAGGCGCTGAAGAGGGCGAGGTCGGCCCGGTAGGCCGCCACCGTGTGGGCGCTGAAGCGCTTCTCCAAGGCGAGATGGTCCAGGAACCGGTCCACGAGCATGGGACCGCCAAGGTACCAAACGCCGAAGGCGGAAGAGCCATTGCCCTTCCGCCTTCGGCGCACGATCAGGCAGGAATTACTCCTGCTCGGTCTGCATCTGCAGCTTGTAGGCGGCGCGGATGATCTCCTTGCGGCGCGCCACGGAAGGCTTGGTGTAGCTCTGGCGCTTGCGCAGCTGGCGCATGGTGCCGGTGCGCTCGAACTTCTTCTTGAACTTCTTGAGCGCCTTGTCGATGCTCTCGCCTTCCTTGACCGGGATGATCAGCATGGTCGTCGTGTCCTTTTTCGTAAGGGGCCGCAAATATAGCGGCCCGGATCAGAGTTCCAAACGCGCGTCCGTTCATTAACGCGCTCACCGGCCCAGCACCTCCGCCAGGCGCGCCTCCAACTGGTCTCCGCGCAGCCCCTTTTCCAGCACCTTGCCCTCGCGATCCACCAGCACGGTGAAGGGGATGCTGCTTACGCCGTATTCCTGAGCCGCCGCGTTGTTCCAGAAGCCCAGGTCGCTCACGTGCTTCCACGGCAGGCCATCGGCCTTGATGGCCTCCACCCACGCCGTATGGTCCCGGTCCAGGCTCACGCCGAGGATCTCGAAGCCCTTCGACCGGAAGCGCTCATACACGCGCTTGACGTTGGGATTCTCGATCCGGCAGGGCCTGCACCAGCTGGCCCAGAAGTCGATGAGCACCACCTTCCCGCGGAGCTGGCTGAGTGCAAAGGAGCCGCCATCCGGGGTGCTCTGGCGGATCTCCGGGGCCTCGGACCCGATCGGCAGCAGGTTGCTCAACCGCTTCATCTCCTCCTCCTGGGCCCTGATCATCACCAGCTCCTGCTCGTACCGGTCCACCTGCTCGCGGAACGAGGCGTAGAACCCCGAATTCGGCATCGTCCTGCGCAGGCCGTCGCGCACCTGCTTGAAGAGGTCGAACTCCCGCGTCATATCCATGCGGCCCAGCACGCTGATGGCCACCGGCGACCCGCTGTTCTCGCGCACGAACTGGCGGCAGCGCTCATAGAAGGCCAGGTTGGTGGCGTTGAGCTCATCGAGGTTGGCCTGGTTCGAGGGGTCGGCGGAAAGGGCCGAGCGCAGGCCGCTCACCTTCTGCTCGTAGCCCATCGCCTCCTCCTGGAACCGTCGCATGGCGTCGGTATGCACCGATCCCTCGAGGCGCATGGGGGTCTGCAGCAGGCCGCCCTGGGCCTCCACGGCAAGGCCCTCGGCGCTGTCGAGCACCACGATGAGCTGCTCGTTGCCCACGGCGATCCGGTAGAAATCGAGCGGCAGGTAAGGCACCTTCATGGTGCCCTTGCCATCGCCGTTCAGCTTCACGGAATCCACGTGGTACGGACGCCCGTTCTCAAAGCGGTCGAAATAGGCCATCTGGTCGCCGGCACCCTCGACGCTGAGGCTGATGGTGCGGGTGGCTGTGCCCTGGCCTCCGCAGGCAGCGGCCAGGATGATCATGGGTAGGAAGGAGCGGATGCTTGGCATGTTCATGCGGATTCCTGTTCGAGCAGTTGGCGCACCACCTCATTGGCGCGCTTGGGGTCGGCCTTGCCCTTGGTGCCCTTCATCACCTCGCCCATGAAGAGGCCCAGCAGGCCTTTCTGGCCGCTGCGGTAGGCGGCCACCTTTTCGGGGTACTTCGCCATCACCTCCCGCATCAGGCCCTCGATCACATCCTCTTTGGTGTCCTGCACGAGGTCGTGCTTCACGGCCAGCTCCTCGGCGGTGCTGGCTGCGTCCTCGAGCATCATCGGGAAGAGCTTCTGGCTGGCGACGCTGTGGCTCACCTTGCCGCTGTCGATGAGGGTAATGAGGCCCGCGAGCCGCTCGGCGCTGATGGGGAACCGGCCGATGTCGAGGCCGCGCTCGTTCACCCAGCTGCGCACATCGCCCATCACCCAGTTGGCGGCGCCCTTGTAGTTGCTCGTCTTGGCGATCACCGCCTCGTAGTAGAGCGCGGTGCCCTTGTCGTCGGTGAGGATGCCCGCGTCGTAGTCGCTGAGGCCGAGCTGCTGGGTGTACTTGGCGCGCAGCTCGCGCGGCAGGGGCGGCATCTCCCTGCGGATGGCCTCCTTCATGGCCTCGCTCACGGTGATGGGCTGCAGGTCGGGCTCGGGGAAGTAGCGGTAGTCGTGAGCCAGCTCCTTGCTGCGCATGCCGATGGTGATGCCTTTGCCCGCATCGAAGGTGCGCGTCTCCATGTGGATGACGCCACCGGCATCGAGCACCTCGCTCTGGCGCTGCGCCTCGTACTCGATGGCGCGCATCACGTTGCGGAAGCTGTTCATGTTCTTCACCTCGCACCGCGTGCCGAACTTCTCCTGACCGATGGGCCGCAGGCTGATGTTGGCATCGCAGCGCAAGCTGCCCTCTTCCATGTTGCCGTCGCAGATGTCGAGGTAGCGCACCAAGCGGCGGATCTCCACCAGGTAGTCGTAGGCCTCCTGCCCGCTGCGGATGTCGGGCTCGCTCACGATCTCGATCAGCGGAACGCCGGCGCGGTTCAGGTCCACCAAGGTGTTGAAGGGGTCCACATCGTGGATGCTCTTGCCGGCATCCTCCTCCATGTGGATGCGCGTGATCCCGATGCGCTTCTCGCCGCCTTCAACGGGGATGATGACATGCCCCTTGGTGCAGATCGGCGTATGGTCCTGCGTGATCTGGTAGCCCTTGGGCAGGTCGGGATAGAAGTAGTTCTTGCGGGCGTAGTGCATCCACGGCGCGATGGAGCAATCCGTGGCCAGGCCCATGCGCACCGCCAGCTCCACCACCTTCTTGTTGGCCACGGGCAGGGTGCCGGGGTGACCCAGCGTCACCACGCTCACGTTGGTGTTCGGGTGGTCGCCGTAGGCGTTGGGGTCGCTGCTGTAGGCCTTGCTGTTGGTGATCAGCTGCGCGTGCACTTCCAGGCCCACCACCAGCTCGTATTTCTCGCTCCAGTGGGGCGCGCCGGTGCCCGTCACGGCTTCCTTCTTCGTGCTCATCTCAGCAGCTGGCGATCAATTCCTTCATGATGTGCGTGAGCTTGGGCTCGGCCTTCTCGGCCACGCGCTGCACCATCTCGTGCGTGGTCTTCTCGATGCGGCCCTTCACGCCCATGTCCGTGATCACGCTCATGGCGAAGCAGGGGATGCCCATCTGCCGCGCCGCGATCACCTCGGGCACGGTGCTCATGCCCACGGCATCGCCGCCGATCACCCGCAC
>ERZ761607.3222-NODE-3222-length-16140-cov-5.551135_pt1 | contig 16140 bp, 12 predicted proteins | sample MGYA00511164_ERZ761607 | MGnify/ENA primary metagenome ERZ761607 (study PRJEB28899, sample SAMN02445080) | bioreactor sludge metagenome | biome: EBPR sludge | place: Australia: Brisbane, Thorneside Wastewater Treatment Plant | collected 2011-06-22 ...
CCGCGGATGCACCGCCGCCGCTCAAATCACCTTTCGTACCGGGACCCCGCATCAATGATTCCGCACACCTACGCGAGGAGTGGCGGCGGATTGGCGGCGGACGGGTGGCGGCCGCCACCCAGTGCGCTCGTGAGGCGCTCGGTTCCAGCCCGCGCGACTCCGGTCGGTCCGCGAGCCATCGTGACGACGTGGTCGGCACCTTCAGGCAGCGTATCGCCCTGCGCGGGCGGAGCATCGTACCCTGCTCTTTGCCAGCTACCGGACCACCACCACGATGCCCAGATTCGAGCTCACTCCGACGACTCTGCTCTCCAGACGTGAAGGCCCCGTGGACTGCTTCGAGTGGTCGCCGACCGGCGACTGGATGGCGGAGTCGCGCAGCAAGCAAGGCGGGATTCGGTTGTGGTCGCTGAGCGGCGGCGTACCCGTTGCCGGGCCGATCGTGGCCGTACCAGGGATGTCGGAAGGGACGAGGCGCGCCTCGGTGGCCTCCGCTGCAGCTGTGCCCCGCGCGTGGCAACACTCGTCGAGTACGCAGTGTGCGCGTCACCCTTTGTCGTCCCGTCCGTACCCGATCCGAACGGCCGCGACGCCATCGAGAACTTTCTTCGACCCCTCGTGAATCCTTTCACCGCGACGTGGATAGAGCCCCGCGGAGGTTCACTCATGTCCAAGCTGCTTCCCACCAACGAGCACCCCGTCGAGCGTGTGCTTCGTGTGGTCCTCGGTGCCGGTCTGCTGTCGCTGGTGTTCGTCGGTCCGCAGTCGCTCTGGGGGCTCGTGGGCATCGTGCCGCTCGCCACGGGGCTGCTCGGGAGCTGTCCGCTGTACACTCTGCTCGGGTTCTCCACGTGCCCGGTGAAGTCGAAGACGACGACCGCTTGATCCTCGACGTCGCTCGAGGGCACGGAGGCGCGCTCGCGACTCTCTACGAGCGGCATGGGCGCGCGGTCTGGGCGGTCGCGCGGGCGTTCGCGCGCAGCGAGTCGGAGGTCGACGATCTCGTTCAGGAGACGTTCCTCGCCGCGTTGCGGAGCGCGTCGACGTTCGTGCCGGGTCGCGCGAGCGTGCGCACGTGGTTGTTCGCGATCGCGCGCAACGCGGGGCGACGTACGCACCGTCGGAGTCGCGAGATCGTGGACCCGCCGCTGCTCGAGCTCGGCGTCGCCGCCGGTTGGGGCGCGCCCGACGCGGCGCTCTCGCGGGAGATGGACGCGAGCTCGATCGCGCGTGCGATCGCGTCGCTCGAGCCGCGCGACCGGGAGATCGTGCTGTTGCGAGACGTGGAAGGGTTGTCCGGCGAAGAGTGCGCGGTGACGCTCGAGCTCTCGCTGCCGGCGATGAAGAGCCGCCTGCACCGCGCGCGGCTGCGACTGATGGCGTCGCTGCGCGCCGAGGAAGGAGGCGTCGTGGCGCACGAGCGTGAGGTGGGAGGGCTGACGTGCGGCGAAGTGCTCGCGCGGCTGGGCGACTACGTCGACGGCGAGCTCGTCGCGGACGAGGTCGCGCGGGTGGACGCACACCTTCGCGAGTGCACGGTGTGCGAGCGCTTCGGCGGTCGCTACGCGCACGTGGTGCATGGCGCACGCGAACGGCTCGGCGTGGAGCACGCGATCGACGCAGAGACGTTCGAGCGAGTGCGGCGCGCGCTCTCGGAGTGATGCGCAGCCGAGTTGGGTGCCGCTCCTCGGCGTGCCGTTCCCCCGCGTGTCGGCGACGTCACGTCGGAGACGTCACGTCGAGCGCTCGGCGCCGACACTTCGAGGGCATCTGCGGCGTTCGGGCGTTCGGGGACGGGGCGCTCGCGGGGACATGCCGACCCGCACTTCAACCCGCGTGCCGAACGGTGCGACTCAACGACTCTGCGGCCTTGGCCCACTGCTCACGGTGGCGGTGGCGGGCAAGTGGCGGTGCGCCCCCAAGCGAGAGAGCGAGACGACGAGACCACAGCGCAAGAGCGGAGCGCGAAGCGTAGTTTGGGTGCCGAACCTCTGAGCCGAGCGCGAGTCGCGAATCCGGCATGTTTCGTCCTGCGCGGTCAGCGTCGACACGGGGAACGCTGCGCGTCATCGTGACGACGATGCGTGCGTGCGTGGCTTCCCTACCCCTCGTGGTCGCCTGCTCGGGGATCGACGAGGTCGACGGCGCCTCGCTCTGCGCGAACCTCGACCGGGGACGGCGCGTTCGGTTGACCGAGCGCCTGGACCCCGACTCGGTCGTCCTACTCAATGCGACGATTCAGTCCTGCGAGCCCGGTGTGTGCTGCAATCGGGGTTGGTATCTCTACCGCGTTCCCGGCTGCGAACGAGTCGGAGTGGTGGCCGACGATGCCTTGCCGATCCGGTTCAACGGTGCCCCGCAACGCCTCCTGTGCATGTCAGGTTCCCCCTGCCCCGAATGCCCGGACCCGAGAGTCGAGGAGCTTTCCGGCACGCTTCGTCGCTCCGAGGGCTTCATCTTTGGCGCGCTCCCGTCCGACGTGGATTGGTACCTCGTCGTCGACGCGGAGGCCCCCGACGCAGGTGCCCCATGATCACGCTTCGAACCGAGAGGACGTGCCTACGCCGCGCGCGAGAGTCGGACGTGGATGCCTTCTTCGCCATCCTGTCCGACGCCGAGACGATGCGATTCTGGTCCACGCCTCCGCATCGCTCGGTCGAGACGACGCGGTCGTGGCTTCGTCCGATGCTCGAGCCCGATCCTGCGATCAGCGACGAGTTCGTGATCGAGCTGGAGGGCGAGGCCGTCGGGAAGGCGGGCTTCTACCGGCTGCCGGAGCTGGGTTTCATCCTTCGGCGGGACTTGTGGGGAAGAGGGATTGTCTTCGAAGCCGCAACGGCCGTCATCGAGCACGTGCTCCGCACGCGAAACCTGGATGAGCTCGTCGCCGACGTCGACCCACGCAACGTGGCTTCGCTGAAGCTCCTCGCGCGCTTGGGCTTCGAGGAGTCGGGGCGCGCCGAGCGCACGTACTGCATCGACGGCGTCTGGGTCGACAGCGTGTACATGCGTCGGTCGGTTCGAGGAGCCTGACGCTCGGCAGCGAAACGAACGGACGCGCGCGTGCGCTCAGATCCGCAGCTTCGCGCGGAAGCCCCGCGCCGCGTAATACGACTGCGCGCCGTTGTGGTAGATGAACACGTGGTTGAAGCGCCGGTCGCCGAAGAGCGCGCCGCCTTCCTCGCGAATCGCCGATGGCGTCACGACCCAGCTCGACGTCGTGGTGTCGAACGCGCCGAAGGTCTGCAGCGCGCGGTAGTCCGACTCGGTGAGGAGCTCGGCGCCCATCGACGTCACGACGTCGATCACGTTGTTGGCCGGGCGCGCCTCTTTGCGCGCCTGCCAGGCCTCGCGGTCGTAGCAGAGGCTTCGACGTCCGCTCGGGCTCTGGGTCGCACAATCCACGAAGACGAGGACACCGGGCCCCTCGATGGCGACGAGGTCGGGCTCCCCTCCGCTCGCCTCCATCTTCGCGAGCGTGGCGAGGGCGTCGGTGTCGAGGCGCGCTTCGACCTTCCGCCATTCGACGCCGGGATGCCGATGCGGTTGTGCATCGAATCGCCGCTTCAGCGTGACGATCAGAGCCTCTCCGTCCGCCGCTTGCGCTTTCGGGGAGCTGGAGGTCGCCTTCTTCTTCGCTGCCATCGTTCGCTCCTTCCGTCATTCGGTGACGTGCGTCGAGACGCGCGAGCCTACGACGAGACGACGGCACGGCGCAGCGCGAACCCTCGAACCGAGCGCTTCGATTCGATCGCTGCAAACCGATCCGCACGCGCGCGCGCGCCGCTCGACGCTCGTTCGTGAGGTCGCGCCACGCGAGCACGACGAAGCGACCCTCGTCTCAACGTTCGTTCGTGAGGTCGCGCCACGCGAGCACGACGAAGCGACCCTCGTCGTTGCGACGCACCGCGACGGTCCACAGAAGCCTCTCGGTGCGCACCTCCTCACCGTCGATCGTCTCGACCATGGCGCAAGACGCGCTCACCTCGGTCGACTCGGAGAGCTCGGCGATGATCGCCTCGATGCGCGCGGCCTCTTCGTCGGAGTCGTCGTTCATCGGCGGAGGGATCGCGATCATGCCGTAGCCGGGGCCCTCTTCCAGGGTCGGCACGCACCCCGCGGGCACGTGGGTGAGCAGCGGTCCGAGCTCGTCGCCGGAGGGAAGGCGTCGTCCGAACGCGACGTCGACGTGCGCACCGAGCGTGTCGGGCTCGGAGGCGGCGATCGTGCGCAGCAGGCTCACGAACGCGATCGCATCGTCCGGCACCGAGGCGCTGTCCGGCGCGGACACCGAGGCGCTCGACGATTCCGCTTCGCTCGGCGCGGCCTCGGCATGCAGCGTGGTCCCCGACGCCGGCGTGGAAGAAGCCGTGCCCCCGCACCCGACGATCATCGCGACGAAGAGGTAGCGCATCGCTCGTACATCCAACCACGGCGCGCTTCGTGGGAGAAGGGACCGTTCGTCCCGTGTCGCACGACCTGGTGCACGACTGCGCGATGCGCAACGCGCGTACTGGAAGCTCTGCCTTCCGGTGGCTGGGCGAGCGCGCACGTTCGACCGCGAGCGAGCGGGGTCGCTGGGTGCTCCTCGCCGAGATCGCGACGCACGAGCCGACTCGGATCGCTCGTGTTCTGCGAGAGAAAACGTCGTTCGCGACGTTCCTCACGATCCACGGGCACACCACGTGTAAGGCGGCGCGCTCGAGGGACGGGGCCGCACGACGAGCCGCCGTGGCCGACTCTGCGGGCGACGCGGAGGACGTGCTCGGCGCTGAATCGAACACCAACAACACATCGGGCCCCACGACCAACATGAAGAAGCTTTGGATGATGGGGTGCATCGGGTTCGTCGCGGCTTGTGCGGCGGAGCCCGGCGGGGCGGCGAAGGACGGCGAGGTCCTGATGACGGACGAGCTCGAGCTGCGGCGCGACGATCGCGCGGACGGCCGAGGCGTCGCGCAGGGTGAGCTCCCGTGGTGCGAGGTGCAGGAGCGTCGTCTGACGGCGGCCGCGCCGTACCACACGTGGACGTTCACGACCGAGGCGGGCTGCGGCGACACGTTCGTCGACCTCGCGAGCCGCGCCGGCGACGACACGTACGTGCTGCTCTACCGCTCGACGCGCCGCGGTTGGCAGCTCGTCGCGCAGAACGACGACTGCGGCTCGGGCACGCTCAACAGCTGCATCCAGCAACCGCTCGACGCGGGCGAGTACCTCGTGGTCGCGTCGACGTACCGCTACCTGCGCTTCGGGATCCCGACCGCCGCGAGCTACCACCTGCGCCTCGTGTGCCGCACCGGCGGCGAGTGCACGGATCCGGACGCGAGCTGCGAGACGAACGCGGACTGCGCGGAAGGCGCGTACTGCCACCACGCCGAAGAAGGCACCTGCGGTGGCGCGGGCGAGTGCCGCACGCGCCCCGAGATCTGCACGCGCGAGTACATGCCGGTCTGCGGCTGCGACGGCCGCACCTACGGCAACCGCTGCAACGCGGCGGGCGCGGGCACGAGCGTCGCGTACGAGGGCGCGTGTGAGATCGAGACGGGCGCGGCGTGCGGGAGCCGCGGGCTGCCCGAGTGCCCCGAGGGCACGTTCTGCGCGTTCGCTCCCGAGGCGATGTGCGGCGCGACGGATCGTCCGGGCACCTGCGAGACGCGCCCCGAGGCGTGCATCGCGCTCTACGATCCCGTCTGCGGCTGCGACGGCCGCACCTACGGCAACGCGTGCGAGGCGGCGAGCCACGGCGTGAGCGTCGCGGCGAGCGGCGAGTGCGCGGCGGCCGGCTGCACCACGAACGACGAGTGCGGCGAAGGTCAGTTCTGCCAGGCGAGCTCGTGCGGCGGCGCGGGCGAGTGCGTCGAGCGTCCGACCGCGTGCACGCGCATCGGCTTCCCCGTCTGCGGCTGCGACGGCAACACGTACGGCAACCCGTGCGAGGCCGCGGCGGCGGGCGTGAGCGTGGCGTCCGAGGGCGAGTGCGCGCTCGAGCTCGGCGACGCGTGCGCGTTGAACGGCGCGCTGAGCTGCCCCGAGGGGAGCTTCTGCGCGTTCTCGGCGGAGGCGGCGTGCGGCGCGGCTGACGTCGGCGTGTGCAGCGCGCGCCCCGAGGCGTGCATCGCGCTCTACGATCCCGTCTGCGGCTGCGACGGCCGCACCTACGGCAACGCGTGCAACGCCGCGAACGCGGGCATGTCGGTCGCGTACGCCGGCGCCTGCCGCCGCTGATCGCACGTCGACTTCGGCTCCTTCACGAAGCCCGTCCCGGTCCGCCGGGGCGGGCTTCGTCGTTGGGGGCGCTTCGACGATCGCAGGACGCTCCGATGCTGCAACGCGTCATTCTGGCGAGCAGAAGCTCTGATCGACCGCGGTTCCTGCCGTGCAACGCACCAATGCTGCAAAGCGACAATCCCATCGGAGCCACGTTGGGCGCCGCGCGCGCGCGCGGGACCCCCGCGGCGAGGCACACACCTCGCAGATCGTCCCAAAATCACGAGAAAAATGGTGCGCAGACCGGGTTTCCCTCGATCCTGGCCCAACGACTTCGACGCCGCACCGCCCTGCGCTGCACTGCAACTCGTTTCGGATGAGCATCGTCGTTCTTCGGATCAATTCGGCGGATTGAATTTGTGCAAAGCACAATCGTGAGCCATGGTGCGATGCACAACGTGCCTCGAAGGGGTTCGGGGCCGTCGACGGGTTTGGGGAGTGCTCCGTAGGGCCTCGCCCAGGGGTCTTCTCGAAGACCCGCGAAGAAGGGGTTCGGACATGAAGCGAGACTGGGCGTTGGTGATCGCGCTCGTGGGCGCCATCGGTTGCGGAGACGACGACGGACCGACCCCGCCGGTCGACGGGGGCATGGACCCCGACACCGGTGTGACGGTCGACGCGGACACGCCGGACGCGCCGGGTACCGACGCGGTGGTCGAAGACCCGCGGGTGGTCGCCTGTCGCGCGACGCTCGCGGCTCGGGCAACCGAGGTGGCCGCCATGCTGCCGTGGCCGGCCGACGACGCGACCGAGATGGTGCGTGAGGGCGGCGACCAAGCGCTCGAAGCCGACTACGCCGGACGCTACCGCGACGACCTCGCGACGCATCCGGGCTGCGTGCCGCGCGACGCGTACGGCGCGAACGTCGAGTTCCTCGTGACCGACAACGAAGCGACGGTCGCGGCAGGCGCGCCTGCCGACATCGAGGGCTACCCCTGCGCGGCGAAGGAGTACACGCAGGACGCGGAGGACACGACGAAGCCGATCGTGATCCTCGTGCACGGCAACTCGTCGTCGGTGACGACGTTCGAGGAGTACGGCACCGCGGCGCGCGCGGGCTCGACGATCACGCAGGCGGGCAGCGGCTTCTCGTTCACGGTCGACGCGACCACGCGCGAGCAGCTCGCGAGCAAGCTCGTCGCCGAGGGCTACCGCGTGATCGCGTTCGACGCGCGCACGGATCTCGTGGCGTCGCTCGACGACTTCGACCCCGACGCGAGCACCGGCAACGCGTTCCGCAACATCGACCACGGCTGGACCGTGCCGATGCTCCAGAGCCTCGTGAAGGCGGTGATGGTGGAGAACCCGACGCGGCGTGTTTCGCTCATCGGACACTCGCTCGGCGTGACGGTGATCCGCGACGCGCTGCGACGCCTCTACCTCGAGCACCGCGCGGGCGTGGAAGGCGCGATCAACCCGTTCGCGCAGACCGCGGACGTGATCCTGCTCTCGGGCGCGAACCACGGCGTGAACGCGGGCCAGGTGCTCTGCGAGACCTTCGACCACATGCGCGGCAAGGTCGGCTGCGAGATGGGCGATCGCACCGCGTTCGCGCCGACGTACTTCTCGCGCCCGCTCAACGGTCCGAGCGACTACTACGGCGCACCCTGCGCGGACGGAAGCTTCGCGTACGGGATGGACGATCAGTGCGGAGGCAACGTCGTGCACTACACGACGGTGACGATGCGCGACATCGCGGAGGGAATGCTGCAGGACGAGTTCATCTCCGAGGCGTCCTCGCAGATCGACCTCGAAGGCTGCGTCGAGAACGAGCTCATCGAGCTCTCGGATTTCGACGCGAGCGGCTACTTCTTCACCGCGTTGCCGGGGCTCTTCGCGAACCACTTCGGCACGGCGCGCTCGGACGCGGGCATGGCGCTCGTGCTCGAGAAGCTCGCCGACTGAGCACGGCCGGCGTGCGCGCGCGGAGCTCGACCTCGGGTCGAGGGGCTCCGCGCGCGGACGCGTTCCGTCGTTCGTCTTCGTGGAGGAACCGATGACTCGCACGTGGCTCGCGCTCTGCTTCTTCGCGCTGGCGGCGCCCGCGCACGCACAGGCCCCGACCGCTCCACCGGCTCCGGCCGATGCGGGCGCCGGCTCGGTCACCGCCCCGGACCCGAGCTCTGACTCGGACTCCGTCACCGACGCGGACTCCGTCACCGACGCGGATCCCGTCGCCGACTCGGACTCCGACGCGGCCTCGGTCTCCGGCTCCGACGCAGACTTGGTCTCCGACTCGAACGCGGCCTCGGTCTCCGACTCCGTTCGCCCCGAAGCCGCCGCGCGCGCGTCCCTCGACACGAACGTCGCCGCCGACGCGAGCGACGACGACACGAACGACGACGACGCGAATGGCGGCGACGTGGGCAACGACGGAGACGCGACGCGCACGAACGCCGGCGACTCCGCCGCTCAGCGTGTGCTCACGACCGCCGACGCGCCGATGGTGCCCGAGTTCGCGATCTGGGAAGGCGAGCACGGCTTCATCAAGCCCGTGCTGCAGATGTCCGCGATGCTCGTGACCTACGTGCCGCACAGCGACGTGGTCGACTCGCTCGCGGTGCGGCTCTCGACGCTCGCGCTCTCGCGCTTCGGCTTCGAAGGTCGGCTCTTCGGATTCCTCACGTTCCGCAGCGTGTTCGAGCGAAACCTCGGGTACAGCCTCGCGCGCAACGGCCCGGTCGGAACGAGCGTGTGGGAGGGCACCGCGTCGCTTCAGGCACGCGAGAACTACCTCCAGCTCGACAAGTGGGGGCTCTCGCTCACGGGCGGTATCCTGCGTGACCCGGCCACCGCCGACTACGTCTCGGTCAACATCCTCGACGCGTTCGGCATGGATCCCTACGTGCGCGATCCGCTGCTCGTCAGCGGCTTCTCGCAAGGCCAGGGCTTCATGCTCCGCTACTCCTGGCGCGGGCTCACGGGCGGCGTCTCGTTCACCGCGGGCAACCCGCTCACCTCGTCGCTCGCGTTCGGCTTCGGCGGCGACGTCTCCGCGCTCGGCACGCTCTTCAGCGCGCCGCTGCGTGCGCTCGCGAACGGCATCCCGGGCTCCGACATCCACATGTACGTGACGACGCCGTCGCTCTCGTTCGAGCACGACGTCTTCGACGTGAAGGTCGCGGCGCAGATCTACCGCGTCGATCCGGACGTGACGGCGGACACCGATCTCGAGCTCACCGGTTACAACCTGCGCGCCACCGCTCGCGTGAAGCCGTGGCGCGATCACCTCGAGCTGCACGGGAGCTTCGCGTACCGGAGCAACGAGCAGCTCGCGATCCCGGATCTCACGATGACGAAGGTCGACTTCGAAGGAGTGCTCGCCGCAGGCGGGTTCGACTTCCGCTGGGACGCGTTCGGCTTCGGCGCGACCTACTACTGGATGCGCTCGTCGACGTCGGAGACCGACTCGATCGTGAACCAGTACCTCAACGTCGGCGCGACGTACTGGCTGCGCGAACCGAACGTCTCGCTCGGTCTGCGCTGGGCGCGCTCGATGGCGGAGCTGGAGACGGACACGACGATGGTCGCGCGCATCAAGGCGACCGACAGCGTGATCCTCTCGATGCGGCTTCTGATCTGAAGGGGACGTTCATGCCGAGTACGAGCCGCCGAAGTCCTCGGAGCTGAGCGATGCACGACTTCTTGCGTCGCTGGGCCTCGATTGCACCCGATCGGATCGCGATCGAAGAGGTCGCAACGGGAGCGCGTCGTGCGCGCACGTGGACGTACGCGCGGCTCGACGATCGTGCCGCGCGGATCGCGGCGGGGCTCGCGGCGACGTTGCCACCGGGCGCGCGCGTCGCGCTGGTGAGCGAAGGGCGCGCGGAGGTCTTCGAGCTGCTCTTCGCGTGCGCGCGGGCGAAGCTCACGCTCGTTCCGCTCAACACGCGGCAGCCGCTCGCGAAGCTGCGCGCGATCATGGCGAGCGCGGAGCCGGCCGCGATCGTCTACGACGACGCCTTCGTCGAGCTCGCGCACGATGTGCTCGCGCACGCCTCGATTGCGGAGCCTTCCGCGTGGGAAGCGAACGGAACCACACACGTCACGCCACGAGGGATCGCGCTCGGTGATCGTCGCGCACGAAGCGAGGACATCGCGTACGCGTCGCTCCTCGGCGCGGCGCGGTACGGCAACGTCGCGCTCGAGGACGTGCCTCTCGTCCTCTACACCAGCGGCACCACCGCCACGCCGAAGGGCGTGTGCATCACGTGGCGGCAGATCGTCTTCAACGCGGTGAGCACCGCGCTCGCGGCGGGGCTGACGGAGCACGATCGCGCGCTCGCGTGTCTGCCGCTCTTTCACACGGGCGGGCTGAACTGTCTGGCGACGCCGCTGCTGCATCGCGGCGGCTCGATCGTGCTGACGCCCGGCTTCGACGCGGAACGCGAGGTCGCGCTGCTCCACCGCGGCGACGTGACGACCACGATCGCGGTGCCGACGATGTACGAGTCGTTGTTCGCAGCGGGCCTGCGCGCGCAGCCGCACCTGCGCGCGCTCTTGTGTGGAGGCGCGCCGCTGCCGCGTGCGCTGCATGAACGCTTCCACGACGCGGGGCTGCCGATGCGGCAGGGCTACGGGCTCACCGAGGTCGGGCCGAACTGCTTCACGCTGTCTCCGCTCGAGGGGCCGCATCGCTTCGGCACGGTCGGGGTGCCGACGTTTCATCTGCAGGCGCGGCTCGTACGCGACGGGGCCTTCGAGTCGGCGCGGTCGACCGCCGACGGATCCTTCGCGTCGGCGGGGTCGACCGCCGACGGATCCTTCTCGGAGTGCGCGGTGGGCGAACCGGGCGAGCTGTGGCTGCGCGGCCCTGCGGTGACGACGGGCTACTTCCGCGCGCCCGAGCTGACGGCGCAGGTGCTCGACGCCGACGGCTTCTTCCACACCGGCGACGTGCTCGTGCGCGACGAGCGCGGCTTCTTCGCCGTCGTGGATCGCAAGAAGGACATGTTCGTGTCCGGCGGCGAGAACGTGTACCCGGCTGCGGTGGCGGCCGCGCTCGGGATGCATCCGGCGTTTGCAGAGGTCGCGGTGGTGCCGGTTCCCGACGCGCGTTGGGGCGAAGTCGGGCTCGCGTGCTTCGTGCTGCGCGAAGGTGTGGCGCGTCCGAGCGACGAAGCGCTGCGCGCGTGGTCGCGTGCGCACCTCGCCGGCTACGAGATCCCGCGCCACTGGCGCGCGCTCGACGCGTTGCCGCGCACGGCGACGGGAAAGACGGATCGCGCCGCGCTGCGGGCGATCGTGGAGAAGGGGAACCATGAGCGGACGTGAACGAACCGAGCTTCGAGCGAGCGCGTGCGTCGAGAGCGAACGGCGCCCCCGCTGGCAGGCGCCGACGCCGCGGAGGCGCGCGCGACCACTGACGCTTGCGTGTCTGATCGTGGGTGCGATCGCGAGCGCGTGCGCAACCGACGACGCGCCGGGATCGTCGAGCGGCGAGCTCACGGAGGTCGCGTCCTTCGGCAGCAACCCGGGCGGGCTCCGCATGTGGCTCTACGCGCCCGCGCGTCCGGCGAGCCCGGCCGCGGTGGTCGTCGCGCTGCACGGCTGCACGCAGAGCGCGGCCGACATCGAGCGCACCGGTTGGAGCACGATCGCGGACCAAGCGGGCTTCTACGTGATCTATCCGCAGCAGACCTCGTCGAACAACGGCGCGTCGTGCTTCCGCTGGTTCGAGCCCGCGCACGTGCGGCGCGGCTCGGGCGAGGTCGCGTCGATCGCGTCGATGGTGAGCCACGTGAAGAGCCGCTTCGCGATCGACGACGCGCGTGTCTTCGCGGCGGGCTTCTCCGCGGGCGGCGGTATGGCGCCGGCGCTCCTCGCGGCGTACCCCGACGTCTTTGCGGCGGGCGCGGCGCACTCGGGGCTCCCGGTCGGCTGCGCGACCGGCATCTCGAACGCGTTCGACTGCCAGAACGGCAACGTCGATCGCAGCGGCAGCGATTGGGCGGCGCGAGCGCGCGCGAACGGACCGAGCGGATGGGCGGGCCCGTGGCCGCGGCTCGCAGTCTGGCAGGGCACGTCGGACTTCACGGTGCGGCCGAAGAACGCGGAGGAGCTCGTCGAGCAGTTCACGAGCTTGAACGGCATCGACGCGATCGCGGACGAGAGCGCGACGGTGGCCGCGCTCGTGCGCACGCGGCACCTCGACGGTGCGAGCGTGCGGGTCGAGAGCTGGACGCTGCCAGGCGCCGGACACGCGGTCGCGATCGACCCGCCCTCGTGTGGCGCGACGGGCGCGTTCGCGGTCGACGTGGACGTGTGCGCAGCACGCGAGCAAGCGCGCTTCTTCGGGCTGCTCGACGGCGCGCCGAGCTCGGACGGCGGTGTGCCGAGCGTCGACGCGAGCGTCGGTGTCGATGCGGGGCGTGACGCGAGTGTCGATGCGGGGCGCGACGCGGGCACGGAGCGAGACGCAGGTGTCGATGCGGGACGTGATGCGGGACTCGTCGATTCTGGCGTGGACGCGGCGCGTGACGCGGGCAGCGCAGACGCGGGCGCCGAAGCGGGATCGCCGAGTACCTGCGTCGAGCACACCGCGTCGAACTACGCCCACGAGCGGGCAGGTCGCGGCACGCGCTGCGGGAGCTTCCGTTCCTACGTCTGCGCGAACGGCTCCGGCGAGTCGATGGGCCTCTGGAACACCTTCGCGACCACCACGCTCCGCGAAGAGCCGAGCGGGTACTTCGCGATCGGGCGCTGCGAGGCTCTCTGAGCCTTCGATCGTGGCCGCGCTCCACGCGTGGCTCCAACGCGCGAGCACACAGCCGGTTTCGACTCGCCTGTGCGTCGATGCGACCAGAAACATCGCGACCGGTCGACGCAGGCGCTCGATACGCGACGACGCGCCGAGGCACGAGCCCGGCGCGTCGGCTTGTCCACGGGAGGTCGCTCAGCGAATCGCGCGATACTTCGGATCGCGAGCGATCGCCTCGACGAGCGCGGCGTAGCTCCACTCGGACTCTTGGAACGCGTCGACGCGATCTTGGAGCCACTGCGCCTCCGAGGGCTCCACGGGACGGCCGAGGAAGCGCTCGGCGAGGGTGCGCGTCGCGCAGACGCCGAGCTGTCGGATCTCGGCGTCCTCGTCGAGGAGCGCGGCGGGGCCGAGGTCGACCGCGCGGAGCTCTTCGTCGGCGAGGTAGATCGAGGCGAGCGGGAGGCCGCCGTACTCGGCGTAGGTGTCGGCGTGCGAGTTCGCGCCCGTGACGAAGTAGGTGTTGCAGTACGCGTTGCACGTGCGCTCGCCGGGACCGCCGCAGCGGCAGCTCGCGAGCGGGCTCGCGAAGTCGTGCGACGCGTCGTCGAAGAAGCCGAAGGTGGAGTTGATGCGCCAGCGCCCCCAATGCGCGGCCGCCGGCTCGAGCACCTCGTGGCAATCCGCGCAGCCCGCGCGCACGCGGAGGTTCGGATCGGGCTCCTCTTCTTCGGCCGGGATGCCGGTCGCCGAAGGCACGAAAGGATCGCAGAGGAACGCGGTGTAGAAGCGGTTGGCGCGCGCGCGGTGGCTGTTGAAGCGGAGGAGATAGCCAGGCGTGGTGAGCACGCCGGCGTGGCCTTCTGCGCGTTCGATCGTGCGCCACGCGCGATCGTCGAAGGGAACGTTCGGGACCTCGCCCATGCGGCCCTCGTACCCGACCAGGCCGACCTGCATGGTGGTCTCGTTCGGTGCGCCGCTGAGGTAGCGGTGGAAGTGCGCGACGGGGCCGTTGATGCGTGTCTCTCGCGTGGTGAACGCCTCGTGGTAGGGGCGATCCTCGCGGACGATCGACTCGAAGAGGCGCGCGGGCTCGTCCGCGAGCGCGTCGCGCATCACGGTCTCCGCGGCCGGTGACGCGCACCAGCGGAGGTCGGCGCCGCAACCGCAGTTTCGATCGGTGTCGAGATCGCGGCACGCGGTTCCGTCGCTGCGCATGCCGTGGGCCTGGGCGTCGAAGGCGCAGACGCGGATCTCGGTCGACGGGTCCCAATACGGGCGCACGCGCACCCAGCCTTCGCGCACGCAGACGCCCGCGCCGAAGCCGACGTTGCCGCAATCGGCGCCGTTGATGCGCTCCATCGGCACCGGCCGTCCGCCTTCGAACTGCGTCTGCTCGCGATCGAGGCAGGTGAGATCGCGACCGCGGAACTGACGACGTCGCGCCTGCGATTGCGAGCGGTAGATGCCGTCTTGCGGCGACACCGTGTAGGCCTGCGGGCGCAGTCGATCGATCTCTTCGAGGCTGCCCCACAGAATCTGCCGATGCTGACGGCGGACCTCGTCGTAGAAGTCGTCGCTCGCGAGCCAGGCGCCGAGTTGGCGATCGACCTCCGCGTTCGGGTCCTCGGCGTCGCGCACCGCCGTGAGCTCCTCGAAGCTCGGGATGCGGCCGCGCACGTCGAGCGAGGTCTGCCGAAGCAGGCGCAGCGCGTCGATCTCGCCGGTGGGCGCGCACTCGGTCGGCGACTGCGCGGCGGTCGGAAGCGCGAGCGTTCCCAGCCCGACGGTGCAGAGCCCGATCGCGATCGAGAGTCGGGAGAAGCGGTTCACGAGCGACCTCCTTCGATCCAAGCGTCGAGCACGGTGGAGCGGAACGGTTCGGGATCGATGCCTGCCGCGGCCGCGAGGGTGGCGCCGATGTGCTCGGGGCGAATGACGACCCCGTCTTCGGCGGCGCGGCCGGTCACGGGGTCGACCGCGCGCAGACCGAGCGTGTCTTCCACCGTCTCGCCGAACACGCCGCGCTTGAGGTTTCCGCCGAAGACGAGGAACGAGTTGGCGAACCAGTGATCGCGCCCCGAAGTTCCATTGATTCGAGGCGTGCGCGCGAACTCGCTGAACGCGATCACGGTGGTGTGATCGAGGTTCGGATCGGCCTCGCGAAGGTCGTCGAGCAGGACGGCCATGGCGTCGAAACCGACTTTGAGCCGCTGCGGGTGGACCGCGCCCCAGTCGCGGTGCGAATCGATTCCGTCGACCAACGTGGCCGCCACCGTGCGGGTGAGACCAGTCGCGAGGAGCTGGTGGGTGAGCGCGGCGCGGACGCGCGGGTCGCGCGAGTCGCCCCCGTTCGTGAAGCCGTAGCGAGTCCGGAGCGCAGGCTGCTGCGTGAGGTCGAGCTCCGCGTCGAGGCCGCGGTCGAAGAGCGCCTGCACGCGCTCGCGCGCCTCGGCGAGCTGGGCGTCCGGCCGGTCACGGGTGTAGGCGGGACCGAGGCAGGAGCCGCTCTCTTCGCGGGCTTGCGCGAGGAGGGCCGCGACGTCGTCGTCGAAGGTCGGCCCGAGCGGTCGGAGCAGGTCGCGCACCTCGGTCATGCGCGAGAGGCCGAGGCCCGTCAGCTCGGGCCCGAACGCGAGATTGTAGGCGGGCATTCCGACCGAAACGCTCGGGAGCACGAGGTCGTCGCGGCGCGCGGCGGACGACATGCGCGTGCCGAGGGAGTCGCCTTTGGCTGCGACGCCGGCGGGTGGAATGAACGTGTTCACGTACGCGCGACCCGTGGGGTGCGCGACGGTGTTCATGTTCACGCCGCGGAAGATCGTCGCGACCTCCGCGTGACGGACGAGCTCCCGCATGGCGGCGCCCCAGAGCACCTCGCGGCCACCGAGGCTCACCGCGATCGGGTCCTGAAACTCCGGCGGGAGCAGCTCGGTGCCGACGTTGAGCTCGCTGCCGTAACGCCGCGACGGATCGCGTGCGTCGGCGTGTGAGAGCACGTCCCAGCCGCCCGAGAAGTAGAAGCCCACGAAGCGCCGCTCGGGGAGCGGGTCGGCGAGCAAGCGCTGGAAGGGCACGAGCGCGGAGGCCCCGGCGAGCCCGCAGGTCGCGCACGCTCCGGCGAGGAATCCACGTCGTCCGAATCGGAGTTTCTCGGTAATTCTCTTCTCCGC
>ERZ761607.3228-NODE-3228-length-16122-cov-20.412585_pt1 | contig 16122 bp, 10 predicted proteins | sample MGYA00511164_ERZ761607 | MGnify/ENA primary metagenome ERZ761607 (study PRJEB28899, sample SAMN02445080) | bioreactor sludge metagenome | biome: EBPR sludge | place: Australia: Brisbane, Thorneside Wastewater Treatment Plant | collected 2011-06-22 ...
AGGTTGTAAACATGAAAAGAAATATGGAATAGGTTTGTCATCCAAATATTGGAGATGGTTAATTATTCTCTGGTAATTCAACAAGTTTATACATCATCGCAGGTTGGTTTTGAATTTGTGAAATTCATTGTGGATGCGCTATTGGAGGGTTATATATTAGTGTCTTAAAAAATGAATTCGTGTATTATTTAGCAGAACTTTAAAGAATTTGGATCTTAGAAATAATGCTACACAGAATATTTACCCCGTAGGATATATCCAACGGGGTGAACCTGGTAGGATGTATATCCAACGGGGTGAACCTGGTAGGATATATATCCAACGGGGCAAGCAAAGAATGAACGATTTTGGATTTTAGAATAAAATACAGGATCTGAAACCGTTAATCGGTGTTCTTTGCTTGCCCGTATAGGCCTGCCCGTATGAGCCTGCCCGTATGGGGGGTTCTTAAATCATATTCCCCTTTGGTTCTGGCTCGTACAGGTTAGGATTTGGGAGAGTTCTTCGAAATATGCACAATAAAAGTTTATGTAGAAGTTGATGTTTCATCTAATGGTTATTCTATGGGCTGGCTGACTATAAGTCTAAAATGAACAATTACTAATGCGAATCAAGGGTTAAAGTTAATTCTGCAGATAAGCAGGATTTTCTCACTTTTTTGCCTCGATCCTAAAGGATGAAAGCGAGAAAATCCTTTATCTTCCTTTAGGATTGAGGCCAAATAAAGGATTTTCGGAGCTTTTTTTCAACCCTTGATTCGCATTACTAGCTTTTTTATAACAAACATATGTTCGGATTCAGTCATCCAACTTGTTCAATGATATTATGTAATCATTGGGAATGATAAGTTGGCAAAAGTTTGATCCAATAACGGATAAACCGGATAGTTGAAATTTGGATAACCATTCCTTACTAAATACTCCTTACCTGCCGTTTTGATAACAAATCAATTTCGCTGACCGCCTGATTTGAAAATACAGGTTTTATGCAAAAGCTGTAAACAACAAAACTTATTATAATTTGAATGAATCTCTTTCAGTTATTTTTGGTCAATCAGTAAGTGTCATTCTTATCCTTCATCCTAACCACACAAGTTGATGGAATATAGATCTGAACGGAGGCAAACACCTAAAAATAACTAAACAGTTTAAGTTCCATCATCCAAAATTCTAATAACTGACACCATACAGCAAATTAAACGGACGACCTCATCCCTTAGCTTCATGATGAAATAAAAAGTTTTTTGGAGAAAATGTTGACATTATATTCTGCTCGTTTTCGAAACAGTCATTTCCAATGAATATAACCATTGACTTTCAAAAGCTCAGCCTATGAAATTTATACTTGGTCAGGCACCTGATCCATTCACCTTACAAAGAAAAAGAGGAATCATCCATTGGCCTCCCTAATCGCTGTTGATTATAGAATCCAGGTTCTCCAACAGCATGGATATAGACATATCTATATGTTTCTCCAATTCCTCAAATCCTTCCGGTTCCATTATGGACAAGTCAAATTCGGCATACTTTTCAATGTATGATCGAATTTCTTTGTTTAATACATCATAACCAGCTTGCATAAAATGCCTATACCTCCTGTCTTCATTTAATATTTCATCAGCCAGATCTATGATCTTCCTTGCTCTTAGCTGATCTTCAGTTAAGTCTTCCGGGTCGGCATAATCCAAAAACGAATCTTCAGATTCATCCTCATCTTCATCATCCACATTCCCCATAAACAATTTCCCACTGGTCTTCCAAATGAAAGGTTTTTGAGATGGAACAAAATTGTTAAACGCTTCGTCAACTTTGTCCAAATCTTTTATCGTTCTGTGCCTGAAAAGAATTTCAGCAATTTCATCAAAATAATCAAAATCCTCCCGGATCGATTGCTCAATTTCAATGTATGTCTCTGATTGTAGGTTGTACATTTTCTCACCAAAATAATCTTGCAAAAACTGTTTAACTACAGGTGATAATTCATTATACATTTCTTCCCCAAACATTATCCAGGGCTCATCATCGTATTCTTCTTCCAGGTCATCATAAACATCATCATCATTTGTCATCTGTTAATATTTTTAGGTTTTGAAAAATCAAACAAAATTATAAATCACAACATCCATAATTAATATTGCTATTAGACTGAGAAAACCTCGATTTAACCAATATAAAGTTACCTTAAGGATGAGTTTTGTTTTTCAAATTTAAACTATGATCCTGATACTAAAAAATTATTCGGGAAAAAAATTGGTTCCATGTCGATTTTACCTAAAAGCATACAAATCCTGAGTCTGCTCCGAAAAGTCCAATTTGTTGGTTTTCAATCGTTTTTTGCCCCAGCCTATTGATGGCACAGATCAGCACAAGACTAAAGGGATATAAATGAAAACCAACAAATTAAAAGTCCTCTGTTATAGGAATTTGGGGGCAGAGACTTTCCTGAGCAGACTCTTCTTTACTGCTAAAATAAATACAGAACCCAAAATTTCTGTATTGTTTCAAACCCTATTTCGATATTTCTACCGCATTCTGTATTGAAAATATTCCATTTCCGGTATTCAGTACGGTGCTGCCGGCTGAATTGCTGCCCGGATCAACAATTTCAGTATTGTCCAGCGTAAGTGTTCCCTGGTTTAATATACATCTGCCATCTGCATTTCCGGTGCTGCATACAATTTTTATTCCGTTGATGGTTACAGTATTGCCATTGGCAATACTGAATACACCATTTGAATGTCCAGATCCATCCAAATTGATGCTTTTTGACTGAAATCCGTTGATGGTCAGATTTTTATCAATATGAATGATTGAATTCAATATAATGGTTTCTCCGAACACCGGATACTCAATCGTAATGACATCACCTTCAGAAGCACAATTTACAGCCTCTCGTAAGGAAAAAGGTCCGGTATCACTTGTACTTCTCACATCTGTACATTTATCTATTTCAAAATTGGTAAATACCAGCATCTCAGAATAGTTGAGGTAGAAAGGATCACCTGTATTGCTTACAACCAATGTAGTCCCGTCAACCGTCGGATTTCCATTGTATTTATACCAGGTGCCGGTGACATCGAAATTTGGATATACATTGTGACCCGCAGCAGGATCGATGTTGGCCACAACAATAACATGTTTTCCGTCACTTGTAGATAATCTCATCACCCGGGGAGTTGTCAAATTACCGGCACCTAAGCCAATATTCCCATAATCAGGCGTGGTCGAATAAAGATCATACCGATTCCTTATCTTTAATAATTTTGATACCAGGTTGTGTAGTTCTCTGCGTTTTGAATTGTTATAATAATCCCATTTTGGTGGCTTCTCACCGGTCCTTCCATTGAAATCAATACCAATGTCATAACCAAGTTCCTGGAATTGCCACAACATTCTTGGGCCGGGAAGCAATAAGTTGAAAGCCACAGCCATTTTCAAACGGTCAACAATCGCATTCAGCGAATCTGCAGAAGTTACTTTAGGTCCTGCAAAATCGGACCAATTGAACCAGCGTTTGACTTCATAACCCAGTCTTTCCTCATCATGACTTTCAGCGTAACTCATCAGATTGGCATAGGTAAATCCTTTTGAGGCTGAATTGTAAACACCGTTGCTATAGATATTTGTATCATCCCCATTCCAACCTAAAATTAAACCTTTAACGGAATTGTGGTGACCAATCCCGCTCCACATCAAAATTCCTGCATCAGCCAGGTCATTTTCTTCGTCGAAATCCGCCAGATGTTCAAATATGACAACTGCTCCCGGATTTCTCGTTTTCATACCATTTGCCATCCGCAATAAAAGATCAATCCTGTCCTGATCCTTTGAGCCTGCCCATGGATCACCTGAATCAGGTGCTGTCTGACCAAATCCTTTTGTGAAATCGAACCTGAAACCGTCAAAATTGAATTCCTGAAGCCAGTAATCAAGTATTCTGTCTACCATCGTCTGCACGTGTTCACTCTCATGGTTCCAATCAGCACCCCAATGCCCGTTAGAATCATAGATCATCTTATGTTCCGGGTTGAACCATGGATTGTCGTTCGCAGGTCTGTTCAATTCGTCATTCCAATACATTTTTGCCATCACATTGCTGTAAAATGCATGGTTGAGCACCATATCATTGAACACCAATATTTCTCTTTTGTGACACTCATCAACAAAAGTTTTAAGGTCAGAGGCTGAACCGTATGCTTTATCCGGCGCAAAATAAAAATTGGGATTATAGCCCCAACTGGAATTGCCTTCAAACTCAGAAACCGGCATCACATGGATGGCATTGACTCCCAAACCTTTGATATAATCCAATTTTTCGATAGCAGCCAGATAAGTTCCTTCCTCAGTGAAATCACGGAAATGCAGTTCATACACATTTAGTTCATTGATGGAGGGCGCAGTAAAACTTTCTGCTTTCCAGTCAAAGTTAGTCTGAGCAGTCTGGAGAATCGATGCCCTGCCATCAGCCTGAGGCCTGTAATCTATCAAATCCGTATATACATTTTCAGGTATATACTGATCATCAAAATCAGACACTTTATGCGTATAAGGGTCTGCAACCATCAGCTCCCCATCGATAAAATACTGAAAAACATATTCCTGCCCGGGATTCAATCCAGACAATTCGATCCACCAGTAGTCACCTCTGTCACCATCATCATCCGAGTCTGTCATACCATCCCAACCATCCCTGTCTCTTTTCATTTTATAGGATTCCAAAGGCAACCAGTTATTAAAATCACCAAGGACAAAAACTACATTTTTAGGCACTGTCGTATTGGTACCAGATATTGTACCAGTTCCTTTTTTATATCTGGTGTATGTTGGTGCGTGCAGAACTAAGGTCACCCTGGAAGGATCCGATGGATGATAATTGATCCCGGGTTTTGTCCAGGCAGGACGTGATTCTATAACTACGGGAAGGTAACCCCTTAGTGAAAAAGTTTTATATTTAGTTGTACCTCCAAAATTGGCCTCCAGTTTAAATTTCCTTAATTGTATGGATTCGATTTCAATATTTTGTGAAAAAGTCACATTCCCATTTTGGGTTGCCAGGGTTGAAATGAATGCTCCGGTCGATGTATCTATTTCAGTTAATGTCCAGGTAGTCGGAGCTATATTGGCTGTTGCCGAATGTAAAAGCTCTGAACCTACCTGGCCAAAATATACTGGCTGAGCAGGAGAACTGATGGAGAAATAGCTTCCCGGATCAACGGGATTATGATAGTTTTGTCCATCATTGTCAACTTTCAAATTACCTGTGGCATTTCTGAAAAGAAAATTCAAGCCAAAAATATCATCTTCTGGTGACACGGAATAAAAATTGCGCAAACCCGGAGAGAGTATTATTTGCCAGGTAACTCCACCTGTATTGGTCATCAATCCTATACCATCATCCATTCCCCAATTTCCAACCACATATTCAAAATTAGTGGCATTATTTTCATCGGTTGATATTCCGGAATGTATATACACCTTGGTAGCTTCTTCCAAAGCAGTACCTGCGGCATTGAAAGTAATGGTAACGTTTTGATTATCTGTCGGATAAGCTGGGTTAACAGTCACGGCATCTGATAAAACAGTGTAGGAATAATTGCTGCCGTTATTGGTATTCCCGTTGATGGTATACCAATCCGCATCACTATGGGCAATTGTAAGTCCTGAACCGGATGTAAACACATAATATTTAACTTCGGTTTCGGCAAGCTGAGCTGGAATATCTGCTGCAAAGCTGGTCCCTGAACCAGCCATTTGCGTAATGGTTGAAGAACTCCAGTTGTTGGTTGTGTACCTGAGATACAGACTCTGACCTGAACTTAGTGTCCCATCTGTGGTTGCCGTGATAGTGACAATTGAATTAGGCTGTACATTCGATGCGATGGGAGCCTGAGAAACTCCGGATACATTTCTGACGGTTCCCTGCACTTCAAAAGCAATCAGTCTTGGTGTATTGCTAATGCCATCTCCATATCTGGTCCTGAACACATAATTGTACTGATTGGCACTTCCCGATACAGCAATATAATAAGCTTTACCTGATGATCCCCAGGTTTCAAGGCTGGTCGGCGAATTAAGAGCAATTAATATATCCTGAGTTCCTGCAGGACCATGTGTCCTGTTTTGCCCTCCCCAATCTGTATGCAACCTGAAATAACGGTTGCCAGCACCACTACTATTTTGGTAAGTCTTGCCGAAAGTCGACCCAAAACCTGTCCCATTCCAATAATCTTTATTATTCCACCCAGTGCCCCAACCATCTCCTGACATCAGACTGTTTTGCCCTGTGACACCATGGATAAAGCCAATAAATATCAAGGAGATACTTATTAAAAAATACCGAAATTTAAACCTTCTCATAATTCATTGTTAATTAAGGATTGCAGCTGAAATACCATGAAAATTAATTCCAATTCTGTATAATAAAGCCAATAAATAATTACTCATTCCACGTAAAGGACCAGCCCTTTCAAATAATTACCCTCAGGATGAAAAATACTAAATGGATGATCAGCAGGCTGGCTCAAACGGTGAATGACCCGAACATTTCTACCTGATTCAATGCCAGCAGATAATATCATGGATTCAAAAAGATCTGCAGTAACCAATTGAGAACATGAAAAAGTAAACAAAATGCCTCCTTTCCTTATCCGCTTAATTGCAGCTGAATTCAGATATTTATACCCCAATATGGCTTTGTGCCTGGATTCTCTATGCTTTGCAAATGCAGGAGGATCGAGGATGATCAAATCAAAATCGGACTCCATCTGCTGTAAATAATCCTTTACATCAGCAATAACACCATAATGTCTATCTGCAATTTCAGGACAATTCAACGCTACATTTTTCGCCGCCAGCTCTATGGCAGTAGATGAGCTGTCTACAGAATAAACGGCTGAAGCGTCATTTTTAAGGGCATAAACACTAAAACCACCTGTATATGAAAAGAGGTTAAGCACTTTTTTCCCTTTCGAATACTTTCCGACCAAATAACGATTATCTCTTTGATCAAGAAAAAAACCAGTCTTTTGTCCATACATGAAATCAACCAGGAACGAATATCCGTTTTCTTTGATCATGACAGGGTTCTCCGCGTTTGTCTCGGTTAAAAAATGCTGATCCTGCGTACCTTCCTGTTTTTTTGTAAAAACACTTTTGTCATAAACTGCAGTGAGCTTTTCTTTCAGACAAATTTTTAAAGCCCTTACAATGTCGAATCTGGCTTTGTACATTCCGAGGGATTGAGCAAGAAAAACAACCAGTCCATTATAATAGTCGAGTATCAATCCGGGCAAACCGTCACCTTCCGCAAAAACCAGGCGCCAGGCATTGGTCTGTTCCGATTCAGTCAATCCGGTTTTTTGACGAAGAACCCAGGCAGCACTTAATTTTTCCACCCAAAAATCAATATTGATCACTGTTCTTTCAAATGTAAATATTTTAGCAGCTATCGAACCGTTCTCTACAAAACCTGATGCCAGATAATTTCCTTCATAATCAAAAACTTCAGCAATTTCTCCTTCATGAAGTTTTCCTGACGTTGACCGGATGGCACCCGAAAAAATCCAGGGATGCTTCCTTAATATGGACTGATCCCTGCCCTTATTCAAGGATAAGGACGGATATTGATCGCTCGGCTTTTGCTTTAAGGTCATGCGTAAATAAAGTTGTAAAAATAATTTTTGCCAAAAAAAAAACTACTTAAATAGCAAATATATAACAATTTGCATTTTTGTTTGTTAATTTGCTTAGTATGTATTACAAAATGGTATCTAGTCCATTTTTGTTTGGTTTCAAATACTTTTGCAATTATTATTCACAACAAATAACGAAATAATATGTCCATAAATAATGACGCAACCAGACCGTTCCAGGACGTTCGTATGGAAGGAGCACATCAAGTCAAAATGAAAATCCTGATTGGAATCCCTGACGGATCCAGCAATATCATCATGAGACATTTTGAAGTGTCCCCGGAAGGTCATACACCAAGACATCAACATGACTACGAACATGTTGTAAAAATAGAAAAAAATAAAGGAATTTTCGTGGATGCCTTGGGTACAGAACATGAAGTAACCGAAGGAATGAGTCTGTATGTTGAACCCAACACGGACCATCAGTTCAGAAATCCATATGATAAACCATTTGAATTCCTTTGCATCATTCCTAATCCGGAAAAGAATAGGTGTTGTTAGGAAAATCTATGATAATATACATTTTATCCTTATATATATTTATGGAATAAAATCATGTATTATAAACATATTTCTTATTTGATCACCTGGTTGAATCGCTGAAGTAGATTGGTAAAATCACCAAAATATTTTCTATCCGTTTTATGCTGAAGCGCCCCTAAGAAGGATAATATTTATAATACCAGGCAAGTTCATTGATCTTACATCTACAGTTGGAATTGACTTTGATGTTAGTTGGCTTACCATTAAGGAAATTTTTATATGACGAGGATTTGAAAACTGAAAAATATCGCAGAAACAGCTGCGAAATTTACAAACTTTCCTACTACTTACATTAAAAAACCCACTCTTTCGGGTAATTTAGAACCAGCCAAAATTACCCCGATATCGGTTAAATAGTTAGGAAATTCTTTGATATAATCTTAATTTTGAAGCTTAAATCACGCCAAATGCTGAATGCTTGATTTAAAGAAAACATTGTTTATTTCAGGACATCAGTGTCTGCAACATACGATTAGGAGAAATCAAAAAAAATAACAGATGAAACAATTTTTACTGGGTAATGAAGCCATCGCTCAAGGTGCGCTTGATGCTGGTTTATCGGGCGTTTATGCATATCCCGGCACTCCTTCAACCGAGATCACAGAATATATACAAAGATCAAAAACAGCCATTGAAAGAAATGTTCACCGCAAATGGTCCGCGAATGAAAAGACAGCCTATGAAGAGGCATTGGGAATGGTATACGCTGGTAAAAGGGCCATGGTATGCATGAAACATGTAGGTTTGAATGTAGCAGCAGATCCATTCATGAACTCTGCAGTTTCGGGTGTAAATGGAGGATTACTGGTGGTGGTGGCAGATGATCCTTCCATGCATTCATCCCAGAATGAGCAGGATTCAAGATTTTTTGGCAAGTTTGCCATGATACCCATACTCGAGCCTTCCAATCAGCAGGAAGCTTACGATATGACCCGATATGGATTTGAACTATCTGAAAAATTCAAAATCCCGGTCATGTTACGTACAACCACGAGGCTTTCGCATGCCAGAGCCATTGTCGAACTTCAGGAAAAGATTTCGGAAAACCAATTAAATCCTCCTCCAACAAGTTGTAGTGATTTTGTGCTGTTGCCTTCCAATGCCCGTGGCAGGTATGAACATTTGCTGAAATTGCAGGAAAAACTAAGGGAACAATCTGATCAGAGTCCGTTTAATGAGTATGTGGAAGGCAGTGATCATTCTCTTGGGATCATTGCATGCGGCATTGCATGCAATTATCTGGAAGAAAATGTCAGAAAATTCAATCTGAAATATCCTTATCTTAAAATCCGGGAATATCCGGCACCAAAACATCAAATTGCCCGGATTTTTGAAGAATGTGAACAGATTCTGATGCTTGAAGAGGGTTATCCCATGCTGGAAGAGCTGATCATCGGGTATTTCAGAAAAGTTAAGGTCATTGGCAGGCTTTCTGGCGAAGTACCCAGAACAGGAGAATTAAATCCTTTCTTAGTAGCCAGATCTCTGAGGATTGAATTACCAGAAAGTGAAACAACTCCGGAACTGGTGGAAAACAGACCGCCCAGGCTTTGTGTAGGATGTGGCCATGCTGATCTGTTCAATGAATTGAATGTGCTGACTGACCATATTTTAGGTAGGAGGATATTTTCGGATATTGGCTGTTATACTTTGGGAGCACTTCCTCCTTTCAGAGCCATCGATACTTGCATTGATATGGGCGCATCTATCACAATGGCCAAAGGAGCTTCAGATGCAGGAGTACATCCAGCCATAGCAGTGATCGGCGATTCAACATTTACCCATTCCGGTATTACTGGATTATTGGATGCTGTTTATGAAAACTCGAATATTACTGTGATCATTTCAGACAACAGCACCACTGCAATGACCGGCGGCCAGCATTCCATCGCAACGGGAAAAATAGCAGATATTTGTAGAGGAATCGGAGTGGAAGAAGCTCATCTTAAAGTGATCATTCCATTGAAGAAGAATCTTGATGAAAATATTGCCATCATACAGAAAGAGATAGATCATAAAGGTGTTTCCGTGGTGATTGCACAGCGGCCGTGCATTCAGATTTAATCAGATAAATGACCAAAAAATATAAAAATGGATATCAATATCATATTAGCAGGCGTGGGAGGCCAGGGAATTTTATCAATTTCAGCGGTCATCGGGGTTGCTGCAATGGAACATGGTCTGGATGTAAAACAATCCGAAGTTCACGGTATGAGTCAACGTGGAGGTGCTGTGGTTTCTCATTTGAGGATATCAGATCAGCCCATTTTTTCCAGTCTGATCTCTATGGGAGAAGCAGATATGATTTTATCAGTAGAGCCTATGGAATTATTGCGATACAAACCTTATCTTAAAAAAGACGGATTTCTCATCAGCAACACAAAGACCGTGGTCAATATTCCAAATTATCCTGAGGAACAAGTGCTTTTTGCAGCAATTGAAAAATACCCAAACAGGGTTTTGCTTGATGCTGAAACACTTGCAAAAAAAGCAGGTAATGTACGGGCAGCCAATATGGTCATGCTGGGAGCAGCGGCTGATCATCTCGCTTTAGAACCTTCCTATCTTGAGGAAGCGATCAAACATATTTTTGAACGCAAGGGAGAAAGGATCGTCCAGTTGAATCTGGATGCATTTAATGCCGGCAGGGAAGCTGCAAATCAATATCTAGCCACTGTGTGAGTGTCTGTAATGCATCCATGAACCAGAAAATAAATTACGCGAACTAATTTCATATATATATAATATGTTTTATATATTTATTTGATTTACATGTAAATAAAATCATATTTCTTTATATAAAGGAATTAGATTGGCGATTACAAAGAACCGACTTCATGAAGTCCTGAAAATGATTGATTGTTATCAAAGAAATATTCCTATTTTTTCAATTCCCGGATAGCATCTGCAATCATTTTAATCCCGGGTTCGATCTCCGATTTTTGCATATTTGAAAAAGCCAATCTTATCCGGTTATTCTTTACACCATAAGGATCAAAAGTTTTTCCGGTCACAAAAACAGCTCCTTTTTCTATGCTTTTGGTCAATATTTCTGAAGCATCCAGGTCTTCAGGTAAGTGCAACCAAAAATAAAATCCACCTTCCGGCACCACCCATTTAACATACTCCGGCATATAATTGACCAGATATTTGTGCATCATGTTGCATCTTTCAGAATATTCCTCCCTCAAAAAAGAGAGGTAAGGTTGCAAATACCCTCTATTGAGGAATTCAGTTGCAAGTACCTGGGTATAATTGGGAGAACAGGAATCCATCGTTTGCTTGATGATCTCACACTTCTGATAAATTTCAGGGGGAGCCAACAGCCAACCTAATCTTAAGCCTGGACCAAGAATTTTTGAAAATGAACCCGTATAGCATATAGTAAATTCACCGTTTTCACTATTTTTCATCGGAACAGTTAAGGGTTTTACCCTTTCATTGAAATAAAGATCTCCATAGGCATCATCCTCTACCAGAATGGTTTCCTTTCCTGCCATCATTTTGAAGATCGCATCCCGTTTATACTGGCTATAAATCGTTCCGGCAGGGTTTTGGAAATTTGGTATCAGGTAGAGCATTTTCGGATGGATATCCGGTTTATTTAATTCATATTCCAGACGCGAAATATCGATCCCGTCATTTTCCATATCGATGGCTACCATATTGGCCATATAGGACTTGAATATAGAGATCGAACCAATAAAACTTGGATTTTCCAAAATTATGGTATCACCGGGATCCACAAAAGCCTGTGTAAGTATATTGATGGCTTGTATTGAACCAGTTGTGATAAGTATCTCGTTGGTGTCCACAGGCATGCCTTTGCCTCTGAGATGCTCTTTCAATGCTTCAAGTAATGGCGGGTGACCCGGAGTCGGCCCATATTGGCATGCAACTTTTTTCAATTGATCAGGCAAAGTATCAAAAATCTGATCGATTTGAGCAACCGGAAACAAGTCATTATTTGGCATTCCTCCGGCAAATGAGATCATATCAGGCCTTGTGGCCAATTTCATCAAATCCCGGATCTCGGAAGAACGTAATGCACCTACTCTTTTGGAATAACTTAACATAATTTTCCCATATTTATTAAAAAAAATGTTCCTTCAGATAAAGTTTAAAGATACAAAACATTTTAATTGGATGGAAAAAATATCTTTAAAATTTTGGCTTAAAAAATTCATCAACCATACAATATTCTAAAAATGTAATATAAATACAAATTACCCATTATAACATGGTAAATTCACATAATTAACAGAATTATATTGCATAATTATGAGCTTCAATTAATATTATCCGACAAACAGATAATTCATCCCTGAAGTTAATAGAGATTCATTTTTTGGTCATGTAAGTTAGTATCAATACATGGTGAAATTCACCGCTGAGTTTTCCATTGGTTCAGGCTGCGCACCACCCCTTCTTTGTGAAGAAAAGACCTTATCTGACATGATCCCGATGTTCAATAATGAGGCTTTGGTATCAAAATGATAGCCATATCTGACATAAAAATATCCTATATTGGCATAACCACCACCCCCAAAATTAATTTCAGCGATATAAGTCGGGTAAAAAGTTCTGTTTACACCCAGATCTTTATACTTTTCAGACAGGTAAAACAATTCTGTTCTTGTATACGCAATACCGCCACCGATGGCCCAGCCTGCACCAAAATCTTTCGTCATTCCCGAAAGGGCATTGAAATTTATTTTAGCTAACATTGGAAATGAAACAGAGCCTAAACCTTTATAATCTTTCAATGACAAGGTCAATAATCCCAGATTGGCATGTGCTTCAAGTGACAAACTGATCTTTGGGCTGCCAATCCACAATTTAGGTCCTGCATTAAGGCTCAGTATGGCATTGCCTGCTCCCGGATATGCCAAATCATCCACCGGATTTTTATATCTTTGATACAGGTCAAAACCGGATGTATACCCGAACTCAAACTGAGCCATAAGCTCAAACGGTATTATAAAAAGAGCTAAAAGGGTAATTTTTAATGTCATGTATTTTACTGAGTTCATAATAAAAATATGTATTAAAAAGAGTTAAACTAAGGATAAAAGATTATTTTTATGCACTTTTCAGCCCTTAGAGGCTTAATGATATCGTAAATATAAGTTACTTTTTTAGATACTGAAATGTTGGAGCAGTTTTTTAAAGAATTCAGGAATGAGGTGATTGGCATCGATCAGGAATTTGATTTCATTTATGGAAGAAAGAAAATCATTTACTGCGATTGGACTGCCAGCGGTCGATTGTACAGACCAATAGAAACTAGATTGTCACAAATGATCGGAGCATATATGGCGAATACCCATACTGAAACCAACGTGACCGGCAATTCGATGACAACGGCATATCAACATGCGAAAAACATCATCAAATCACATGTAAATGCCCGGAAAAGTGATATTCTTATTTCAAGTAATACCGGGATGACCGGTGTAGTTAACAAATTCCAGAGAATTCTAGGGCTTCGGATCCACGAAAAATTTAAGGATAAACTTAAAATCAGTCAGGAGGAACGACCAGTGGTATTCATCACACACATGGAGCATCATTCCAATCAAACTTCCTGGTTGGAAACTATTGCGGATGTAGTCATTATACCAACAAATGATGAAAGGCAGATCTGCCTCAACAAGTTTGAGCAACTGCTTCAAGATTACAATGACCGGAAAGTAAAATATGCAGCCATCACATCCTGTTCCAATGTCACCGGCATACTTACACCATATTATAAGATAGCTGAGATCATGCACCGTCATAACGGATATTGTTTTGTGGATTTTGCAGCATCTGCGCCTTATATCGATATTAATATGCACCCAGGTGAACAAAACTGTGATCTGGATGCCATATATTTTTCTCCCCACAAATTTTTGGGTGGCCCCGGTTCTTCAGGTATTGTAATTTTCAATCCTGCATTATACAACAACCGGATACCGGATGATCCCGGGGGAGGAACTGTAGATTGGACCAACCCCTGGGGCGAACATAAGTATCACGATGAGATTGAAGCCCGCGAAGACGGTGGAACGCCGGGTTTTCTTCAAACTATGAAAGTTGCGCTGGCCATCAGGCTAAAAGAACAAATGGGTACCACCAGGATACTTGACCGGGAACACGAGATCATGGAAAAAATATGGAAAGTATTCGACCAGATCCCGAATCTTCATGTTTTGGACCATAAATGCAGAGAAAGATTGGGTATTATTTCCTTTTATGTGGAAGATCTGCATCATAACCTGACTGTTAAAATGCTTAATGACCGATTCGGGGTGCAGGTTCGGGGAGGATGCCTTTGTGCAGGCACTTACGGCCATTTTTTATTGAATGTAGATCGTGATCTATCAAAAAAAATTGTGAGTCTGATCAATCAGGGCAATTTAAGCCTGAAACCCGGTTGGGTACGGATGTCCATTCATCCTGTCATGTCTGATGAAGAAATTGATGTTGCATTACATGCGGTCAGGGAAATCTGTCAAAACCACAAAGAATGGTCAAAAGAATACTCTATGGATACACATACCGGAGAGTTTTATCATTTAAATGAGCCTGAAACCATCAAAAATATGGTGCATGAGTGGTTTGAGTTATGATCCCGGTCATCAAAATGACGACCTGGACCGGTTATACATGAAAAGGTGTATTGAGCTGGCAAAAAGAGGAGGAAAACATGTACGACCAAACCCAATGGTCGGTTCAGTTTTGGTTCATCAGAATAAAATCATCGGTGAAGGATATCATGAACAATTCGGCAAGGCTCATGCTGAAGTCAATTGTCTCAGAAGTGTTGAATTGCAACATAGGAAACTGATCCCAACCTCAACTTTATACGTAAGTCTGGAACCCTGTAATATTGTAGGTAAGACACCTGCATGCAGCGACCTGATCTTGTCCGAGCATCTACAGCGGTTGGTGGTTGGTGCTTTGGATCCTAATCCACTGGTCAATGGCAGCAGTCTTGACCACCTTCGAACCAAAGGAGTAGTGGTCAAACACGGGGTTTGTAAGAACGATGCTGAACAGCTCATCCGACCTTTCTCCGTCAACATGAATTCGAAGAGACCTTATGTGATTCTTAAGACAGTAAAATCAAGTGACCATTTCATAGGTCGGCAGGGTGAAAAAATATGGCTCAGCAATGAATTCTCATCTACTCTATCTCATAAATGGAGAACAGAAGTTGATGGCATTTTAGTTGGGACAACTACTGCTTTAATGGACAATCCATCATTGACCGCAAGGCTTTATCCGGGAGAAAATCCAATCAGGATCGTTTTGGACCGGTCAGGTAAAATTCCAATTGAACACGCTGTTTTTTCCAATGAGGCCGATACTATCGTATTTACTGAACTTAACAGGCTGAACCATAACAATATATCATATATTAAGATCGACTTTCAACAAAAAGATTTTATTGACAGATTACTACAGGAATTATTTTCCATAGGAGTTTATGTTTTGATGATCGAAGGAGGCGCTCAAATGATCAGGTCATTTCTGGATAGCGGAAAATGGGATGAAGCCAGGGTTATAACTACTTCAAACAGATTATTTAACGGTGTGGCTGCGCCAAATATGACTGGGAAACTTATCTTAAGGCAAATGCTGGATAATGATGAATTACAGATCATTTACAATGATCAACAAAAAAACACATAGAACTGGGATAAACTGTAAATGATCTGATCTTTGGCCATCCCGGAACACTTTTTCATATACAAAAAAATAATAAAATATATTTCACTCATAATATAAATTTTATATATAAATATGAGTCTGCTCTGAAAAGTAAATTTAGCCACGAGCGCACGAGGAAATACGAATCACTTAAATATTTATTATTTGTAATTTAGTAAATTATATAT
>ERZ761607.3229-NODE-3229-length-16118-cov-5.316815_pt1 | contig 16118 bp, 6 predicted proteins | sample MGYA00511164_ERZ761607 | MGnify/ENA primary metagenome ERZ761607 (study PRJEB28899, sample SAMN02445080) | bioreactor sludge metagenome | biome: EBPR sludge | place: Australia: Brisbane, Thorneside Wastewater Treatment Plant | collected 2011-06-22 ...
AATAAGGAATACCCTCGTGTTGCTGGTAGTGACGAGCCGGGAGAACAACGTACCGATCCTCTAGTGTTTGCAAGAAATTTTCAACAAAAAAAGTTTTCCCTGTTCCGATATACCCGGAAACAACAACTCCGCGCAAACCATCACTTTCCTTCTTCTTCGCAATTTGGGTTACGTGCTCCAGCAATTTTTGATGGCTCTCCATTTCGGAATGCATCTGTTGGCTTGATTTTAGTTCAAGTACGGGTACCTCCATCTTATTTTTTTTGCCGTGCGACCTGTAATATAATATTGATGCGTTTATTTTTCAATACTTACCCACACCTATTTATGCAAGTTTATCTGATTTGCGCTGAGTAGAAACTACTCTATACATAGACTGTGTTACTTCCCTGAAAATAGGGATTTCAATAAATCACTGTTATGCATTATTGTATAATGGATATCTTTAAACAGATTTCTGCATACCCTACAATCTATGCGATTTACGTATTCATTTCTATCCCTTGTTTTGCTTTTGGCTCAGCATCTTTCTGCACAAATTAAAATCGATTGGGCACCCCGCGAAGACTTAAACATTTTGTTGCCAAAATCGATAAGAATTTATGAAGGCAACGGAACATTAACCGATGGCGGCCGGGTACGTATGGTTTATGCTGTTCTCAATATCAACGATCCCTTACTAACCTTGTTAGCTAAAGGAAGTAATGAAATCAGACAAACCACCTGGCAGGCCTATCAGGAACACAATGGAATTATTGCTATTAATGGTGGCTATTTTTCGGCTTCGCAGTCCATGAGTTTACTGGTAGACAATGGGCGTTTAATATCGCCCGACAGAAATAAAAATGTAACCCGGGGTGCTTTTGGACTTGTAGATGGAAAACCTGAAATCACCTGGGCACACACAAATGGAAATTCTCTATTCAAGCTATCAAGCCCCATAAACCCTACACTTAGTAAATCCTGGAATGAAGCACGCTGGCATCCCAGCCAGGCTGTGGGTGGCGGGCCCGTATTACTTAAAGATGGCATCGTTCGGGTTACCGATCAGGCAGAAGGGTTTGGTGCTTCGCACAGTATCCGCCATCCGCGTACGGCTATAGGGTATAAAAATGATAGCACCCTTATAATGATGGTTGTAGATGGCCGGCAGGCCGCCAGTGTGGGTGTTAGCTTGCAGGAACTTGCCACCATTATGAACAGTATTGGTTGCTACGAAGCGGTAAACTTAGATGGTGGTGGTTCTTCTGCTATGATTGCGGCTAATGAGGTTGTCAATATTCCTGTAGATAAACCATCAGGAGACCGAAATAGTTTGAGAAAAAACGCAAGCGCCCTGATTATTACACACAATAAATCTGAGGTTGAAAAAAAATTAATTGTTATTGACACCGATGATGCTGATTATACCGAAGAAGGTGTGTGGAAAAACACTAACCACAATAATTATTATGGTGATACTAAATCCAGGTATTCAGTTGCAAATCTTTCCAACAAAGCTCTGTACAAATTTGATCGTATAGCAAGTGGGTATTATCAACTTGCAGCCTGGTGGACCGTTGATACCAGTAACGCAGAGGCGCGTTATATTCTTCACCATGGTAATAAGGTTGACACACTGAGTGTTTTGCAGCACGATTTGGCAACCAGTGGGAAATGGAATGTGTTGGGGAATTTTATACTTCAACCAACTGATTATATAGAGGTAATTGGAGATGGATCTGAAAACAAACTTATTACCGATGCGATACGGTTAGTAGCCCATGAAGTTTACCCGCAACTTCCCAAGCGAGGCGATTTACGTATTGCTGTAATAAGCGATTTAAACTCAGGATTGGGAGCGGCCACTTATGAGTGGCAGGTGGATAGTATCATTAACCGGCTGCCAAGAATTTGGAAGCCCGATCTGGTACTATGTGGTGGTGATATGGTGGCAGGAATGGGGCTTAAAGACTCGGTGGTTATAAAAAATATATGGGAAGGTTTTGATACCCATATTTTAAAACCATTGCAAAAAAATAATATCCCCTTCGCATTCACTATCGGAAATCATGATGGCGCTGCTTCCTATATCCAGGAAAGAGCGTACACCCTAAAATACTGGAACAGCCAACGAACTTTAACAGGCATTAATTTCATCGATCAGCAACACTTTCCTTTTTATTATTCCTTTAAACAGGGTGATGCTTTTATTGTATCCATTGATGCATCTTCATCCACCCTTTCAAAAGAAAATATGAAATGGCTGGAAGAGCAACTCAAAAGTTCTCAGGCTCAACAGGCTAAAATCAGGTTGGCCATCGGCCACATTCCTCTTTACAGTGTTGCGCAAGAACGCGACTCCAGAGGTAATGTCCTGGATTCGCCCGGTGACCTTCAGGCCTTGTTTGAAAAGTATACTGTACGAACCTACATTAGCGGCCATCACCATGCCTACTTTCCTGGAAAAAATGGCGCACTTGAACTACTCAATGCCGGTGCGGCCGGATCGGGACCACGCAGATGGCTTAACCGTGACGATGCCCCGGTTAATACGATAACCTTAGCCGATATGTTTTTTGAACGCGATACAATCGTATACACCACGTATAAAATCAAACAAGACCAACCCGAAAATATGGAGGTATTTGATTATACAGAATTACCCTCATCAATTACAGGTGTAAATGGAACCATTCTACGCTACGATCTGCCCTATGTTACAAAAGGAACCGGAACCTTTTTATCTATTGATGAAAATGCTATTCCGTCAGGGCATATCACGGTGCGTATTTCAAACGATCAAGTAATACTTGAAGGTGCGATCAACTCTATTCAAACAATTGAAGGCAACACCAGTCGTGCATCTTTGTGTGTTGGCAAACATACCGAGGCGGGTAGTGTGTTAACCACGCTACAATTAAAAAAAAGTGGAAAGCGTGGGTTTACACTATCAGGTCAGGTGCCTGTAACTAAAAACATTCGCGAATTGTTGGCAACAGGATCTTTGTTTGTGATAATTGAAAATAATAATAAAAAATTATATCGTGCCCAGGTCTATAGTGAAGGGAATCAAGCTCCGCATACTTCAACCATAACCTCACATCAACCTCAGAATACTTATGGCGTAAGAAACATTGAGGCACTTTATACCATTGCCTGGACACCAACCTTTGACCTGGATGGAGATTTTATCGATTACACCTATCAACTCGCCCGCGACAGCTTATTTCAAGAAGTTATCATGCAAAAGAATACTGGTCGTCAAAATTATTTTAAGAGTAAAGAAAAGGATTGGTACACCTTACTTACCCATGCAGAACCTGCCCCGCAAGCATTTTTTCATCGGGTAATAACTTCTGATGGACGATATCGTTCTAACGGTAAGTATGCACAGCTTAATCTTACAAAGAGTACAGAATTACCTGACGATTACATAGAAGTAGAACCGCCCGGATATACAGTTGAAAAAATAGAAAATGCCGCAGGAGCTGGAAGTGGCGCTGTTTGGGATAAAGAAGGAAAAATATGGCTTGCCGATTACACCGGAACATTAACAATAAAAACGCCAGCAGGCAAAGATGCCTTATTTTCACCGCTAACAGCCGTAACCATAAATGGCACTAACTTTTCTTTAAAGCCAATTAACGGAATTGGGTTAGACCTTGATGGAAACATATTGCTCGGAAACAATCGTATACTTTTAAAAATTAATGCAACCACAGGCGAGGGTATTGCTTATTGGGAAGCACCAAAAGGCGCAAGAGCAATTACCACTCCGCGTAGTAGTAGTAATGGCGAAGTTTATGCTATGTCTCTATTTGCTGAGGATCCAAATTATGTACTCAGGCAAAGTACCACAACCCCTTATACGTTTGAGTTACTTCGTACCATTGATTTAAACGGCCGGGTACTTACCCGCACGTTTGATATGACAAAAGATGCCCGTACGTTATACTTTCCAGATCCCGGTAGTGCATTTGTTCAGGTTTATGAAAGCAATGATGGAACAAACTACCATAAAAAAGAAAATATTGTAAGCCTGGCAGCTGGTTGCAATGCAATACACACGCAGGCCGGAAAATCGTATTTTGCTGTTCGTAGCAGTGGTGTAACACCTACTACACTTCATTTCCGCGATGACAATAAACGCGAGATGTGGACGCTTCCACTTCCTGAACTAAACGGTGCAGAACCACGTGGCATTACGGTTTCTCCTGATGGTTTAACCGTTATTATTTGCTGTTGGGATAAAGGTGGTGGTTTTTATCGTTACACATTTTCGCGGTAATCATTTATTTTATGATTGCATCGTACATTACCTGTTGTATTTTGGTACGGGTATTTAATTGATACAACCTGGTATTTTCGCGCGTGGGTGTTACCCGGTTTGACAGAAAGATGTATAACAATCCGTTTTCAGGATCCATCCATGTCATAGTGCCTGTAAATCCGGTATGACCAAAACTTTCTGCACTGGCATCTTTTGCTGCATTATTATTCTCACCTAAATAGGTCAGGTTAGGTTTATCAAACCCAAGCCCTCTCCTATTATTGTTTTCCGGAAATTGAACTGTTGTCCATTTTGTAAAGGTATTGGTGTTGATATAGCGTTGTCCGCCATATTCTCCTTTATCCAAAAACATCTGCATAAGTTTAGCCAGATCATTTGCGTTAGCAAATAGTCCTGCATGACCCGATACTCCCCCAAGCATAATTGCACCCTCATCATGCACAGTACCCCAGATGGGTTGATGACGGAAGTTATAATCGTTTTCGGTTGGGATTATAGCATTGATCGGGTATTTTTTCAAAGGGTTAAATGTTATGGAGGGCGCACCTAAAGAAGCGTAAAAACTTTCATCCAAATATTGTTCAAAACGCTGATCAATCATACTTTCTACAACACGCGGTGCCAGAATGAAGAAGAAATCAGAATACAAGTATTTCTTTTCCGCAATAAGATTCGATTTACGAATCTCATTCACCATTTTGTCAGGATAATTTTTGTGTAGGTACATATTACCTTTAACACGAATTGGGAATTGGGCTGATGAATCCGTTTTAAAGGTGTGCCACTTATAGCTTCCGTTTTTCCGAATCGTATTTTTCCAAAACGCTATCCACGCCTGAAATCTTGCCTGATGAGTCAGAATATCATACATCGGAATCTCCGACTTATTGGATTTTTTAAAAGCTGGAAGGTAGTCGCCTAATGTTGCATCTAACGAAAATTTTCCTTCATCATACAATTTCATTAACGCGGGCACAGAAGTGCTTATCTTGGTTACTGAGGCCAGATCGTAGAGGTTATCTAATTTTACTTTTGTGCTATCGTTATATTGTTGCAAACCATATGCTTTATGAAAAACTATCTTTTTATCTTTTGCCACCAACACCATGCAACCCGGTATAGCATGTGCCGCTAAGGCTTGCCCTACCAATGAATCAATTTTTGTATTCAGAATTTTTGAGTCCATTCCGGCATCTTCGGGCAACGTGTATTTAAAACGAATATCTCCCTTTACATCAAGGCCATCGCCCGATTTGAATTTTGCTCCTACCGTTACGGGTAATCGTCCTGTTGCACTAACCCCGCCAAAAATCAATTGAGCCGTAAGCTCTTCTGCGTTCACATTATCCTGGTAGGTAACAACCAGGGCATCCGCCTGCTCAATACTTTTGATTTTATCCAGCGCATATGGATTTTTAAAAACTGCAAAAACAGATTTCTTCTGCACGGTTATCCATTCAATAAGTTCAGTAACCGGATTGGTTACGTCCCACTTGTTTAATGGGCGTAAGGTATTATCATGTATGCCCGTCACAATCAGGTTGTACTTTACTAATTCACTTTTTATTGAATCAACATATTTAGCAGTAGCGTTATTCGGTATAAAGAAGTGATTCACTTTGGCATATAATCCTAACGAACGCTGAAAGGGTGTAGTCGTATTGGCAGTAATAGAGACCGATGCAATGGATAAAGTATCAAGCCGTTTTAAGGGCAACAAATTGTATTTATTGTTGAGTACGGTAAGCGATGCCTCGGTAAGGTTACGATTTAAGAGCTGGGCTTTAGGAGTACTTATTTTTTTTGTTACGGATCGGGGATCAATGGGTTTCCAATTTGCCAGACCTACCCAATATTTAATGGCTAATATTTTTCTACACCGGTCGTCAATTTCCTTTTGAGTAATTAAACCATTTTTTACAGCCTTCATTATTTCATCTATTGTACGAGGTACATCTTCCGTAAATTCCAGCAAATCATTACCTGCCAATAGTGCATCCTTATCCACTACGCCCGGGGTATTTCCCTGGGTAACACCTTTCATGTTCATTGCATCGGTAACAATAAGACCCTTAAATCCTAATTCATTTTTCAGAAGATCGGTAATGATTTTTTTTGAAAGTGTAGAGGGGCCTTCTTTTGGCTCTAAAGCAGGAATATTAAGATGAGCCACCATTATGGCGCCTATTCCCTGTCGTATTAGTTCACGAAACGGATACAATTCCAATGAGTCTAATCTTTCTCTTGTGTGATTGATCAGCGGCAACGCATAATGCGAATCAGTTCCTGTATCTCCGTGCCCGGGAAAATGTTTTGCTGTAGCTAATACTTTTCCATCTTGAAGACCACGCATATACGAAGCTGCCTTTTTAGAAACCGCATATTTATTTTCACCAAAGGATCTGAAATTAATAACAGGGTTTAACGGGTTATTATTAACATCGGCCACGGGAGCAAAATTTACCTGAGTACCTGACTCTTTAAGCTGGTTTGCTATTTCGAGCCCCATTTGGTAAATAAGATCATCGTTTTGGATTGCGCCCAATGTCATTTGATACGGAAAACTAATGGTGCTATCGAGCCGCATGCCTAAGCCCCATTCAGCATCCATCGCTATCAGCAATGGAACTTTCGATTTTCTTTGATATTGATTGATAAGGTTAGCTTGGCGTGCGGGCCCACCTTGAAAAAAAATAAGCCCACCTATTTTTTGCTTTTCAATTAGTTTGCTGATTTCTAACTCATGATCGCTGTTCTTGTTTGAAAACGCAGCTACCATAATTAATTGTGCCGCGCGTTCACTAGGTGTTAGCGATTGAAGAACAGAATCGACCCATGGATGAGAAAGGAACGTTTCGTAGGGTATTTTCTTTTCCTGTGCCTGTATGGAAATTTGGGAACTTAAACAGGCTATTAATAATATGTAACGCAAGTAGGTATTCATGAATTTCTAGAGAAAGACAAATATTATAATTTATTAGATTAAATGAACAATCGAAATTACCGGGTATATAAAAAGGAAACCCCTCCCGAAAAATTTTCGAAGGAGGGGATCCACTTAACCAAATTTTTATTACACGATTAAACCTTGCCGTTATGCATAAAGAGGTTTTACCAACCCGTAGTTTGTGTTAACGTAAAACCCTTCTCTACATACTGACTGATTTCATTGTTTCCTATTGGTGCCATATAAACCCGGTTTGAAAAAGGATCGCGGTTTGAAACATTTTCGGGTATATAGAAACCAACCATGTCAGCACCATTTGCACCATCATACGTAACCACAGTGCCATCTGCCTTTTCAACTTTCAACTTGCCTACTTTTGATGCTATCAACCATTGAGGAAATTCTGTTTGAAAGTTAACCCATGGCCCCAGCAAAAGGTCGGTATTTACTGCAGCATCCATATAGTTGATTTTTTTCCAGCGTTTAATGTCCAACAGTCGGGTATGTTCAAATACAAATTCCATTCTCCGCTCTCTGCGTATTTCCCAAATCAAAGCAGGAACGTCTGCATCGCGGGCAGGGTCGTTGGGAATAGAGGCAAGTGATAGTGGAGCTGTTTTAGTAACATTCTTTGCGATGGCCTGAGCATCTAACGGACGGTTTCGGATAGCATTAATAGATGCATCGATATCGGCTTGCGTAACGGCTAACCCGCCCAATGATTCTAATTCTGCTTTAGCCTCAATCCAGTTCAATACAACTTCTGCCAAACGTATAACCGGTGCATCGTTCGTGTTGGTATTAGAACCATATATTGGAGGGTAGCTTCCACCCGCAAAGGTTGGGCCTACCCGATCAATAAACTTATCTGAATACAGCAACGTAGAAGCTTGTGATCGGGGCACATCCCAAAACGTAGCCTCAAAGCGAGGGTCGCGTGTTACAATCAGGTTGGCTATATCAAACTGATCGGCATTTGGTACTGCTGAGTTTTGATACGGCTGGCCATCTTTTGCAATAAATGAACGGATTAAATCCAGGTTAGCAGCTGCGGCCTGTCCTTCTGTAATGTTTGAATAGGACGCAATACAATGTGTTACGCCTAATGCCGCATCGTATTTTCGATACAATATCACCTCAGGGTTTGACGCTAAATCTTCAGAGCCAAACAATCTACGGAAATCGCTTCCAAACGACCATTTACCTGATTGCATTACTACCTCTGCTGCCTGAACGGCAAGCCCTAAGTATTTAGTTGCTTTTGCATTGTCGCCCAAATGATATTTTTGCCAGGTGCCCTCGAATAGCATGAACTGTGAAATAAAGGCAGCAGCGATGTACCTGTTCAAATTCTGTGCTCCTCCATCGGAAGTGCGCATATTTTGAAGTACGTAAGAAAAGTCATCAAAAACATTATCCATTACCACCGTTCTGCTATCACGGTCTTTGTACAATACATCCAACTCGTTGTCTCCAATCTCGCGATCAAAATAAGGTACATCGCCAAAAACAGTTACTAACCGGCTATACTCAAACCCTCTAAAAAAACGCGCCACCGCACTCCAGTGTTTGTATGTTTCATCATTAATGTAAGTGTTTTTCATACCCTCAATTCGCGAAAGAAACAAGTTCGATTTTCTTACCCATGCAAAATCCCAGGTTGGACCCGAATAGGAACCAAGCCAGGCAGCGGCCTCACTCACTGATGATCGGGAAGCGGGTGCCTGCGTTTCAAAATTTGCCTGTTTACCAGCGTAGCTCAAATCATCAGAGAAGGTATAACCGCGCACAGGTGTATAGTCTGCTGTAAAGCCTACATTATACCCAATAAAATAGTTGTTATAGAAGCCATTTGAAAACAGGCGCAAGTTGTTCTCTGATACCCAATAGGTTTGGTCGTTAAGTTGTGTTAATTGGGGTCTGTCCAGAAAATCTTCACAACTACTTAAGACCACTATCACCAAAAAAATCGTTATATACTTTTTCATGTTTTTAATGTTTTAGAAGCTCAATTGAATTCCAAGTGCAGCACTTTTAAAAGTTGGAATACCTACGCCCGTACGCGACAGGTTGTAATTGGATGAATTCCACATTGAAAATCCTGCAATTTCTTCAGGATCAATTGGCAGATCGCCAAGTTTATCGAACGTGAATATATTTTCTAACGATCCATACACACGTAGCTTGTTGATTTTTGCTTTTTGTGTAAGCGTTTGTGGTAGCGTGTAGCCAAACGTTATGTTTTTAATACGCAAGTATGACATATCAAGCAAGTACCTTGTTTGTGGTTGCATATTATAAAGGCGGCTGCTACCAGCTAAGTTATATGGTCTTGGATAGAAAGCATCTGTGCGATCTTCTCTCCAAAAATTTCCGGCAAAAGCTTGAGGTGTGGCACCGTCTGATGCCTGAAACCCTGGAATTGCCAAAAATCCTTCTCCCCATACTTCACGTTTACCCACACCTTGCAAAAAGATATTAAGATCAAAACCTTTGTAGCTGGCGCTGGTTCTAAAGCTATACTCAAACCGTGGGGTTGAATTACCAATTACTTTTAAATCACCGTGGTCGTCTAATAAAGCATTACCATCGTTAATCAAGCCATCACCGTTCAGATCCTTGTACTTAACATCGCCAGGGCCAAACCGGAAGTTTCCACCTTGCAATTCATTTTGCGTAGCTCCATTATCATCTGCCAGTTGGTTAATGGTAACGCCATCTACCACAGTTGTTACTAAGTTTCCGCCACCATCATACACGAAATCTGCCGCCTGGTACAAGCGATCTGTTTCGTACCCCCAAATCTCACCATAGGTTCTGCCTACATAGTTTGAGTAAATACCTTCTGCGCTTCCGTACTTAGTAATCTTGGTTACCGCATCTGCAAATGTTGCAACAAAGTTGAGTTGTAATCCATTACTAAATTCATGTATATAGTCTAACTGAAGTTCAAATCCTTTTGTACGCAAATCGCCCAGGTTGCTTTTTGGGGCACCTGTACCGTAGGTTGCCGGTATACCTTCCTGAGGCACGATCATATTACGTGTATCGCGCTGGAACCAATCAAATGAAATTGCTAAAGAGTTTTTTAACACCCTAACATCTAACCCAATGTCCAGTGTAGCAATATCCTGCCAGGTAATAGCTTGCGAAACTGAAGGTGGAGTTCCAAATTGATAAAGCTTGGAGTTACCAATAAGCCAATTGTTAAATCCGCCTGTCATGGTAGGAACATAGAGTGAATTTCCTACAGACTGATCCCCAATACTTCCCCAGGAAGCACGTAGCTTAAGCATATCCAGATAACTTTTACTCCACCCCATAAACGATTCTTCTGTTACCAGCCAGCCTCCTGAAAATGAAGGAAACCATCTCCATTTCAAATCATCTGGAAACTTAGAGCTTCCATCGTGACGCAGATTTGCTTCGAGCAGGTACTTTTCTTTAAAGCTGTAATTAATCCGCCCAAAAAATCCCAACTGAGAGTCCCAGTATTCGTCTCCACCCACGGTGGGTGTTCCGGTGGCAAGACCAAACTGTGGGTTTTGATAATCTGTTAATTGTGTTAACTGAGACCAGTTGCTGGCAAGGTCATATGCTACTCTGTTCATTCCAAGCATAAACCTGAAGGTATTGCTGCTGTTCAGATTCCAATTGTAGGTTGAAAATAAGTTAATCGTATTCCATTTATCGTTCTGGGCAATTCGGTAAACGTGGTCTGGGTTTGCACCCGGACCTGTATAGGTAAGTTGGTTCAGTTTGAATGCTGGCATGGCATTGGGATCGGTTGATGGAACCACCTGGCCTGCACTGTTCACATAAATACGGTTACCTCCTTCGTCAAATTTTGGAACCGCGGCACTCCATGAGTCTCTTCCTGTAAAGCGTGTACCGGGTCTCTTATTTATGAATTCCTGATTAGCATGTGTGTAGTCGAATTTAATAGTCCAATCTTTAGTGGGTGTTATGGTAAAGCCTCCATTAAAACTGGAATAATTTGTTTCCTGAAAAGCGGTGTTGGCGGCTGCAATTTCAGAGGCTGGGCTACGGATAGGATCACCATCTTCGGTGGTCATAGGATAGGTTGCTGCCCATCTATAAATGTATAGCCAGGGATCTGCCGTTGTTGAGTTTGTTGCGTACGGATAATTCTTGATTCGCTTTGAAAAAATAGTTCCGGTATTAAATTTTAACCACCGGTTCACTTCTGTACTTAACTGAATTGATCCGTTATAGCGTTCAAAATTATCTTTTTTTGCAGGCTTCAGCATTCCACTTTGTTCCAGAATACCAAAGCCAATATTGTATTGCGTTTTTCCGCTTGCACCACTCACCGATAAATTATGTATTTGTGTTGGCGTCCACTCTTTAACCATGTATTCGTATGGATCGTACATCCGTAAACCTACTTTTGCATTGTTGGCATCCACATACCAATCGCGTCCATATAACATAGGGTCGTTTGGTTTTACTGAGCCGGCATAATTTTGCTGCCACTCTAATGCGTTTTCGTACCCTTCGCGGGTTACTCTCCAGAAAGCACCGGTACTAACAGCCCCCACACGTTCGGCCGCAAGCAACGAGTACTCCATGGCATCAATTCCTCCCATTTTCATTTTCTTAGAAATATTCTGAAAGGAAAGATTGCCAGAGTAAGAAACCTTAATACTCTCTGTATTAGCGCCTTTTTTGGTAGTAATTAATATTACTCCAAAGGCAGCTTTAGCTCCATAAATAGAGGCCGAAGCGGCATCTTTCAATACAGAGATAGATTCAATATCATCGGGGTTAATCATTTGAATGGATGGAATCTGAACATTATCTAAAAGAATCAGCGGTGAAGACCCACCTTCAAACGAACCAAACTGACCGCGAATTTTCATTAATGGATCTGAACCTACTTCTCCGCTGGGTATTACAATGCTTAACCCAGGTGTTGTTCCCTGCAAGCCTCTACCCACATCGGCAATCGGTCTTGATTCGAGCATCTTGGTATCTACTGATGCAACTGCACCCGTCAGGTTAGTCTTTTTCTGAGCGCCATATCCAACCACTACTATTTCTTCCAGATTAGCTACACTCTCCTTCAACCTTATGGTAAAATCTCTTGTACTACCTACTGGAGCTTCAAAAGATTCCATACCAATAAAACTGAAAAGCAAAACATCGGTTGGGTCTGCCTGGATTGTGAATTTACCGTTCGCATCTGTAACTGTTCCAATTGCTTTTCCTTTTAAAACAATTGTAACCCCGGGTAACGGGGTATTGTCAGCGGCACTCAAAACGGTACCCGAAACCGTGTTGTTTTGAGCTAACATTGGACTATGGACCAGGAGAAGCCCTATAATCCATAAACATAGTGGTAGAATTTTTTTCATGTGTTTTTATTAAGTGATTTTGGTGGTACTTAGAATAGCAAACAGCTCTTTTGGCTTGTCTGCAACGGATTTATCAGGCCATTTTAGTATGCATTTGGTTACGATGTTTATTTCTGGTTTAATCATAAAAACGATTATAGATTTGGTAGTTTCTTTGTATTACCAAATTTTCCGCATTAAGAATAGAATTCAATCCCTGAAAATGGTGATTTGGAAAATTCACTGAATCTATTAAAACTAATAGCTTCTTTAGGTTACCCATACGATTTCCGATGAAATCTTGCCAGCTAACTATAGTAGTTTTATTCTTTTGTTTTTAGCCCGCGTTTGAATGTATACAAAAGAACTTGGGTCGCTTTCAAAATGAAGCCGGTCTATTGCGGTAACAGCATAGCTATACCTGCTTCGCTTTCTACTTGTTATATCCATCCAATATTGAGTTGTATTTGGCTTTCGCTGAACAATTGCTTTAAGATTTTGAGGATTGTTGAAATCCGGTTTACTAATTTCATCAAACCGGTAAATGGCATAATATGAACTACCTGAATTTACCGAATCTTGCCATGAAATTTCTATACCGTTCCCTTGTGTTCCTTTTGCTGTTACACTAATTGGAGGCGGTGGTTCTGCCCCATCAATCCAATCCATTTTTGGAATTAGTGCAGGGTACGGATAAATCTCTCTCATCTTTTCATTTATATTTTCAGTGTTATTCAAAAAATATTTTGCACTGAAGTACATACTCCCGTTAACATTGGCGTACGCTCTGTTCAATTTAACTTGATTAACAATTTCATCCGGATTCTTCCATCCATTTTGACCAATTCGATAAATACCCTGGCCTATGTAAACATGCTTTCCGTAGGAATGATTGGCCCACCACTTTGCCAATATTGAATAATCAGCCTTATCGAAACCAATGTGCCAGTACAGTTGTGGAGTTACATAATCGATCCATCCTTCTTTCAGCCACAATACAACATCGGCAAACAAGTCATCGTAATTGGTTTGTCCGGCTTGTGTATTGGATCCATCATCATCTTTATCGCGGTTGCGCCATACTCCAAACGGGCTAATTCCGAATTTTACATGTGGCTTTTCTTTTTTGATTCGTACCGATAACGCTTCAACAAAAGTATTTACATTGTTACGCCTCCAATCATCTTTATTTTCAAATCCCATTCCATATTCAAAATAAGAACAGCTGTCCGGAAACTCTACATTTGCAATGCGATAGGGATAGAAATAATCGTCAAAATGTACTGCATCTAAATCATAATGCTTTACGGTTTCCATAATGGCATCTAAAACGTAAGCTTGTGCATCAGGATGTCCGGGATCATAATACCATTTACCTCCATACTGAAGGAACCACTCCGGGTTTTTATTAATGGGATGGTTGGCATCTAACACACTCTTTTCAACTGTACCGGCCCGGTACGGATTAAACCAGGCATGAAATTCAAGACCCCGTTGCCGGGCTTGTTCAATCATAAATGCCAACGGATTGTAATACGGTTGCGGAGGTAATCCTTGTGTTCCGGTAAGGTACTCAGACCAGGGTTCGTATGTTGACGGATAAAACGCATCGGCCATGGGTCGTACCTGTACAATTACGGCATTCATTCCAACTTGCTTTAAGGTGTCAAGTATTCGAACATATTCCGCTTTTTGCTCTTGTGTAGTCAGTCCTTTACGCGAGGGCCAATCAATGTTAGCTACTGTTGCTATCCAGGCAGCACGTAACTCTCGTTTAGGAAAAGTTTGTGCCCGTACGGTACACGAGATATTAAAAACCAACAGGAGAATAAAAACCAGTTTTTTTTTCATCGCAAATTTTAAAACCTAAAGAATGATGACATTGCTGGTATGATACCGGATTAACCCGTTCATTGGGTTCTGTTGAATTTCATCTATAGCAATACCCATTTGCCCCGCTACTTCATGTAGATAAGCGCGAAAATTAAACGCTATTGAGCCGGTGAAACTGATACGTCTGGGTTCGGGCAAATTCGAATACCGTAACACATAGTATTCAAAAAAACTCCTGAAGTTTGATGTTATAATCTCCCGGCACATGGGCTCTTCGGAATACTTTAGCAGAAAGGGTGCAAAGGATGCAAGAAATCGGTTTGGTAAAGATTTTTTGTAAATACTATCAAGTATACCGGCCCGGTTAAGTTGAAAAGTATTATGGAAATCTTCCAGAATACTGGGTGGAAGTTTTTCTTGTAAGATCAATGAAATGAAATCTTTTCCTAATACACTTCCACTACCCCAATCCGAAAGGATATAACCAAGCGAAGGAATATTTTCGGTGATAACCTGCCCGTTATAGACGCACGAGTTAGCGCCTGTTCCCAGTATACAGGCAACACCACTTTTATCTTTAAGCACACTTCTTGCCGTTCCCAGCATATCACCTTCTACTTCGCAAGACTTTTTAACCTTTATGGTTTCTAAAATAGCTCGTTTAACAATTTCAGCTTTTACACTTAGCCCGCAACCGGCTCCATAAAAATAAACATTGTCAACTGTTTCGGTTAGAGGCTGGATAGTCTTATATAGTACCTCAACTATTTTTTCGTACGATAAAAAATATGGATTAAGGCCAACGGTTTGTACCCGAGCTAAAATTTGTGAATCCTCGCTTATTAACCTCCATTCAGTTTTGGATGATCCGCTGTCTGCAATCAAAAACATACAGCCTCTATATTAAAATATAAATGTTCATTTCGTAATCTGTAAAACAGATAGAAACAAATATTAAGTTAATTCAATGCCCTGCTATCCCCGAAAATAGGGATTTGAAACAATCACTGTTTTTAACGCTTAGTGGTTTTGATTGAGCCGGATCGGATCAAAAGTTTAATTTTGCTTACCGCCCCAATAAGCCATCATAATAATTGACCCTGCTGTTCCATCCATGGTAGGTTCATTTGTAGAATAATCTCCAATGTCGTCATGATATACGACATACGGATTTTGAAGATGAGCAAATTCATCTGGATTATAAAGAACCAGGCCTTTCAGCGTTTTGAAAATACTCCGGTAGATTGGGCCATCAATCAAACCTCCGGCAACCATCTCTTTCCGTAAAGCCCATATACTGGTGTGCACATCTTCGGGATACTCGCCTTTAACCGGCATACCTGTGAACATGGAAGTTCCCCAGGGATTTCGGCCAAACAACCAATCGCGTTGGTTAATCAAAAATTGATGATATGTCTTATCGTTAGTCATTTTCTCATATAATATTATTTGCGTGTTCAAACTTGTTAAAAGATTATTTGAACACCAGATAAAAGGTATTCCAACACCAAATGAATTGGTTTTACTTTTTTTATAGGTATAATCAATACCATTTTTATAATAAGCGGCCAGGGTATCCTGAAAACTTTTGTTTACACTTTCAAAAAGTGAATAATGGCCCAGATTAATAAAGGGATAATACTGATAGTGAGCAGCCGAATCTTTGTTCATCCAGGAGACCGTATTGGCTGCTATGGCATACTTCTTT
>ERZ761607.3230-NODE-3230-length-16117-cov-6.658075_pt1 | contig 16117 bp, 9 predicted proteins | sample MGYA00511164_ERZ761607 | MGnify/ENA primary metagenome ERZ761607 (study PRJEB28899, sample SAMN02445080) | bioreactor sludge metagenome | biome: EBPR sludge | place: Australia: Brisbane, Thorneside Wastewater Treatment Plant | collected 2011-06-22 ...
CAGGGGCTGTACGATTTCAAACTCACCGAGCAATCGCAGTTGGAGTTCGACAGCTTCGATCTGGAAGACCTGCGCCCCTACGGCCTCCTCTACCAAACCGGCTACCTGACGATCATTGACCGCGACGAGGCCGGCATTTATCAACTCGGCTACCCCAACTACGAAGTCGAAAACTCTATGCTGGCCTACCTTTTAGATGCCTTCGGCGGCGTGCCCAAAGGTTCCGGCTTGGTAGTAGCTTTGCGTTTGGAGCGTGCCTTTGAAAGCGGCGATCTGGAGCAGGTGATGCGCATTTTGACCGGCATGTTCAGCGGGCTGCCTTACCAACTGTACGAAAAAACGCCGGAACGATTTTACCACGCCTCTTTGCATTTGTTGTTCAGTTACATGGGGTTGCGCGTTCGCAGCGAGGTTTGTACCATCGAGGGCCGCGCCGATGCAGTGGTGGAAACTTCTTCCAAAGTGTATGTGCTGGAGTTCAAGCTCGACCAAAGCGCGGAGGCAGCCTTAGAGCAAATCCGAAAGAAGCGCTACCATCAGGCCTTCTGGAATCTGGGCAAACCGGTGGTGGGCATCGGCGTGAATTTCAGCAGCACGACCCGAAATATGGAGGAGTGGAAGGCGGAGGAGATGGCGATGACATAGAGCGAAGAACCGATTTCCGGCCCCGAACGTATCATATTCCAACATTCAGAGCACCCGATTTTTTATGACACAAGATACCCGTTTCACCTCTTACCAGATATTCATCATTGGTACGCTGGCGCTGTTACAATTTGCTATTGTGCTGGATTTCATGGTGATGTCGCCGCTGAGCGCTCAGTTGATGCCCAGCCTGAAGATTAATCCGACCCAGTTTGGCCTCGTCGTTTCGGCGTATGCGTTCAGCGCGGGAGCATCGGGATTGCTGGCGGCCGGTTTTGCCGACAAATTTGACCGCAAAAGGCTGCTTTTGTTTTTTATGGCTGGTTTTCTCATCGGTACCCTGCTGTGCGGTTTGGCCCCCAACTATCCGTTTTTGTTGGGTGCGCGCATCGTCACGGGCTTGTTTGGCGGCGTTATCGGGTCTGTCAGTTTTGCCATCATCACCGATTTGTTTGAGGTGCAGCAGCGTGGCCGCGTGATGGGATTTGTACAAATGGCCTTCGCCGTCAGCCAGGTATTGGGGCTGCCGGTGGGCTTGTACTTGTCGAATATTTGGGACTGGCACGCGCCGTTTTTGATGATTGTAGTGGTGGCTACGCCTTTGTGGTTCGTCATCGCCATGCGCATGAGGCCCGTCAACGCGCACTTGGCTTTGCAAAAAAAGCAGTCGGCTGCCGGGCACCTGTTGGCCACTGTATCCAAACCCTTCTATCTCAGGGCATTTGCTGCTACCACCTTGCTGGCCACCGGCGGTTTTATGCTCATGCCCTTCGGAGCGGCCTTTGCCGTCAATAACCTCGGCATCGGCATGGACGACCTTCCTGTTATCTACCTCGCCACCGGCGTTGTTTCCATGATCGCCGGGCCGCTGATCGGCAAGCTCACAGATCGCTACAGCCCCATGCCGCTTTTTCTGGCGGGCACCATTTTGAGTATAGTGCTGGTGCTTGTTTATACCCACCTGGGAATCACGCCGTTGTGGGCGCTCATTGTGCTCAATGCTGTTTTGTTTGTGGGAATAACGGCGCGTATGATTTCGTCATCTACGCTTGTTACCTCTGTGCCGACGACTGCCGACAGAGGCGCATTTATGGGGGTCAACTCATCGGTGGCGCAAATATCGGGCGGTATTGCCTCTGCCACCGCCGGGCTGATTATACATCAGACGGAGAGCGGGATGCTGGAAAACTACCCCTTACTCGGCTGGGTGGTAGCCACTTCGATGGTGATCTGCGCGCTGCTGTTTTGGGGCATTACTAAAGCGGTGCGGAAACGGGACAGAGCCTTGGCAAAGGGGTGAGCGTGCAGTAAAACGAACGTTAAGATGGTACTTCGTTTGAGGCAGGTTGCTATCTTTGCCAGACGAAAAGCCTTTGCCTCGGGGGCATCCGGGGACTGACATGTTGAATGAGATATACCCAAAAACCTGAGAAAACACTTTGACGATGAGAAAATTTACACACCTGATATCATTGATTTTCTGTTGTTTGTGTTTTGTGTATGTGGCACAAGGGCAGCCTGTTTCCGTTTCCAATCCGTCCAATTGCGGCCTGCAAATTTTACTTTCCGACAATAACTGCCCCGAAAACAACCCCAACATTTACCAACCCGATGAGATAGGCATTCAGGTCGTCGGCCAACCAGGCACCGCGCTCGGCATTGACGTATATCTCAAAGAAGTGCGCATCATTCTGGAGCATACCTGGATGAGCGACATGAATTTGTCGTTGGTTTCTCCCGGAGGCCGCGAAGTGTTGCTCATCGCCAATCAGGGCGGCAGCGGCGATCACATAGGCAACCCCGTGGATGTGTCGTGTATGCAATTTGCCACGTTCAGCGCCGGCGCTTGTACGCCCATTTCTGCAGGAGCGCCTCCATATACAGACCAAGCCTATCTTCCCATTCAAAGCCTGTTGGGCTTCAACGACAGCATCACCGCGCCCAATGGTACCTGGCTCTTGCGCATCTGCGACGATGTGCCCAACGACGTAGGCTCTTTGCAGTATGTGGAGTTGGTTTTTGAGCCGGTTTCCTGCCTGCCTATTCAACAAAAACAGGTATTGAGCGTGGACTCCACAACCGTAGTGCTGGATTGGTCGCCCGTTGGAGATTGCAATAATTTCATCATCGAATATGGAGCGCCGGGATTTGTGCCGGGTACGGGCGCCGATGGCGGAGAAGGCCAAACGGAGGCCGTCATCATCTGTCCGCCTTACCCGCTGATGGACCTCCTCCCTGACACGGAGTACGATATTTACATCCGCAGGTTTTGCGTTGGCGGTGGATTTTCGGGCAACGGCTGCCCCATCAGAGTACGAACCGGTTGCCAACCGCCTCCTACCACCATCGTTGAAACATTCGACGCGGCGACGCCTTGTTTTCCTAATTGTGGAGCAGTGTGCAACATAAACGGTTTTTGGCGCAATGCCGGTAGCGACGACTTCGACTGGTTAGTGTATCAAGGAGCAACGCCGACGCCCAATACCGGCCCGCTTGCAGGTTTCAACGACGCAGGCAGGTACGTTTACATCGAAACATCGGGGGTGTTATGCACCAATGGCAAGCGCGCCATTCTGGAATCCAATTGCGTTCGGCTCCGCAAGTTCAATACAGATACCTGCCATCTGTCTTTTGCCTATCACATGTGGGGCGTCAACATCAATACCCTGCAATTGCAAGTGTCGAGCGATGGCGGCTTTTCATGGAACACGCTGTGGCAACGCACTGGCAGTCAGGGTAATGGTTGGAAAAAAGCATACATCGGGCTGGGGACTTACCCGGAAGGGGCGGTGCTCAAATTCCGCTTCATAGCCACCGGCGGCAACGGTTCGCTGGGCGATATTGCTTTGGATCAAATCGTGTTTCACGGCTCGGAAGACCTCGGCTCGGGTTCCTTTGTATATTACCCCGACGGCGACGGCGACGGCTATGGGCGCAGCAATGCCGCAGTGCAAAGTTGTAATCCTACCCCTCCGCCGGGCTTTGTTTTACAAGGTGGCGACTGCAACGACGACCCCGCTACAGGCGGGATGATAAATCCCGGCAGACCGGAAATACCCTGCAACAACATTGACGACAACTGCAACGGCCTGGCCGACGACAACGACCTGCCCGCACCGACGGCGCAAAACGTAGAAATCTGTTCGGGCCAACCCGTGCAATTGTGTGCACAGGGCGCTTACGGCGGCATCCTGTTGTGGTATGCATCGCCCGTAGGTTATGATGACTTTATTGAGTTCGGCACTTGCATCTCGGTGGCTGTGCCGCCCAATAATTCCCCCGCGCCGGTGACGCATTATTTCTATGTGGAAGAATTTGCGCCGCCCTGTCTCTCGGTCGTTCGCAGGCAGGTAGCGGTGGTGGTTTATCCCGTGCCCGACATAGCGCCCAATGCCCCGGTTGAGATATGTCCCGGTCAAACCCTGAACCTGACCGAGGTGCCCGTCAATGACCTCCGACTTACCGGCGCCGCTGTGACGTATCATTCGGGAACACCCGCCACAGTTTCCAACCAATTGGCGTCTTTAATGATACAACCTGTTCAAAATCAACGGATTTATTTTCTCGCCACAGCTCAGGGCGGCTGCTCCGACGAGGGCTATTTTGATGTAATGATGCGGCCTGTGCCGTCTTTGAGTTTCAGCCCCGCCGACTCTTTTTCTCTTTGTAAAGACGGCATTCAGTTGGTGACGGCTACCGCTGCGGGCGGCGCCGGCGGGTACAGCTTTTTGTGGCAAAAAGGCAATCAAACCCCCAACATCACCGTGGCGGCGGGGGCTGTACCGGGCGCTTTGGACGCTTACGGAATCACCGTGACCGACGCGGCGGGCTGCTCGGTCAGCGATCAGGTATTGGTAAGAACCACCAACAGCATTGACTCGCTACAACGCGCCGTGACGCATGTGAGCAGTTGCGGCGGCGCCGACGGGCAAATATTTTTACAACCACTCAACGGTTTGCCGCCCTTCAGCTACCAATGGAGCAGCACCAACGGCGTGACGGGCAGCGCAAACGGGATTCCCGGCGCTTATACCATTACCGGTTTGCCGCAAGGCGTTTATCGGGTGACGGTGACGGATGGTTCCAACCCGCCCTGCCCCTTCATCCTGCGGCAGGTGTTTGTCAACGGCCCCGACGCGGTGGTGTTGCCTCCGACGATCACCCCGGTGACTTGCCGGGGCGCGAACAACGGGGCAATTTGTCTGAATGTGAGCGGCGACGCTCCGCAGTATTTGTGGGAAGGCGGCGCTACAAGTGCTTGCATTTCAGGGCTTTCAGGCGGAATGTACTCCGTCACCATCACCTCCGGAAATTGCCAGACGGTTTTGAACGACCTCTTCGTTCCCGAACCCGATTCCATCAAAATCATACCTCAATTCCAGATGCCGTCTTGCCACAACAGCAGCAACGGCGCCATACGCCTTTCCGTTTTTGGAGGCAGCCCCGGCTATCAATATGCCTGGAGCCACGGCGCCAACAGCCGCGACGCAACGGGATTGGCTGCCGGCGTTTATACCGTAACTGTGACGGACTCGCGGGGCTGTGTGGCGGTACAAACTTATACCTTAGCCGCGCCCGCCCCCTTGCAAGTGCAGATAGATTCGCTGCAAAGCCCGTCCTGTTTCGGGTACAACAACGGCCTCATTCGCGTAAGCGGAACCGGCGGAACCGGGCCATATCATTATGCCTGGCCAAATGGGGCATCCTCGCCGGTTTTGTTCCAAACGCCTTCCGGTTTCCATCGCGTGACCGTCACCGATCTGAACGGCTGCCAACAGTTGAGAAACATTTTTCTGCCCGAACCCGCGCCGCTCGCGCTCAGTACATTGGGCGTGGTGCAACCGGAGTGCCGGGGCAGCAACGATGGCCTTATCTCGGTATCGGGCAGCGGCGGAACGGAGCCTTACACCTATATTTGGAGCAACGGAATGTTCACTCCGCAGATTTCCGGTTTGGAACCCGGCAGCTATTCCGTTACCATGACCGATGCCCGGCAATGCCCGGCTATTGTGCGCCATTTTGAGCTGAACTCCCTGTCGCAGCTACAATTGGGGATAGCAACGACGGCGCCGTCTTGTGTCGGGCAGACCAACGGCAGCATCTCATTGACGCCTTCGGGAACCGGGCCGTTTTCGTTTGTTTGGCAAGATAGCGGCAGTCAAAGCCCGAACAGAGCGCAGTTGGGCGTGGGTAATTATCAGGTCAATATCCTTGATGGCAGGGGCTGTTCTTACGATACCAGCATTGTGCTGACGGCAGTGCAAGTATTTGATGTTCAGAAAAATATACTACCTCCGGCTTGTTTCAACGGCTTGGACGGGGTTATAGATGTGACCCTGACGCAGGCCGGGCAGCAGCCCTACAACTTCCTTTGGAGCAACGGCAGCCATGATGAAGACCTCATAGGAGTGCCGGCAGGCGATTATGCGCTGACCATCACCGATGCCTTAGGATGCCGTTACGTTTCGCCCCTTATAGAACTGCCCAATCCGGAGCCTTTGGAAATGACCGTTATCGGAATGGGTACGGTGCTGTGTCACGATGATTCGAGCGGCTATATAGAGGTTGTTATTGATGGCGGAACGGCGCCGTACAGCAACCCCAGTTTGTACGACATTCCTACGGGCAGCTATTTTTTGCAGGCCACCGACGCCAGAGGTTGTCCGGTGGATACTACCATCGTACTGCCCGCGCCGCCGCCTTTGAATGTGCAAATCGCATTGACACAAAGTGGTGATTGTCAGTCGCTCATCGTTACGCGCTTGCAGGCAACGGTCACAGGCGGCATTCAACCTTACCGCTATGTGTGGAGCAATGGCGACACCACGGCCATCATCATGAACGCCGCGCCGGGAGACTACGCCCTCACCGTCACCGATGCCAATAATTGTTCCAAAGTAATTACCGCCATCAAGGTGCGCGAGCAAATTCAGCCGCTCGCTTTGGTTTCGTTTGCGGCAACGCCCCTCACTTGTTTTGGAGCGCAGAACGGGCGGCTCAAAGTGCGCATTTCGGGCGGCAGTTCTATGTACCGCTATCATTTCAGCAACAACCAGATCATTACCACTACCGCCGACAGCGCCGAGATTTCCGGGCTGAATCCGGGTAGCAATTATCGCGTCACCGTCACCGACCTGCAGACGGGTTGCACCAAAGTGGCCGGGCCGCTGAGCATTACCTCCCCCGCGCCGCTTTCCTACGTTCGCACCGTCATCATAGACGAGCTTTGTGCAGGCAGCAACAACGGCGCGGTGATGGCGGGTACTTTTGGAGGAACGCCGCCTTATGTTTATCGCTGGACGGACGAGGCAGGCAACCTTGTCGGTACAGAGGAAGACCTCAGGGGCGTAGGGCCTGGCATATACAGCGGCCTGGCTACGGATGCCAATGGTTGTACGGCCGTTTTGCCACAGCAGCCGGTCTCGCAGATGTATGAGCCATTGGTGGAAGTGGACACGGCATTTGCCATTTCCGGGCCGCTTTGTTCGGGCACGGGTTTTGTTCGGGTAGGCGTAGAAGGCGGAGCGCCGCCGTACCGTTTCGATTGGAGCAACGGCTCATCCGGGGATTCCATCGGAGGCCTTGCGCCGGGCGAGTATTACGTTACCGTCACAGATGCAGTGGATTGCGAATTGGTTCTTGGACCGTTTCATATCACTACGTCGCCGGGTATTTCGGTGGGAATCAACGCCACGCCGCCCGACAGCACAGGGGGCAACGGCGCCGTAACGGCCATTGTTGCCGGCGGTACTGCTCCGTTTACTTACTTTTGGAGTACCGGCGATACGACCTCCTCGCTTCATCAATTGCCGGCGGGCGGTTACTTTCTCACCGTGACGGATGCTGCCGGATGTATCGGTACTGCCGGCGCTATTTTGGTGCATACGGCAGAGCCTGAGCCGGGAGCGGCGCTGCGGGTGTATCCCAATCCAGGCAAAGGGTTGGTATATGTGGAGTACGAGTCGCCGGTGGGCATCGAACTCATCAGGGTGCGCAGCCTCGGCGGGCAGTTGGCGCTTATGCACAGGTGTTCCGGGCAGCGCAGCGGTACAGAGGCATTGCAGTTGGAATCCTTGCCGGCCGGGGCCTATGTTTTGGAAATCATCGGCGGCGGCGCGATCTTGCAGCGGCGTTTGTTGATGAGGAATTAGAATACACTTTAAACAAACAATAAAAATGACGATCAGAGCCAACGACCCTTCGCTTCGTTCCTGGGTGGATGTACCCTCCGGCAGTGATTTTCCTATTCAAAACCTCCCTTTCGGCATAGCCCGGCGCAAATCAGGCGATGCACCCGGCGTGGTGGTAGCCATCGGAGAGCAGATCGCCGATCTTCGGGTACTGGCCGAACACGGTTTTTTTGACGACTTGGACATACCAAGAGCTGTGTTTTCACAACCCGTACTCAACGATCTGATTGCCTTGGGCAAAGCCAAAACCAGCGCCCTGCGCAACCGGATATCTCAGTTGTTGGATTCCGACTTTGATGAATGGGATGCCAGCGAATTGGCCCATTTTTTTCTTTTTCCGCAGACTGAAGTAGAAATGTTGATGCCCCTCCGCGTAGGCGATTACACAGATTTTTACTCCAGCATAGAACACGCCTCCAATGTGGGCGCCATGTTCCGCGACCCTCAAAACCCGCTGTTGCCCAACTGGCGGCACCTTCCCGTAGGATATCACGGGCGGGCTTCCAGCATAGTCGTTTCGGGCACGCCTATACGCCGTCCCAAAGGTCAGACTTTGCCCGTCGGCGCCGATGTGCCCGTTTTCGGCCCCAGCGCCCGCATGGATTTTGAGTTGGAAATGGCCTTTGTGGTGGGCAAAAATACTCAGTTGGGCGAGTCGGTGCCGGTGGCCGATGCAGAGGATTACATTTTTGGTCTGATGCTGTTCAACGACTGGTCGGCCCGCGATATTCAGCAATGGGAGTATGTGCCGCTGGGGCCGTTTTTGGGCAAAAACTTCGGCTCTACCGTATCGCCCTGGGTGGTCATGCTGGAGGCCCTGGAGCCGTTCAGGGTGGCCGGCCCGAAACAGGAACCGGAAGTGCTGCCGTATTTGCAGACCGAAGGCCCCGGCAATTTCGATCTGCATCTGGAGGTGTGGATTCGGCCTGAAAAAGGCGAAGCGGCCCGCGTGTGTCTGTCCAATTTTAAATACATGTACTGGAACATGGCACAGCAACTGGCGCACCACACCGTCAACGGCTGCAACATTCAGGTGGGCGATATGTGCGCGTCGGGCACCATCAGCGGCCCCGATGCGGGCAGTTACGGCTCCATGCTGGAACTGTCGTGGAAAGGCACCCGGCCCATTGCCCTGCCCGACGGCTCCACCCGTACTTTTCTGAACGACGGCGACGAGGTCATCCTGCGCGGCTGGGGCGAGCGGAATGGCGTTCGGGTGGGTTTTGGAGAGGCGCGTGGCGCGCTCTTGTCTGCTATTTAATTACAACGCAACTATACAGTCGCCCTGCAAAAAGCTGCGAGCTTCGAGTCACGAGTTTGATCTCCCAAAATGAAAAAGGGCCTTTTTCAAGATGAGATTTTGAAATTTCCCCAAATGGAAAATCTGATTTTCCATCGAATAAACAAACTCATACCACGCCTGGGGCGTGGTCATAGCTCGTAGCTTTGGGGGACCGGCCGAATAGTAACATTACAACAAAAAAAACAATGAAATCTACACTTAATCGGATGGCGATGAAACCTGTTTTTCTCCTCCTTCTGCTCGTCTTTTCAGTTGCGCTGCACGCCCAACTCACTATTGTTCTGGGGTCTATACCTGCCAACACGCCGCCCGGCAGCGATATTTACATTGCCGGCAATTTCAATAACTGGAACCCCGGCAGCGCCGCTCACAAGCTGATACTCAATCAACAAGGCCAGTACAGCATCACGCTCAACATTGCGCCGCAGAGCATACAATTCAAATTCACGCGGGGTAGCTGGCCCACCGTGGAGGGCAACGCATCGGGAGGGTTCATTCCCAACCGCAGCTACAACTACACGGGCGGGGCGCAAACGCTTGCGCTGAGCATCGCCGGCTGGGAAGGTCTGAGCGGCAGTACGGGTACGGCGGCGCCCAATGTGTCCATTATGAGTACCAACTTTTTCATGCCGCAACTCAATCGCAGCCGCAGAATCTGGATTTATGTGCCGCCCGATTACAACACGAGCGCCAAACACTACCCGGTGCTGTACATGCAGGACGGGCAAAATCTCTTTGACCAAAACACCAGTTTTTCCGGGGAGTGGCGGGTGGATGAGTCGCTCAATACTTTGTTTCAAAACGGCGATGACGGCATCATTGTGGTGGGCATAGACAACGGCGGGGCCAGCCGCATCAATGAGTACTCGCCCTGGGTGAATCCTCAATATGGCGGCGGCCAGGGCGATGAATACATTGATTTTATTGTAGAAACCCTCAAGCCGCACATTGACTCCGTTTACCGCACCCGCCCGCAGCGACAATACACGGGCATCATGGGGTCGAGCCTCGGCGGGCTGATCTCCCATTATGGCGGTATTGATCGGCAGGATGTGTTTGGCAAAGTGGGCATTTTTTCTCCATCTTACTGGTTTTCAACGCAATGCTACAGCCAGGTTTCGAGTACGGGGCGGCAGGCGGATATGCGGATTTACCTGTTGGCCGGCCAGTTGGAAGGCAGCGGATCGGTAGTGGCAGACATCAACGCCATGTACGATACGCTCCGGCAGGCGGGTTTCAGTGAGTCGGAACTGCGCAAAGTAACGCACAGCGACGGCCAGCACAGCGAGTGGTACTGGGCGCGCGAGTTTCCGGCGGCCTACCAATGGCTCTTTGCCGACGTGACGACCACTTCAACAAGTGAGCAGGAGCCGGTTCATCACATTCAATTGTACCCCAATCCGGCAGACACCGTACTGTATGTGTCGGGCGCAGCCGATGCAGATCAATTGAGCATTGCGGTGTATCATTTCACGGGGCGCACGGCCATTCGCAGGCGGGCGTTCAGCAATGGTGCATTGGATGTTTCGGGCTTGCCGCCGGGGATGTATGCGGCGGTGGTGTATGAAAAAAATACGCCGGTAGCCGTTCAGAAAGTAGTGGTGAAATAACGCAGACAATTTCCACGGGGCCCGTTTCGTTGGATGTGCGTTCAAAAAATTTAACGGACTATGAAAAGTTGGACGCTCATTTTTACAATGCTTTTCGCAGTTTCCTTTGTGTCTGCCCAGCAGCAGGATACGCTTTGGAAAAAGCATTTCTCTGCGGAAGAACTTGCCCATTTTGATGGACAGGAAGACACCCTGGCGCTGTTGGCCTACGTCATTGTCAACGACTCGCTGCCGGAACATCGCTATTCTGCCTGCCATAAGTTGATTCCTATGTTGGTCAGCGCATTAAAAACCCCCAATTCTTTCCGTTTTCCCTTCGAGCGCCTCAAGTCGGTTTCCATCATGTATCCGCCCGACAGCTCGTTCCGGGTTTTTACCTGGCAACTGTATGTGGACAAAGACGAGTATCGCTATTATGGCGCTATTCAAATGAATACCAAGGACTTGAAGTTGTACCCGCTGAAAGATCGCTCTTTTGAAATTAAAGGCAATCTGGAACAATTGGAACTCACGCCGGAGCAATGGTATGGCGTAGTTTATTACAATATACAACAAACCGACGCAAAAACCGGACGCTATTACCTCCTGTTCGGCTTTGACGGTAATGAGTTTTTCCGCAAACGAAAAGTGCTGGATGTGCTTACTTTCAAGAATGGCCAACCCGTTTTCGGCGCGCCGGTGTTTCGGCATGAAAACAAAAAAGGCGAGGTCAGTTTTCGCAAACGCCGGGTCATTGAGTATTCGGCGGCGGCCAGTGTGCGCTTCAATTACGACCCCGCACTGGGCATCATCATTTACGATCACCTCATCACTATGCCGGGCGAAGATGGAGAAGGCCCGAACAACTATCCCGATGGAAGCTACGAGGGCTACAAGTTGGAAAAAACCGGCTTTTGGCACTACATCGAAAATGTATTTACTCAAACTCAGGATGAAGCCCCGCGCCCCTTCCCCGTGCTGGATGGGCGTAAAAAAGATATTTTAGGTCGAGACAATAGGTAAAATCTATGTGCAGTGAAGGGGTGACTACGGGGCTATGGCCTCGGCGGAGTCGCCCCTTCACTATCCTGCCACACTGCACCAACCAACATGCACGCACACCATTTCAGCGTACCGCGCACGGCTCATTTCTACTCGTTGGGCCAACCCGGCCCACACAGCTCCGAGTGCTGGGTAATCTTGCATGGCTACGGGCAATTGGCTAAGTATTTCCTCCGCCGGTTTGATGCAGTAGCCGATGAGCATACCTGTGTGGCAGCCCCCGAAGCGCTTTCTCGTTTTTACACAGATCAGGAGGGAATCCGCGTGGGTGCCTCCTGGATGACAAAAGAGCAGCGACTGGCTGATATTGAAGACAATATGACCTACTTAGATGGCTTATACGATCTGTTGAAAAAAGACTTACCCGCCGATTGCCGTTTCATTTTGCTGGGATTTTCACAAGGCTGCGCCACCCTCATGCGCTGGGTATTGCGCCGACAACCGCCGTTGGCCGGTCTCGTTCTGTATGCTGGTTCCATTCCCGACGATCTGCCTTATGCCACACATCATAAGTATCTGAACAGCTTTCCCATTCATGCGGTGTATGGCGATGCAGACGAGTACCTCAACGGAGAGCGACTGGCGGCTTGGCGAGGCATGTTGGACGGTATGCACTGGCAACTGCGATACCACGTTTTTGAAGGCGCCCACGTCGTTTCCCGTAATGTATTGGCACAGTTAAAGCAGGAACTCAATACCCCGATCTGACAAAAATCATTGATTTTTCTGTTGAAAGTGCGCAACTTGAGCCTGCCGGGAATATTCCGGTAAGAGACCAAAAATCCGAACCATGAAACTGCGCATCCATTCATTCTTGGGATCTTGGGGGCTTGTTTCGGGCATCCCTGCTTTTATTTTACTGTTGATGGCATTTGTTCCTTATCAAAGGTCTGCCCCTTCAGAAAGGGAGATGCAGACTGCTTTTTCTTTAGGTTGTCTGGAACGCGCCGACATTGATTTTATACTTACGGAGCCTGGAGTTATCACTGCCGAAGCAGAATGGTTGCCGGCCGATTCGCCCGCGGCATTGCTACTGTACGGACCCGGCCAGATGAACTACTATTTGCGCAAAGAAGGCAAAAGCGGTGAAAAATTAGAGTTCACCGTCACAGATCGCCACATAGCCCGGGGCACGGAATGGAGTGTGGTGGTACTCAATCAACAGGATACCAAAATTTCCGGTCTGTTGAAAGTCCGTCTCCCTGGTGAGGAGCCTAAGTGAGGCAATGGGTTGTTTATAAGGTAGTTAGAGAGAGAGCTGTCGGATTTTTCATCGTCCGGTAATCTGCCGGTATTGGATCAAAAAATGGCATTCATACCCAACCCAATCCAGTTGCCGCGACGGATGGCGCCCACCGTATTTTGAGCAAAATAGGCGTTGACGGTAGAGCCGTCGCCCGCAGTCCCGGCATCGCCGCTGTGCAGTGTGTAGTGCAGTTGTATCACCATATCGCGCTTGCGGAGGTAGTAATTCAGACCCAAATCAATGGTTTGTTCACGCCCGGAAGAGAGTTTCAGCACGCGGGCGTCTGCTTGGCCGGCGGCATCCATAGCACCTTCAAAACGCATGAGCATGGCGGAGGGCTGGAGCATAAATTTGCCCACCGTAATGTTGTACCCGGCGCGAATATGCCCTGTGCCGGAGCGGGCGGTAAAAATATTAGCCTCTCCGCGCAGACCTTGGCGTTGCAGAAACATCCACTCACCGTCCACATTCCACCTGCCGTAGTTCAGCATCAGCCCCGGCCCCCAGGCGACAGCGTTTTGAAACTGGTCGGTTTTACCTTGTCTCGCGATGTTGAGGTCTATGGAAATACCTTTTCTTTCGTTGAAAAAATTGGTGCCGTAAGCGATGCCGTACTGTTCCATTTCGGGGTCGCCCAATGCCAATGAAAGTCTGCCGGCGAGCAAGGGCGAGTATTGAATGCCTACTGAGTTTCCGTTCAAGCCGGTGAGCAAGGGGTTGAAAATCCCCGCATTGTAGAGCAGCGACAGTTTTTCCTTTTTGATCATACCGCCCAGGTTGATGCCTGCCGCTCGCCCAGATCCTCGTCCGACAAGATGGGTACGCACATAACTCTGAGACATAGATTTTTCAAAAGACGAAACGCTCCATGCGGCAGTGATGGATTCTCGTTGAAACTGCGGCCTGAACCAGCCGGCCGTGAGGTGCAGATAGTCTTGGCCAAGGGGCAATTGCCATTGAATGAACGCATCCCAGATACCGACCGAGGGTTCCGCGTTATTGGTAGGACCTTGCGTGGCGGACAATAAGTCGTGGCCGGCCTGATCGAAGTGCATGGCTAAATAATATTTAAATCCCTGATAAGGCTCGCCGCGCATGAGCAACCGCGCACGCCGGAAATAAACGTTCAGGCGGTTGTCCACCGGGCGATAGGAGAGGGTAGTGGCGTCATACACCTCTTGCCCCAGGGTGTAGATACTACACAATTGCAGCATGGCCGATGCCTTCAGCGCTGCGCCGGGCTTGGGTTGGAGCCATTTGATCTGACGGGAAGAGTCGCTTTGTGCCGTGGATAAGTAGCAATTAGCCATCAACAGGCCCACGACGAGAATGCGTTTGGAAATCATGGTTGGTAATTAAAACAGGGCGAAATAACGCAGCGGGCCGGAGTCTTTTTGTGATGTATATTCCAAAAGGGGCATAAAAAAACAGGCTGCCTCCCGCATGCCCTGAAAAAGGGAGGAAAGCAGCCTGTTTTGCAACAGCGTAAAACTATGTGATTATTTGCCGCCGATGCCAAATGAGAGGCCGAAAGCGACCTGGCTCAAATTGGTAGTAGCACTGCTGCTGGTGAACAATGAGTATTCGGCAAAGCCGCCAAAGCGGTTGCCGAGGCGAATACCACCCGTGCCGCCAAACCAGTGGCTGGCGCCGCCTACCAAACGCAAGGTGTAGCGCGGAGTAGCATAAATGCCTATCCACTTGACAGGGTGTACGGAAAAGTAAACAGGTACAGTGAAGTCAAAGATCGAAAAAGAAGTTTCGTCAATTCCAGATTCTGCGCCGAGTTGCAGGTAGCTGAAACCTGCGCCTACGCTACCGGCGAGTACAGATTCGCGGTCGCCCAAAAACTGATATTTTCCATAGAGGCCGGAGGTGCCCAGCAAGGATACTTTGCCGCCAATATCCAGTTTATCAGTCACGCCATAGCGAAAATCTGCTTCGAGCATCGGAGCAGAAACGGAGGCCGTGTCAAGCTCCTCAATGCCCAATACAAAGGCATACTTCACGCCGCTGCCGCCAACGTTGACCTCAGAATTGCCCTGGCCGACAGTACGGCCGGTTTGCATGGTGGACATAGAAACACAACCGGAGAGTAGCAAGGCCGTTACTCCTGTAAATACGAGGTAGTGTAGTGTTGAGATTGTTTTTTTCATGGTTACAATGTGATTTTGTTTTGAAAAGGAAAAGTTTTACTGTTGCGACGGCAAAAGTAAAACTCTTCCCCACAATTCACTCTTTTTTTGCCTATCTCATCAAGGTCACTTCTCCCGACATGACCTCGCGTCGCCCATCGAAGAACTCCAACTCTACCCAAAATACATACACTCCGGCATCCATCGGTCTGCCTTTGAAGGAGCCATCCCAGCCGAATTGCGGATCGTTGGGCGGGAAGGGGCCGCCTGAAAACAGTTGATTGCCCCAGCGGTCGAAAATCTGATACGATAGCACCGTTGACACCCCGGCATCCGAAAACACGGTCAGGCGGTCATTGATGTTATCATCGTTGGGACTAAATGCGTTCGGTACAAAAATGCGGGAATTCCTATCTACCAACACCAATATGGAGTCGGCGGCGCTGCATCCATTGCTGTCAAAGGCGATAAGCCGGTAAGTAGTGGGAATGGAGGGGCGGACAAATGTATTTGGAAGGTCGGGATTCAAGACCCCGGCGAGTGGCGTCCAAAGAACGGAGTCAATGACGAAATTGGCCATTGGGTTCAGTTGCAGGCTGTCGCCCAAACGTATGGTCTGGCTTAGCCCCAAATCGAGCGTGTAAACCTGCGGCTGCGGTACATTCACCGTTGAGCCGATTTCGCATTGGTTGGCATCGCGAATGGCTACGGTGTAATTGCCTTGTGCAAAGCCGGGCAGCGCAAATGGCAAAGTATCTACATCGGCTGTAAATGAGCCGTTTATCCATACTTCAAAGGGTGCTGTTCCGCCTTGTATGCTCTCTATGGTAATGCTGCCGCTTTGTGTGCCGAGACAAGTTGCTCCGGCGCCCGAAGCGGTGAATGCGAGTATTGCCGGCTGCGTTAATGTCACGGAAGTATTGGCCTGGCAACCCGCCGCATCGGTC
>ERZ761607.3234-NODE-3234-length-16096-cov-6.628577_pt1 | contig 16096 bp, 10 predicted proteins | sample MGYA00511164_ERZ761607 | MGnify/ENA primary metagenome ERZ761607 (study PRJEB28899, sample SAMN02445080) | bioreactor sludge metagenome | biome: EBPR sludge | place: Australia: Brisbane, Thorneside Wastewater Treatment Plant | collected 2011-06-22 ...
AACAGCTGCGCCGGCGGTGCTGCGCATGATGTATGGTACAGCGTCAACTCGGGCAGCGGCACGGCCATCTTCGTCAACCTGGGCGATGTCACCGCAGCGGGCATCGGCATCGAGGTCTTCGACGCCTGCGGCGGCACCCCGGTGTACTGCGGCACGGGCGCTGCGCACACCGTGCCCACCGCGCTCTACACCACCTATTCCATCAAGGTCTTCAGCACCGCGCCGGGCGACTTCACCATCTGCACCAGCACGCCGGTGGTGAACAACGAGTGCGACTTCGCCACGGGGCTGAACGTGTTCAACGACGGGGATTGCCCCGCCAACGCCACCACGGGCACCACCACCGCCAGCACCCCGAGCGGGGCGAACGGCTGCAACGGCAGCGCACCGAACGATGTATGGTACCTCTTCTACTCGGGCAACGCGGCGGCGCTGGAGGTGACGCTCGCTGAGCTGGGCGCCACCGGCCTGGGCATCGAGGTCTTCGACGGCTGCCCCGGAACCGCCGTGTACTGCGGCAACGGCAACGCCCACACGGTGGCCGTAACGCCCTACCAGAACTACTACGTGAAGGTGTTCAGCACCGGCGCCGGCGGCTTCTCCATCTGCGTGAACTACCCGCCCCCGGTCTTCGACTGCCTGGGGGTTCTGGGCGGCTCCGCGCTGCCGGGCACGGCCTGCAACGACAACAACGCCTGCACCATCAACGACACCTGGACCGCCGGCTGCAACTGCGTGGGCACGCCCCTGCCCGATGGCGACAACGACGGCATCTGCGATGCGCAGGACAGCTGCCCCTTGGTGCCCGGCATCGTGGGCACCCCGTGCGACGACAATGACCCTTGCACGCTGGACGATGCGCTCGATGCCACCTGCACCTGCGTGGGCACCAGCGCGCCCGACTCCGACGGTGACGGCACCTGCGATGGGCTCGACGCCTGCCCCTACCTGGCGAACCTGAACAACGGCGACCCCTGCGATGACGGCAACCCCGCCACCATCGGCGACGTGGTGAGCGGCTGCGCCTGCAACGGCACCTTGAGCAGCGCCGGCATCACGCTGGCCGACAACTGGCCCCAGGTGAACGGCACTGTGCGCGCCCTGGCGCACGATGCGGTGAACGACATCGTCTACCTCGGCGGCAACTTCACGCGCATCGGCCCCGCGGTGCCCTACGGCGCCCGGGTGAACACCACGGATGGCACCTACGACCCCGCCTTCCCGGCCCCCAATGGTCCTGTGCAGGTGGCCGTGCCCGATGGCGCGGGCGGATGGTACATCGGTGGCCATTTCACCCGCATCGGCGGGGTGGTGCGCAACCGGGTGGCCCGCATCAACGCCGATGGCAGCCTGCACCCCTGGAACCCGAACGCGAACTGGAGCGTGAACGCCATCGTGGTGTCGGGCTCCACGGTCTACCTCGGCGGCGCCTTCTGGAGCGTGGGCGGTCAGCCTCGCTCCATGCTGGCGGCGGTGGATGCCACCACGGGCGTGCCCACCAGCTGGAACCCCGGTGCCACCGGCTCCTCGGTGCTTTCACTCGCCCTCGATGGCACCACCCTGTACGCCGGCGGCTTCATCACCAGCATAGGCGGCCAACCGCGCACCAACGCCGGCGCCGTGAGCACGGTGACCGGTGCCGCCACCGCCTGGAACCCGGCACCGGACAACGCTGTGCTGACGATGCTTCCCACCGGAGGCACGGTGTACGTGGGCGGGCAGTTCACCAGCATCGGCGGTCAAGCCCACACGGCGCTGGCCGCGGTGAGCGCCACTACGGGGACGCCAACGAGCTGGGACCCTGCGATCGCCGGCATGGGCGGCTACGCCTCGGTGAACGCCCTCGCGCTGCACAGCGGCAACCTGCTGGTGGGCGGCCAGTACAGCCAGATCGGCGGCAACTTCAGACAGGGCATCGCCCTGGTGAGCACCATCACCGCCTCCAGCACCGCGTGGAACCCCAACCTCATTGGCGGCGTGCTCGACTTCTCGGTGAGCGGCAATAGCGCCTACCTCGTGGGCCACATCACCGCTGTGGCAGGACAGCCACGCACGAACGCAGCGGAAGTGGACCTCACCACCGGTGCGCTGTCCGCCTGGGATCCTGCGCCCGGCGCGGCTGTGAACGCGGTGTGCCGCAGCGGATCGGCGGTGTACCTCGGCGGCACCTTCATGATCGTCGGCGGCGCGGAGCGCAACAAGCTGGCGGCCATCGATGCCGCCACCGGCCAGCTGCTGCCCTGGAACCCGAACGTGCAGGGCCCGGTGCCCGATGTGTATGACGTGCACCTGAGCGGCGATTCGCTGCTCTATGTGGCCGGCCAGTTCTCCACCGTGGGCGGCGCAGCCCGCCAGCACCTGGCCGCGTTGCGCACCTCCGACGGCACGGCCACCGCATGGGCACCCGCGGCCGGCAACCTGGCCTCGGCCATCGTGCGCACCGGCAATGAGGTGTATGTGGGCGGTGCCTTCACCACCCTGGCCGGTCAGCCCCGTGACCGCATCGCCTGCGTGGATGCCACCACGGGCGTGCCCACCGCATGGAACCCGGGCGCCAACGGCATGGCGCTGGACTTCGCCCTGCATGGCGACACGCTCTTTGCCGCCGGCACCTTCACCACCATCGGCGGCGCGCCGCGCTCACGGCTGGCCGCGCTGAGCCGGAGCGGCGGCGTCACCCTGCCCTGGAGCGCCGATGCGGATGGCACCGTGCGGGACATCCTCCTGCAAGGCGACCGGCTCTATGTGAGCGGTTCGTTCAGCACCATCAACGGCCAGTCGCGCAGCAACCTGGCCCTGCTCGACCGCGTGTCCGCCACGGTATCGCCGTGGACGCCCAACCCCGACAGCCAGATGAACGGCGTTGCCGTGCACAGCTCCGGGGCCTACGCGGGCGGCTCTTTCAACAGCATCGGCGGACAGGCCCGCCAATACCTCGGCTCGGCCGGCCTCTTCGATGGCCTGGGATCCGCGTGGAACCCGCAGCCGGCCGGTGGCGTGGTGGAGGCCCTGCTCGTGAGCGGCGACCGGCTCTTCGCAGGCGGCGGCTTCTCCACCATGGGCGGCCAACCCCGAAGCGGCATCGCGGCCTTCAACCTGCCGCCCGCGCAGCAGGTGGCGCTGCAGCTGCAGGCGCACCTGGAGGGACCCTATGACCCCGGCATCGGGCTGATGAGCGATGCGCTCCGCACCGCGGGCCTCCTCCCGATCACCGAGCCTTACACGGCCCTCGGCGCGGCGCACCTGGGCGGCGGCAGCGAATTCACCACGCCCACCGTGCTGGCCGCAGCCGGCCCCGATGCCATCGTGGACTGGGTGCTGCTCGAGCTGCGCCACATCGGCAACAACGCCACCGTGGTGGCCACGCGCAGCGCCCTGCTGCAGCGCGATGGCGACATCGTGGATACGGATGGCCGCTCGCCGGTCGCCTTCGCCGCGCCGCCGGGCGATTACTACGTGGCCGTGCGCCACCGCAACCACCTGGGCTGCATGGCCCTGGATCCGGTCACGCTCTCCGCCGCGCCCACCGCGCTCGACCTGCGCAGCAGCAGCACCGCCACCTACGGCACCGCCGCCCGCAAGTCCATCACCGGCGCCTTCCCCGCACAGGCGCTCTGGGCCGGCGATGTCTCCTTCAACGGCCTGCTGCAGTATGTGGGCGAGGGCAACGACCGCGACCCCATCCTGGTGGCCATCGGCGGCGCCGTGCCCACCAACACCATTGCGGGCTACCGCAGCGAGGACGTGAACCTGGACGGCACCGTGCGCTATGTGGGCGAGGGCAACGACCGCGACCCCGTGCTGGTGAACATCGGCGGCAGCGTGCCCACCAACACCAGGGCCGCACAGCTGCCCTGAGCAGGCACGCCCCATGATCGACGCGCACCGCCCGGCCCTTGTGGTCGGGCGGTGCGCGTTGGGGGGCTGCACTGCCGTCCCCCCGGACGTCCTTTTCACACTCCGTCCCCACGTCTTTTTCACCTGCCTATGCCTGGCACCGCGCGGTTTCCTTTGTCCCAAACCCACCTCCCCGCCATGAAGCACAACAATCCCCTCCTCGGCGCCGCCGCACTCGGTGCACTGCTGCTGGCCCACACCGGCTGCGAGCTGAAGCAGCACGATGAAAAGCCGCCCGGTAAAGCCCCTCCGGCCCTGCTCCAATTGAATGCGGGCTGCGCCAACGGCGACCTGGGCAAGCGCTCGAAGCTCTACAACGACGGCACCTTGAAGAACGCGGCGGACGCCTTCCAGGTCCACTTCAACGCGTGGGTGGACGGCAGCAACAAGGACATCACCGGCACGGCGGTTCCGTTGCTGGTGGACAAGCTGAAGGACCTGCGCGACAACATGACCCCGAAGCCCGTGGCGCTGATGGTGCACTACGGCCTGGACGAGGACCGCTTCGCGCCGGTGTTCCAGTTCATGGAGCTCTCGGCTGATGGCGCCCATGCCGTGCCGGTGGGCGACCAGTACGTGGCGGTGAACGGCGAGCTGGTGCTGCCCGGCGTGGCCGGGCCTTCGGCGAAGGACCTGATGGACAACTACGCGAGCGGCATCCGCATCCGCCGCACCATCGACACCACCTGGTCCAGCGCCATCCTCGCACCCACGGATTACCCCGACCCGCTCGGCGAATGGTTCCGCTTCCCCCTGGAGCTTGACCGGCTGGTGGCGGAGAACGGCGGCGACGACATGGCGCTCGTGCTCACCTGCATCAGCGAGCCGCTGTGCTACTCGGCCGCTGCGGCCTTTGCGCCCGGCCAGGGCGAGGAATACCGCCACCTCATCGCCTGGCACGTGGCACACGGCAACCAGCCGCAGCTCGGCAACGACGACCTGGACGCGCCGCAGCCCGACGACAAGCTCTACCTGCAGCGCGCCGTGGACCTGGGCCACCTGTGCCCGCCGCGCTGCCGTTAAGCCCCGGCGGTGCACGGCCATGCGCCCCGGTGGATAGCTTCGATGCCCGCGCTTCCGCCATGGAACCCCTCACGCTGCTGAAGATCGCCGTGCAGGCCGCTGCGCTGGGCGCCTGGGCACTGCACCGCCGCTGGGCCCCCCCCGCGCTGCGCCCCTTGATGCTCTTCCTGGCGCTGAGCGTGGCGGTGGAGAACGCCGCCCTGCTCCTGGGGCGATACACCGGCAACAACACCTGGCTCTACAAGGCCTGGGTGCCCGCGCTCATCGTGCTGCTCAGCTACTGGCTGTGGCGCAGCATGGCGCGCCGCTGGGCCACGGCGGCGATCGCTGCGGCGCTCGCCGTCTACCTGGGCCTGCTCGGCTGGGAGGCCGCCACGGCGAATGCCGAGCGCATCCTCTTCGCCCGCAGCCTGCTCTTCGGCTATGCCTTCATCAGCGCGCTGTGCGCCGCGGAGCTGCTGCGGCTGGCCACCACCGCCAGCAGCGTGCTGTGGCGGCTGCCGGCCTTCTGGGCGCACCTGGCCTTCTTCGCCTCGCTGGGCCCGGCCATTCCCTACCTCGGCCTGCTCAACCGCCTCTATGCCGCCGACCGCCAGCTGGCCGACGCCCTCTTCGTGATCGTGGACGTGCTCTTCCTGGTGCAGTTCGCGGCACTGGGCGTGGCCGGCCTGCTGCTCCGTCCCGCCCCCATCACCCCCGCCCATGGAGAAGGCTGACATCGCCTGGGCGGTGGTGGTGAGCACCTTGGTGCTGCTGGCCATGGCCGCCTTCGTGGTGCTGCTGCTGGTGCTCAACAGCCAGCGCCGCATGCGCCACCGCACCGAGCTGGCCGAGGCCGAGCGCGTGCGGCAGACCGAGGTGGCGCGCGCCGAGCGCGAGGCGGTGCGCCACACCCTGCGCGACCTGGGGCGCGAGCTGCACGACAACGTGGCGCAGCTGCTCACCGTGGCGCAGCTCGGCCTCAACGGCCTGATGGCCGAGCGCCCCGATGCGCGGATCGCCGCGCTGCGCGATGCGGTGGACCGCGGCGTGGAGGAATTGCGCCGCGTGGCGCACGGGCTCGATGCCGACCTGTGGGCGCGGCGCTCCCTCGCCGATGCCATCGTGGCCGAGGCCGAGCGCATCGAGCGCGTGAGCCGCGTGCGCGCGCACGTGCTGTGCACCGGCCCGCCGCCGGCCCTCGATGGCGACACCAGCACCATCCTCTTCCGCGTGTTCCAGGAGGCGGTGAACAACGCGCTGAAGCACAGCGGCGCCGACACCCTCACCATCACCCTCTACGGCGACACGCCCATCACCCTCTGCATCGCGGACAACGGCCGCGGATTCGACGCCGCCACCACTCCGGGCAACGGCGGCCTGGCGGCCATCCGCCACCGCTGCGCCCTCATCGGCTTCGATGCGTGGTGCGCCAGCACCCCCGGCCGCGGCTGCATCTGGACCCTCACCCAAACCCTGCCCCATGGAACTGCCGATCGCTTTGGTGGATGACCACCACCTGGTGCGCAGCGGGCTCGCCGCTGCCGTGAACGCCTTGGGCGGCTACGCCGTGCACGTGGAGGCCGGCAACGGCCGCGAGCTGATCGCCGAGCTCGAGCGCGGCGCCGCCCCCCGCATCGCCATCGTCGACCTCAACATGCCCGTGATGGACGGCTTCGAGACCATCGCCTGGCTGCGCGCCAACGCCCCCCAGGTGCTGCCCCTGGCGCTCACCTTCGATGCCGCCGAAGAGGCCATGGTGCGCGCCGTGCGCGCCGGCGCCCGCGGCTTCCTGCTGAAGAACGCACGGCCCGAGGTGCTCAAGCGCGCGCTCGACAGCCTGGCGCAGACCGGCTACTACTACTCCGACGACCTGAGCGGGGCGTTGCAGCGGCACCCCGACATGAAGACGCGCGCCGAGCGCGAGCGCGACCGCGTGCTGGAGCAGATCACCCCGCGCGAGATGGAGTTCCTGCTGCTGGTGTGCGACGAGGCCGAATACACCTACGAGCAGATGGCCGAGCGCATGGGCGTGCACCGCCGCACGGTGGACAACTTCCGCATCGGCCTCTTCGAGAAGTTCGGCATCAAGAGCAAGACCGGCCTGGTGCTCTTCGCGCTGCGCTGGGGGCTGCTCGGCAACGGCGACGGGCGGCACCTGTGAAAATTCACAGGGCCCGGCTGTGAAAACAACGCTGTTCGCGGCGGTGCCGGGGGCCTTGCTTCGGCCCTTGAACCATGGCCGCCGCGATCCGCATCCCCGCCTGCTGGGCCTTCGGCCTCGGCGCCGCCGCGCTGATCGCGCTGGCCTCGTGCGGCGCCGACGGTGCGATGCATGAAACACCGCATGCCCTGGGGCTGCCGCAGCTCGATTCGGCGCTCAAGGCCGCACTCCCCGCCCTCTACGATGGGCAGGGGCTCTCGCGCAGCGGGCTCATCCGCGCCACGGCGCGCTTCGCGCAGCACGTGGGCCATGGCCTGCCCGCCGACCCGCGCCCCATCGCCGTGCCGAGCGGCGGCTTCGCCGTGCTGGCCGCGGACCTGCTGGCCGCCTGGGACCGCTGCCCCGATGCCGCGCCCCGCGCCATGGCCGTGCACCATGGGCTGGACAGCGCCGGCGCCTACACCGTGCGGCTGCAGCCGCTGTGCCCCGCCGGGCCCGACCACTGCCTGCGCATCGGCGACGCGGGCCGCCTGCACCCCGATTCCGGGGGCCTCGCGGCCTGGTACGCTCCTGGCGGCCCCGGCCACCGCTACCGCAGCCGCCTGCTGCTGCGCCCGGTGGTCGCCGACAGCGCATGGCGGACCGTCGGCACCGCACCGCACCCGGCCGTGTTCCCCGAGGAAGCGCTGCGCGCGCTGATCGCGGACAACGCGCTGGCCGAAGGAAGGCTGGCGCTGGTGCCCATCGCGGTGCACGATGCCGGGCCGAAAGCTGGCGGCGACGCCACTTCCGACCTGCTGCCCGGCATCGCCTGGGTGCCCGTGGGCGTGCCCCTCAGCGATAGCCTGCATCCCGCAGCGCCCTACCGCCACAAAGCGCTGGGCAAGGGCGCGCCGTGCCCGCCCCTCTGTCCGCCCCTACCGCCATCCGCCACAGGGCACGGCGCGGAGCGGCACTGAGGCCCGTGATCCACGCCACCGCCATGACCCTGTACCAGTTCTGCGCCACGCTCCTGATCGCCGCCATGGCGCTGGCCCTGCTCGCCTACACGCGCGTGCCGTGGCCCCGCCAGCGCGTGTACCGGCTGGCGGGGCTGCTCACCGCGCTATCGCTGGCCGCGGCGGCCGCAGGGCTCATCGCCGCAGGGCTGCAGGTGAACGGCAGCGCGATCTGCAACGCCTTCATCGCCGCCGAAGCGCTGCTGGTGCTGGCGGCGGTGCGCGCGCAGCAGCCCGCGTGGGGGCCGCGCCTCGCCGCGGTGGGCGCTGCGGGCATCGCCGCCCTGGCGATCGACCTGTCGGTGCTGGGCAGCCTGAATCATCCGCTCTCGGTGGGCCTGGCGGTGAACGCCGCGCTGCTGGCCGCCGTGCTCGGCGCACAGCTCTGGCGCCTCGCCACGAGGAGCGTGGCACCGGTGCAGCGCGTGCCCGCCTTCTGGCTCTTCGCCGGCATGCTCCTCCACTTCATCGCGCTGCCGCCGGTGACGGCGCTGGCGCAGCTGGTCGCCCCCGCGGATCCGGCCCTGGCCCGAGCGCTCTGGAGCGTGCCGCTGCTGCTGGGCACCTTGCGCTACCTGCTCGCCGCCTTCGCCTTCCGCCTTGCCTCTGCCAAGCCTGGGGCGTGATCGCGCGGCCGCAGGAGAACGCTGCCGGGGCCACGTCTTTTTCACCTTGTGGCGCATCCGCTGCACGCCTTGCTTCGCCTTGCGTTGGCGCACTGCCAACAGCGATGCCCTGATCGATCCCCTCACCAACACCGCACGGTCCCATGCGCCCCCTCACCGCCCTCCTGGTCCTGCCCGTCGCCCTCCTGATCGGCACCGATTCCATGGCCCAACGCGTGCTGCCCTTTGGCGAAGGCAGCGTCGGCGGCTTGGGCGTGTTCGACCTGGTCGAGCACGAAGGCCGGCTCTATGTGGGCGGGCTCTACACCTCCTTCCTCGGCAATCCACGCCGGAACATCCAGGCGTGGGACGGCACCACCTTCCACGACCTGCCGGGGGCCTTCACCAGCGCTTCCCAGCGGGTGCGTGACCTGGAAGTGTACAACGGCGAGGTCATCGCCACGGGCAACGACGCCGCCTTGGGCCATGTGGGGCGCTGGGACGGTGCCGCCTGGCAGCCCATGGGCGCCGGGCTGGCCGCGCAGGGCCGCGCATTGTGCATCCACAACGGCGAACTCTACGTGGCGGCGAACGATGGCGCGGTGAACCGGTGGGACGGTGCCGCCTGGCAACCGGTGGGTGCGGCCTTCAACGCAGCGGTCGCCTCCCTGCAGTCGCACAACGGGCAGCTGTACGCCGGTGGCGCGTTCGACTTCGATGCCGATTCCACCCAGCAGCTCCGGCGGCTGGCCCGCTGGACGGGAACGGCTTGGGAGGAGGTGGCCACCGGCCTGAACAACGCGGTCTCCGACCTGCTCTCCACCCCGGAGGGCCTGGTGGTCGTCGGCTCATTCACCACCCGCGGTGATGGCGCCTTGCAGCTGCCGCGATGGACCGTGTATGATGGTGCGGACTTCTCCGAACCGACCGCATCCATCCCCAACGTCGTGAGCATCGAGGCTGTTTGCGCGCACCCTGACGGTGGCTACCTGCTCGGAAGTGGCTCCGGCTCTCTTTGGGTGAACGGTGCCGCGGTGCGGAACATCCGGTACAACTCCTTGCGCGCGGCCGTTCCCTTCGGTGGCAAGCTGTTGGTGGGCGGGCTCAACGGCAACTCCTATGCCCCGGTGGGCATCGTGGGCCACTTGACGGACGGCAGCGACCTGGAGCATGTGGATGCGAACCAGATCAAAGCAGCCGCGATCCCCTCCACGTACCTCTTCAACGACGGCTCGGGGCTCCGGCCCGGCTTCGAAGTGCCACAGGGGAGCGGCGTGCACAGCATCTACTCGGCATCCCCCTGGGTCACCGGCTTCCACAGCGGAACCCTCCACAGCGCGGCACCCACCTACGACAATCAGCCGGCGCCCACGGCGGGGCCGCACGCTACGGTGATGGATGCCGACTTCTACGAGCGCTACTACCAGGTGTGGAAGCTGGACCAGGCCACCATCAGCCAGCATGCCCAGCAATGGGATCAGAGTGGCTATGTGATGCCGTACGCCATCGCCACCTGGCCGGGCAACGGCGATGTGAGCAACGGGGAGCCCGCCCAGCTGGCGCCTTACAAGGACCTGGACAACGACGGGCTGTACGAGCCTGCCAGCGGTGAATACCCGCTGATCCGCGGGGACCAGGCCGTGTACTTCATCCTCCACAGCGAGCAGGATGCCGACAGCCTGCACCCGCCCATGCTGCTGGACCTGCATGTGATGCACTACGCCTACAACACGGGCGGCAACACGGACCTGCAACGCACCGTTTTCACCAACTACCGCATCGTGAACCGCGGCAGCCTGGACTTCACCGGTGTGCGCTTCGGCGCCTTCACGGACATGGACCTGGGATTCTACGACGATGACCTGGCCGGCTGCGACTCGCTGCTGGGCCTTTTCTTCACCTATAACGGCGACGGTGACGATCAGACCACATCCAGTGCTGCTGGGTATGGTGCCGACATCCCGGCCCAGGGGGTGCTCTTCCTGAACCAGGCGATGAGCGCGCACAATGCGATCAGCCGCAATGCACCCTTTAACACTCCGCTGGAGGATGCCATCAATGGCACCTGGCAGGGGGCGCCCTTCGCCCAGCCGATCAGTCCCTTGGACTACCCCACGCACTTCGAATACCCCGGTGGTGCCTGGGTGGATCAGCTCAACCTCGCCAGCCCCGACCGCTACGCGGTGGGCTCGGCCGGTCCATTCATGCTCAATGCCGGCGATACCCTGTGCGTGGACCTGGCCTATCCATGGGCACGCGCGGCGAGCGGCGACCCGTTGGAGAGCCTGGAGGCCCTCCGCACCCGGGCGCAGGCGGTGAAGAACTGGTACACCGCGCAGCAATGGACCTGCGGGGAGGTGGAGGACATCATCTCCGGGGTGGCGGAGGCGGCTGATGCGGCCGGCCTGCAGGCCTTCCCGAACCCCGCGCAGCACCGGCTTACGCTGACCCGCACGGCTGGCATGGGGCCTGGCATGCTCTCCCTGTATGCGGCCTCCGGGGCCCAGCTGAGGCTGGTGCGCTGGCCCGCCGGCACCGAGCGCCTGCAGCTGGACGTGCACGACCTGCCGGCGGGCATCTACCACGCCGTGCTCGCCACCGGAAACGCGTTGCATCGCACGCGGGTGATGGTGACGCCGTGAGGCGGCCGCTCCCCTGACCGGGCATCCGCGCCGAACGAACAGCGCCGGAACCTGAGGAAAAGACCTGTCCCCGTTACAACCACCCTCCCACCTTCACTGAAGAACAATAAAAAAACCATCACGCCATGAAGACCTACCCTGTCATTGCGGCAGCGCTGTGCGCCCTGCTGAGCACCGGATGCACCAAGGAGGAGCAGGAGCAACTGGCCGTGGAGGCCGAGCTGTTGCTGCAGTACAACGCCATTGAATTCACCGTGGAGCCCGGCGCCTACGACGGGCAGGTGGAGCTCAACCTCGCCTTCAATGGCCAGGAGCTGAGCACCCTGCTGAGCAACAACGGCTACACCATGGACCAGCTGCAGGAGTTCACGTTCACGAAGGCCGACCTGCGCATCCTCTCGCCCGACGAGCAGAACTTCGATCCGGTGGACATGGTGGAGATGCGACTGAGCGCATCGGGTGCCGATGCGCGGACCATCGCTTCCCTCAACCCCGTCCCCGATGGCGTGCGCGAGCTGTCCCTTGAGCTGGCGAACGTGAACGCAGCCGGCATCCTGCGCAGCTCCGACGTTGCGCTGAAGATGGTCGCTGAGGTGCATGGCACCTTTGCCGAGCCGGTGCTGATGCGGGCGGACCTGGGCGGCCGAGTGGTGGTGCGGCTCTGAGGCGCCCGCCGAACGATCCATGCCCGCGATGCGGTCCGTGATCCCGATCGCCGCTGCGCTGCTGCTCGCCGCGGCCCCGTGCCGCGCCCAATACGGCCAGGGCATCGCAGGAAGCACCTGGGAAGGGGTCTGGGGCGTCGGCAGCCAGCCGGCGTGCCTGACGCTGAATGCCGACCGGGCCGAGATCGCACTGGTCCGTGCGGGCGTCGACCTGGACAACAGCTTCCTCTTCCTGGGCAGGGAGCAGCTCGGCCTCTTCGGCTTCGGCCGCCGCATCCGCGTGGACACCACGGCGATCGAGCTGGGCGACCTCACCACGGACCGCGAGCGCGCCGTATCGCTCGACCTGCGGGTGATGGGGCCCTCCTTCTCCCTGCGCATCGGCGAGCGCCAGGCCATTGCCTTCACCAACAGCGTGCGCGCGTCCCTCACCGCATTGGACCTGAACGACCTGGCGCGGAAATTCGGCATCGACACCATCGCGCTCAACCCCGGCGAGGCCCGGCGCGTGGACGAGGCCACCGTGCGGTCGAGCGCCATGAGCTGGACCGAGCATGGCCTCACCTACGGGCGCCTCTTCCCGCTGGGCGGGCGCCGGCAGCTGCACACGGGCATCACGGCCAAGTACCTGCTCGGGATCTTCGGCCTGTATGCGGACAACCGGGCCCCGCTGTTGAGCGCGCTCAACGACAGCGTACAGACGGTGACGGAGGTGAGCATGCGCTACGGGCTCGTGCAGCTCACCGAGGCCCCATGGGCCGGCGGATCGGGCGGCTGGGTGCATGGCCACGGATGGGGGCTCGATGCGGGAGCGGTGTATGCGGTGCTGCGCCGGCCCGGCGGCCAGGATGCGGGAGCGCCCGGGCACCATGCCCTCCGCATCGGTGCGGCGGTCACCGATATCGGCCGCATCCGGTTCAACCGGAAGGCCGCCAGCCATGCGATCGCCAACGGGAGCACCACCGTGAGCGCCCTGGAAGGGCTTGACATAGGCGGCATGAACGAGGTGGACACCGCGCTGAGCAGCCTCTTGCTGGGCGACCCGCAGGCCTCCCGGACGGGCCGCGCATTCACGCAGATGCTCCCCACGGCGGTGCACCTGAGCGTGGACTACAGCCCGATCAAGCACCTCGCGCTGCGGATGGAGGCCGTGCGCGGCACCACCGCACCGATCGACGGCCCTTCCGTGCGCGACCAGCTCAGCCTCACGCTGCGCTTCGAGACGCGCAACTTCTGCGCAGCGCTGCCGGTGAGCGCCGATGCCTTCGGCAACTGGGGCATCGGGCTCATGCTGCGTGCGGCCGGTTTCATGATCGGCACGGACCGCATCGGCGGGCTCTTCGGCCTGAACGACCTGCGCGGAGCGGACCTCTACTTCGGCGCCAAGGTGCGGCTGAAGGGCCGCAAGCGTCCGGCCGGGGACTGACCGTGCGCTGCGGCTACCGATGCGCCGGAACCGGCCGGATCGATCGGCTCCGGCGGTGCCCCTCACCCCGGCTGCGCAACGCGGCCAAGGCCGCATGCGCGAAGACGGTGCGGTCGGCGCCGCGGTGCACGAAGCGGTGAGCGCCGGCGCCCGGGGTGAAGCACGCGCGGCCGCGCCAAAGGTCCTCGATGCATTGCGCCTGCGCCTCGCGGTTGAAGCGCCGCCAGCCGATGCGGCCGCGCACCGGCTCCAGCATCCAATCGTAGGCCGCACGGCCATGCGCCGCCTGGGCGGCCAAGGCCTCCGCGGCATAGCGCGGGCCCCAGCGCCGGTACTGCCACACGTGCACGGCTTCGTGCACCAGCAGCGCGCCATCGGTGCGCCCGCCGCGCCGCTTGAGGTAGATCGAATTGCCCAGCGCGAAGGGGCGCGCGCTGAGGCCGAAGAGCCCGGCGCGGCCGTCCACGATGCGGATGCCGGCGGGCGCCAGCGCATCACCGAACACCGTGCGCAGCAGAGCATATTCGGCTGGCGTGAGCGGCCGGTCGGCGGCCTGGGCGCCCACCAGCCGCTGCACCAGAGCCACCAGCTGCCCCGCCGTCACCAGGGCGCCGCCGGCGAGCGCCGCGCATGGATGGAGCAGTCCTCGCCATAGTCCGGCGCGATGACCGAGCAGGCCGCACACGCTCCGCAGCGGCGCGGCGAGCACCGCCGCCAGCAGGTCTGCTCCGCCCTTGATCAACGCACCGCACAATTGCGCAAGGCCCACCGGCAGGCCGCCGGCCCAGCGGCTGCGCCGTTGCAGCGCCCGCTGCCCGGCGTCGCCCAAGGCCTCCACCCGGGCGGCTGCGCACTCGGCCGCATCGTTCAACGCGACGACCACACCGCGTGCGCAACGGCGCAATCCGAGCATCAGCGTGAAGCGCAGGCGCATGCCGCGAAGGTGAGGCCCCGTGGCGTAGGACCCCGTGCCGGTTGGTGCATCAGGGGCCGGGGCGCATCCGCACAAGGTGAAAAAGACGTGGTGCGCACCTGTGCTTTTGCCGTGCGCGGTGGGTGGGCGGAACTCCTTCTTTCGTTTCGTCGAATGCCACCCCCTGCCCCTGTTGCACGGAATGGCCTCATCGCGCATCCGAACAAACCATCAACGGCCCCAGGCTCCACCCATGAACCCCTTGCCGCCCACGAATCGCCTCCTCTCCGCACCACGCGCTGCGCTGCTCGGTCTGCTCTGCTTGATGTCCGGCATGCACGCACAGGCGCAGCCTTCGGGATGGTCGTACATCAGATCGATCGTCATCTCCAACCCCACGGCTTCGTTGGTCGTGGATTACCAGGCGCGACTGGAGATCGATACCCAGTCTCCGATCGGATCGGGCGATATGCAGCCAAGCGGTGCGGATATCCGGTTCGGCAAGGACTGTGAAGGGTTGAATCAGTACAGCTATTGGATCGAATCGGGCATCAACACGCCTTCCACGGTCATCTGGGTCAGGGTCGACAGCATTCCGGCATCGGGTCAGCGCACATTCCATATGTTCTACGGCAACCCCACTGCATCGGCCGTCTCGGCCGTGGCAGGCACATTCGTCGGCCCTCATTCCGCGACCGATAGCGTGAGCAGCGGCGGACCGGGCGGTGTCGCGAATTCACAGCGCGGCTTCCGCTTCGCGCCGACCGAGGACATCCTGGTGACCGGCTTCGGCAAGCGTGAGCCCAATGGCACGACCAGGTACGTTACGCTCTTCGACTTCAATACGACGGCCATCCTGCGACAGATACAGGTAGCGGGGCCGGCGGCACAGTACAGCTATGGCACGATCGGAGAACCCATCTGGCTCACGCAAGGAACCCAATACCTGCTCCAGCTGTACCAAGGCGCGAATGACGGCTACTACTTCGGAGGCTCTTCGCAAATCGGCCAGCATCTGACCTATTACGATATGAGGTACTGCAACAATTGCTCTCAGAACAGTTTCCCCACAGCTGTTCTCACCAACTTCCATTATGGCTATCCGGACCTCTGGTATTTCACGAGAAAACGGGTCACGCCTGCTCCCGTGGTCGCTGTCATGAACGGCTCCATCTGTCCTTGCGCTCCGGGCTACTACAACAACGACGGGGTCTGCACCACCTGCCCGCCGGGCTCGTACTGCCCGGACGGGGTGCAGCAACTCCCCTGCCCGGCCGGTTACTTCAACGCACTTGCCGGGCAGGCTGCTTGCCAGGCCTGCGCCGCTGGCTACTTCAGTGATGATGCAGGGGCCACCAGTTGCCAAGCGTGCGCCGCAGGCTCCTTCAGCGATGCGGTCGCCTCCACCTCCTGCACGGCCTGCGCTGCCGGCTACTATAATCCGGTCACCGCTGCAACGGAATGCCTTGCATGCCCAGCCGGACAGTTCAGTGCCGCAACAGGATCCGTTGCATGCCAGAGCTGCGCAGCCGGCTACTACAATCCCACCACGGCGGCCACGGACTGCCTCGCCTGTCCGCCAGGAGCGTTCAGCGATGCGATCGGTTCGGCATCCTGCACCTTGTGTCCGGCCAACACCTACAACCCATTTGAGGCCCAGACGGAATGTCCCGCTTGTCCCATCGGCCAAACCAGCGGCGAGGGCGCCACGGCGTGCTCACCCAGCCAGGCCTGCACCACCGACCTGGACCTGATCTGGCAGCCCGATGGCGTGAGCCTCATCA
>ERZ761607.3236-NODE-3236-length-16090-cov-6.074400_pt1 | contig 16090 bp, 17 predicted proteins | sample MGYA00511164_ERZ761607 | MGnify/ENA primary metagenome ERZ761607 (study PRJEB28899, sample SAMN02445080) | bioreactor sludge metagenome | biome: EBPR sludge | place: Australia: Brisbane, Thorneside Wastewater Treatment Plant | collected 2011-06-22 ...
TTGGACGACGAAACTTCATCGTCCAAGCACGAGTTTCGTCGGCTGACCGACGAAACTCGCGCAGTTGCGACGTGACGAACCGCAGGCTCAGACCAGCAGGAACGGCAGCGCGAAGACGGCGACGACCAGCGCGAGGACCACGACCAACATCACGCTGAAGAAGATCCCGCCCGGGCGTCGCTGCTTGTGGTGGCCGATGGCGCCGCGGCTGAACTGGTGCATCGGCGCTGCGTAGAAGACCGGCACCTGGCCGCCGTCGGGGACGGTGGTCTCGAGGCTCGCGCGGCCGTACGGGCGCAGCCAGCGGCAGTTGACGTCGATCCGGTTGGGGCCGGCGTGCACGGGGATCACGTTGGCGCCGTAGTGGGCCGGCACCCGCCACCCGTTCACCTGGACCGTGGGCGTGATCATGCTGCTGGTCATCGGGTTTCCCTGCAGGGTGAGCAGGAGCCAGCCCATCGGCCGCGGCGCCACGGGTGGCGGCAGGTTCGAAGGCCCCGGGCGGCCCAACGGCGGGCCGGGTGGAGGCGGCTGGCTCATGGACGTACTCCAGCACGACTACGCGGCCGCGCGGGCGACAACGGATCAGTCGTCCAGACCTGTCCCGCAATCAAGCCGGCAGGTCCTCGGCGTCCACGATCCGGTAGGCGTAGCCCTGCTCGGCCAGGAAGCGCTGCCGGTTCTGGGCGAAGTCGGCGTCCACGGTGTCTCGGGAGACGATCGTGTAGAAGTGCGCGGTCTTGCCCTCGCTCTTGGGCCGCAGCAGCCGGCCCAGCCGCTGCGCCTCCTCCTGGCGGGAGCCGAAGGAGCCGGAGACCTGGATCGCCACCTCCGCGGAGGGCAGGTCGATGGAGAAGTTGGCGACCTTCGAGACCACGAGCAGTTCGACCTCGCCGTGGCGGAAGGCGTCGAAGAGCCGCTGGCGCTCCTTGACCGGGGTCTCGCCCTTGATCACCGGGGCGTCGAGGGCCAGCGCTAGCTCGTCCAGCTGCTCGAGGTACTGGCCGATGACCAGCGTGGGCTGGCCCGCGTGCGAGGCGACCAGGTCGCGTACGACGCCCAGTTTCTGGTGCGTGCACGAGGCGATGCGGTAGCGCTCCTCCGGCTCGGAGGTCGCGTAGACGATCCGCTCGTCGGTGGGCAAGGTGACCCGCACCTCGACGCAGTCGGCCGGAGCGATCCAGCCCTGCGCCTCGATGTCCTTCCACGGTGCGTCGTACCGCTTGGGGCCGATCAGAGAGAACACGTCGCCCTCGCGGCCGTCCTCGCGGACCAGCGTCGCAGTCAGTCCGATCCGCCGACGGGCCTGCAGGTCGGCGGTCATCCGGAAGATCGGGGCCGGCAGCAGGTGCACCTCGTCGTAGACGATCAGCCCCCAGTCGCGGGCGTCGAGGAGCTCGAGGTGGCGGTAGACCCCCTGCCGCTTGGTGGTCATCACCTGGTAGGTGGCGATGGTGACCGGGCGGATCTCCTTGACCGAGCCGGAGTATTCGCCGATCTCGTCCTCGGTGAGGGAGGTACGGCGGACCAACTCGTCCTTCCACTGCCGGGCGGAGACGGTGTTGGTGACCAGGATCAGCGTGGTCGCCTGGGCGTGGGCCATCGCGGCGGCCCCGACCAGCGTCTTGCCGGCCCCGCACGGAAGCACGACCACTCCCGAGCCCCCGTGCCAGAACGACTCGGCGGCGTCGCGCTGATAGTCGCGCAGGGACCAGTCCTCCTCGGCCAGGGCGATGGGGTGCGCCTCGCCGTCGACGTACCCTGCATAGTCCTCGGCCGGCCAGCCCAGCTTGAGCAGCGCCTGCTTGAGGTTGCCGCGCTCGGAGCCGTGCACGACCACGGTGTCGTCGTCGATCCGCGCACCGACCATGCCGGCGATCTTCTTGGCGCGGAGCACCTCCTCGAGCACCGGCCGGTCGTTGGAGACCAGGACCAGCCCGTGGGTCGGGTGCTTCTCCAGCCGCAGCCGCCCGTAGCGCGCCATCGTCTCGGCCACGTCGACCAGCAGCGCGTGCGGTACGGCGTAGCGGCTGTACTCGAGCAGCGTGTCGACCACCTGCTCGGCGTCGTGGCCGGCGGCCCGGGCGTTCCAGAGGCCGAGCGGGGTGAGCCGGTAGGTGTGGATGTGCTCGGGCGAGCGCTCGAGTTCGGCGAACGGCGCGATCGCCTTGCGACAGTCGGCGGCGCGCTCGTGGTCGACCTCGAGGAGCAGCGTCTTGTCCGACTGGACGATGAGGGGTCCGTCGTTGCTCACGCTGACGCGGCCACGGCTTTCTGCCGCGCGCGGTAGGCGGCGACGTTGGCGCGCGAGGAGCAGCGGTCGGAGCAGTAGCGCCGCGACTGGTTGGGCGAGGTGTCGACGTAGACGTTGGCGCACGGAACGGCGGCGCAGATACCGAGCCGGGTCGGTCCGAGGTCGCAGACCAGGTTGGCCAGCCCGAGGAGCGACTCGCCCACCAGCAGTTCGGCCACCGACTGCGACTTGGACGCCGCGTGGATGTGCAGGTGCTGGGGGTCGTGGGCGGAGATCTGCGGCGTGATCGGGTGCCGCACCATCAGCTCGTTGAGCCCGTCGACCACGCCAGCCGTGTCGCCCGCGGCCGAGGCTTCGAAGACCGGCCGCAGTTCGCGTTGGAACTTGCGCAGCAGCATGCAGTCGCGATCGGAGCACTGGGCGACCAGCCACTCGCGATCGCCGAGGTGTGCCCGGAGCGCGTCGACGTCGCTGATATCCGCGTTGAGCAGCCCCGCCGAGCGCTCCGCGTAGCGGATGAAGTCCACCTCACGAGTCTACGGGTGGTTCCCCGGGATGGGTCTTACCGTCGTGATCCGGTGGACAGCGAACGTGCGTACGTCGTCCGAGCGCTGGTCGTGCGCGGTGAGCACGCCGCCCTCGACCGAGACCGGCTCGACGATCCGCTCGCTCCGCGTCCCGTGGTTGTCGACGTAGGCGATCAACACCGGTGCGCCGGTCTCGGCGGCTACCCGCAGCGCGGCCAATGAGCCCGAAGGGGAGAGCGGAGTGTCGGGTGTCTCCGGACGGGATGCCGCCGCGCGGTCACCGGAGCGGATCGCGGTGACGACCGCGGAGACGGTGGCGGTACGGCGTGCCGCCGCGGCTCCGCGACCCCGATGCTCCTTGGGGGTCCGGGCCCGGCGCGCGTCGGGACGCACCACGTGCACGGTGCCGTCCTCGGCCTCCACGACCGGAGCGGCGCCGAGCTCGCGCAGCCGAGGGAGCAGCAGGTCCAAGGGCATCGTGCTGATGAGCACCGTCGGCGCCAACCGGCGCAGGCCCAGTGGGGCGGCTTTCGGGTGGTGGAGCAGCTCGGTCAATGCGGTCTCGTCGTCGGCCCGCAGGTACGCCTCGGCGTGGCCGACCCGGACCGACCCGAAGGTCCGCGCGGTGTCGTCGACCAGGTAGCTCAGCGGCTGGGGGACCGGCGTCCGGGAGACCGATCCGATGAACTCGTGCAGCTCCACCGCGGTCCAGCCCGAGTCGAGTGCGCGGCGTACCGACCCCGGCGTGAACCGGTAGACGGTGGCCCCACCGCGGGACTCGATGTCGGCGACGAGTTGGAGTCGGCGGGCCAGCTGTGACTCCAGCGGTCCGGGCGCGACCGCCGTCAGATCCGCCTGGAGCAGCACGTGGTCGACCGGCTCGGGAAGCAGTGCGGCCAGCCCCTTGCTCGCCCGTTCGTGCTCGCCCGCGAGCAGGTCGCGGGCGTAGCCGGCCATCCCGTCGAGTCCGGTCAGGCCGAGCGTGGCTGCCTCGGTGACGGTCCAGAGGACCTGGTCGGCGCGGCTGCGGGGGCGTCGTGGCCGCTGCCACCGCAGCAGGGCGACCACCGACGGTAGGCCGGTCCCGGATGCCAGGCACTCGCCCTCGGGCAGGGCCGCGAGCGCGGCCAGGGTCATGGCGCGGGTCTCCGGCATGTGCATGCCGGAGAGTTCGGGCGCCAGTGCGTTCCACGGCTTGCCGGCGCTGTCTCGGGAGCCGACCAGCCCCGGCATCCGCGGACTGTCCAGCCAGGTCTGGGCCAGCGAGACCCATCGCTCGGCGGGCGGGCGCAGCACCCACGTGTCGGCGAGATCGGTGGGCAGCCACACGGGGTTGCCGGCGGCGTCCGCGACGGTGGCGAGCAAGCCGGCCGCCGAAGCGGTCTCGACGAGCAGCGCCGCCGTCGGCTCGTCGATGTGCAGCGCGGTCGCGGTCGCCTTGAGGTCGCGCACCCCCAGACCACCGCTGCGCAGCGCCCCTGGCGGGTCGGCGCTCCAGCGGTCGAGCAGCAGTTCGATGCGGCGTACGGCTTCGAACGCCGCCCCGGCCGCGATCGAGTCGATCTGCGCGGCGGTCCGTGAGGTGGTGGCCGGCTGGGGCACCTCGTCGGTGCGGTCGGCGGTCGTGTGTCCGCCCCGAAGCGCCAGGCCCACCTCGCCGGGCACGACCAGGGTGCCGGTCCCGCGCGGCACCAGCAGTCGCCGGGACAGCAGTTCCTCGGCTGGAGTGGTGGCGTCCTCGGGCATCACCGTGTGCCGGGCACCGTTCGCGGTTGCCTCGCCACCGGCGGCGAAGACGTGGTCGAGCATGGCGCGTGCGGGCTCCGAAAGCTCGGCCAGCCGGGCCGCCACCTCGGCCGCCGGTGGCGTGGGCGAGGAGCACGTCCGCAGCCCGCTCACTCCGGCCTCCGGGCCGCCGACCAGCCCCTCCGCCACCCCACTGAGCGGTCGGAGTCCGCCGGTCGACTCCCAGACCAGCGCCAGGTCGAGCAGCCGGTCGATCGCGTGCTCGACCTCCGTCAGGTCGGCGTTGACCAGCGGTGTCAACGCCGTACGTGACGTTTGACCGCAGACGGCCAGGGCATCTAGAACGGAGAGTTCGAGGCGCGTGAGCTGGTCGAGCGCACGCAGGAGCGAGGACCGGGTCGTGGCCCGGGAGGCCAACTGGCCGGAGTCATGAGGAGCAGGGGTGGCCAGGTCAGGACGCTCGGTGAGCAGCCGGGACAGCCGGTCGTCCGGCCAGCTGCGCAGCTGGTCGGCGAGCGATCGGTACCCCTCGGTCATCCCACCAATCCTAGGAACTAGTCGGTGACCCCCGTCGAGTTGCACCACGGGGCGGCCACCGACGTCGGGCTGCTCCGCGAGACCAACGAGGATGCGTTCCTCGTCGCCCCACCCGTCTTCGTCGTCGCCGACGGCATGGGCGGACACGAGAGCGGCGACGTCGCGAGCCGGATCGTCGTGGAGGAGTTCGCCCGGTTGGCCGACGCGGGCTACGACCCGACCGCGGGCGACGTCGCCGTACGTGACGCTCTCGAGGCGAGCCAACATCGGATCACGGAGTACGCCGCCGCGGGTGACGGCATCCGCGGCGGCGGGCCGCGCCGTACCCCCGGCACGACCGTCGTCGCCGCCCTGCTCGTCGAGAGCGAGGGTGCGCCGGCCTGGCTGCTGGTCAACCTCGGCGACTCGCGGATCTACGCGCTCAGCGGCGGCGTGCTGCGCCAGGTCAGCACCGACCACAGCGTGGTGCAGGAGCTGATCGACGCGGGGCAGATCACCGAGTCCGAGGCCGCCCGCCACCCCGAACGCCATGTGATCACCCGGGCCCTGGGCGGTCCGCGCCTCGAGCCGGCCGACTACTTCGTGGTGCCCGTGCGCGAGGTCGAGCGGTTGTTGCTGTGCAGTGACGGGATCAGCGGCCTGATCGGGGACGCGCAGATCGCCGAGGTCCTCGCGGGCCCGCCCGACCCCGGTGCGGCCGCCGACGCACTGGTCGCGGCTGCCCTGGCCGCAGGGGGTGAGGACAACGCGACCGCTGTCGTGGTCGATGTGGTGGGATTGGTGCCCGACGAGGACGACGACTCCGAGCGACAGCGCGCGAGTCTCGAGCAACTGGGGGCGTTGCCGTGAGCGGAGAGGGCAGGTCCGTGCGCTCCTATCGCCCGGGGGAGTGGTTCGCGATCGTGGGTGAGCGCGCGGTCGTCATCCTGCCGCCGACCGAGAAGTCCCGCGTCGCTGCATTGTGGGAGCTCGTCGACGGTGGTGCCGGCTTCGACGTCACCCTCGATGCCCTCATCTCCGGCGGACTGCGCGACCTGCCGGCGTTCGTCCTGGTCAGCACCGGCGAGGGCGAGACCCGGGTTGTCATCCGCGGCCCGGCCCGCGCCGAGTTCCGCGTCGGCGGTGAGTCCGTCCGGCTCGAGGGGTCCAACGCCACGACCTGGGTGGAGCGCTCGCTGGCCGACGTCGACCGGATGAGCATCGTGCTGCGTCCGGAGGACCCGCTCGCCGACGAGCCGCCGACGTACACGGTCGACGGCGGGCTGTTCCGCATCTCCCGACTCGACGAGACTCCCGCGCACGAGGGTCCCGACGAGCTGTCCGAGGTGCCGGCGTACGAGGCGGAGTTCCCGCTCGACGAGAACGACCCCCTGGGCATCGACCTGATTCCCGGGTTCGGGTACGACGACGATGCCGATGAGCCGGCCGCGCCGGTCCGCTCGCCCGAGCCGCCGAGTTGGACGCCGGCCCCGGTCGGACCGCCACCGCCACCGCCGCCGATCCCACCGCCACCGCCGCCGATCGATTCCGGGCACGCTCCGCTCGAACCGGCCGACGAGACCGACCATGACGGCCTCACGATCACCGGTGCCTGGCATCCTCCGGCGGGCGAACCCGCTGCTCCCGACAGCGCGGTCCCGGTGGCGCGGCTCGTCATCTCCAACGGTGATGTCGTCGACGTCGACCGGGCGATCGTGATCGGCCGGGCGCCGGAGACGCGCAGGTTCGACGACGGAGAGCAGCCGCGACTGGTCACCGTCCCCAGCCCGCACCTCGAGATCTCCTCGACGCACGTCGAGGTCCGACCCGGCACCGGTGCCGACCTCGGCACCGCGGTGGCGACCGACCTCGGGTCGACCAACGGCACCGTGCTGGTGCAACCGGGGCTGGGGCCCGAGGAGCTCGCGCCCGGGGTGGCCGTGCAGCTGATGCCCGGTGCGCTCATCGACCTCGGCGACGGCGTGACCATCCAGGTCATGGCACCGTGACCGACACCTCCCTCGCTCCTCGTCCGGTCGAGGGGCAGACCGACGCGCTTCTCGTCGCGGACGCCGACCGCCGGTTCTACGCCTTCGTGATCGACACGTTGGCGGTGGCGGGCGCCATGTCCGCTGCGGCGTACGCCGCCCAAGCGCCCGCCGCGGTCCTGGGCGCGGTCGCGCTCGTCGGAGTCTTCGGCGCCCTGCTAGCCGGCGGGTTCGGTGTGACCCCGGGCAAGGCACTGCTCGGCCTGCGGGTGCTGTCGGTCGAGGATGCGCGGCCGATCGGCTTCCCGCGAGCCGCTCTGCGCACCGCCATCCTCGGTATGGCCACCCTCCCGACAGCCGGGTTGGGCGCGGCCGCGCTCGCCCGCACCGCGCTGGTCGACCCCAGCGGTTGGCGGCGTGGCTGGCACGACCTGCGGACCGGCTCGGTCGTCGTGGACGTCCGCACCACGCCGGTGCTCGCCGTACCTCCGGTCGAGCCGCCGCAGACGGTCGTCAACCTCACCGCGATGCGGCTGGTGCCTGCCGCTCCGACTCCGCCCGAGCATGCCGACCTCCGCGGCCCACGGCAGACAGCTCCGACGGCGCCCGCGCGCTGGCAGGTCGCCTTCGACACCGGTGAGGCGTTCGAGGTCCGTGGCGTGACCCTGGTCGGCCGGCAGCCCGAAGCCCGTGCAGGCGAGCCCGCACCGCTGACGGTGGCCCTGCCCTCCGGCGACCTGAGCCTCTCGAAGACCCATGCGCAGTTCGAGGTCGCCCCCGACGGTGCTCTCGTGGTCATGGACCGCGGCTCGACCAACGGCTCGACCCTTATCCGGCAAGGCGTGACCAAGGCCCTGGTCGGTGGCCGGCCGGCGACGCTCCGCGACGGCGACCGGGTGCGATTCGGTGACCGTGAGATGCGGGTGGCCCGCCTGTCATGACCCCGGATCCCTCGACGGGGAAGCCGTTCCGTGACAAGTTCGTCCCGTGAGCTTCGAGTACTCCCGCACCGTGACCACGTCCGCCACCGCACACGACGTCTGGAAACTGTGGAGCGATCCGGGCAGTTGGCACTGCTGGGACCCGTCAGTGGAATCGGTGGCGCTGGAGGGACACTTCGCCGAGGGCGCGGCCGGCACCATGGTCCTCGCCGGCGGCATCGAGGTCCCGGTGACCCTCGAACTCGTCGAGCCCGGGGCGCGCTACCTCGACCGGCTCGAGATGGGTGACCTGCGGATCCACGTCGACCACGTGGTCAAGGACGCCGCCGGTGGAGCCGAAGTCACCGTGAGCACCTACGTCACCGGTCCCGGCGCCGAGGACATCGGACCGATGGTCACCGCCGACGCACCCAAGGCGATGGACGCCCTCTGCGCCATGGCCGAGGGTCGCTGAATCTGATCTAGATCAGCACCCGGTCGCCCAGCGCGACCGCAACCGCAGCTTCGGCGTGGGTGCGCATCGAGGCGATCACCGGCAGCGGAGCGTCCTCCGGGCGGACCAGCAGCTCGATCTCGGTGCAGCCCAGCACCACTGCCTCGGCGCCGGCGTCGCGCAGCCGCTCCAGGATCGCGGTGTACGACGCCCGCGACTCCTCCCGGACGATCCCCTGGGTGAGCTCGTCGAAGATCACCCGGTCGACCTCGGTGCGGTCGGCGGCGCCGGGGACGACGACGTCGAGGCCGCGACGGGCCAACCGGCCGACGTAGAAGTCCTCCTCCATCACCCAGCGGGCGCCGAGCACCCCCAGCCGCTCCCAGCCGCGCTCGTGCGCAGCGTCCGCGATCGCGTCGGCGATGTGGAGGAGGGGTACGTCGATCGCGGCCTGGACGTCGTCGGCGACGCGGTGCATGAGGTTGGTCCCGATGAGCACCAGGTCGGCGCCGGAGCGCTCGCAGCGGCGCGCGGCCTCGGCCAGCAGCTGGGCGGCGCGGTCCCAGTCGTCGTTGACCTGGCACTCGCGGATCTCCGCGAAGTCGAGCGATTGGAGTGCCACCTTCGCCGACGCGTGGCCGCCGCGGCGCTCGGCTACGAGCTCGTTGAAGACCCGGTAGTACTCCACTGTCGAGTGCCAGCTCATGCCGCCGACAAGGCCGATCGTCTGCATGCATCCATGGTGGCGGCGGACGAAGATCCAAGGAAGTCCGCTCTTTCTAGGACAAGCCATAACATCTGCTTATGGATCCTCGACGGCTGCTGATCTTCCGGGCGGTCGCGCGGGCCGGCTCGATCAGCGCCGCGGCGCGCGACCTGGGCTGGACCCAGCCCGCGGTCAGCCAGCACCTCCGGGCCCTCGAGCGCTCCGCGGGGTGTGCCCTGCTGATCCGCGGGGCCGGCGGGGTCGAACTCACCGAGCCGGGCCGGATGCTGCTCGCGCGCGCGGACGCGCTCGCCGTACAGCTCCACATGGCCGAGGAGGAGCTGGCCGAGCTGACCGCGCTGCGCCGGGGTCGGGTGCGGCTGGCCGCCTATCCCTCGGCGGCCGCGACCCTGGTCCCGCGGGCGATCGCGGGGCTGCGGGCCCGGCACCCGGACGTCGACGTCGAGCTGACCGAGGCGGAGCCCCCCGAAGCGCTCGCCCTGCTCGGCACCGGTGACGCCGACCTCGCGCTGGTCTTCGCCTACGACGACGACGCGCCGGCCGAGGGGCCCGGGTTGACCTGGCGGCCGCTCGGCGACGAGCCGGTCGCGCTGGTCGTCGCTCCCGAGCATCCGGTGGCCCGACGCCGGCGGCTCACCCTGGCAGACCTCGCCGACGAGCCGTGGATCGTCGGGTGCGAGCGCTGCCGGGCACACGCCGTCCGGGTCTGCGCCGAGGCCGGCTTCGAGCCCACCGTGCGGCACGTGAGCGACGACTACGTCGTGGTCCAGAACCTCGTGGCGGTCGGGCTCGGCGTCACTCTGCTGCCGCGTTCGGCGCTCGAGGCGCACCCGCACCCCGGCGTACGCGTGCGTGAGCACCCGTCGTTCGGGACGCGCACTTTCGGGATCGTCCACCGCGAGGGTGCCGATCAGGTGCCCGCCACGGCCGCGCTGATCCGAGAACTTTCTGGTTGAGCTCTCTGGGTTGAGGGTGTCGTACGGCGGTGACGTCGTTCGTGGAGAGGGCAGAGACCACCACCACTACCGAGAAGAAGAGGCAAGCAGATGCGCACTCTCTATGTCACCGAGTTCATCTCCCTGGACGGCGTCGTCGAGGCGCCCGGAGGAGAGGAGGGCTACCGCCACACCGGTTGGACCTTCGACATCGACGAGGACCCGACCATGTATGCGTTCAAGGGCGAGGAGCTGTTCGGCACCGAGTCCCTCCTCCTGGGGCGGACGACCTACGAGGGATTCTCGGCCGCCTGGCCCGAGCGCGAGGGCGAGTTCGCCGACAAGTTCAACACCATGGACAAGGTCGTCGTCTCGACCACGCTGGAGGAGCCGAGCTGGACCAACACTCGGGTGGTCCGCGACCTCGACGCGGTCCGGGAGCTCAAGGAGGGCGACGGCGGCTCGATCCAGGTCGCCGGCAGCGCCACCCTGGCCCAAGCCCTGCACCGGGCCGGGCTGGTCGACCAGTGGAACCTCATGGTCTTCCCCGTCGTGCTGGGCAGCGGCAAGCGGCTGTTCCCGTCCGACGCCGAGGACAAGCAGAAGCTCACGCTGCGGGAGTCGCGGAGCTACACGAACGGCGTGCAGCTGAACGTCTTCGACGTCGTGCGTTGAGCGGTCAGTCGCTCTTCGGGTCCGGTACGTCGTCGAACGCGTCGGGGGTGTGGATCAAGTGCGCCCGGCCCAGCGGCCAGGCGAGCGCGAAGACCTTGCCGACGACGTCCTCGACGGGGACGTAGGCGTCGTTGGGGTCGCAGTGGGTCGCGTTGGGGCGGCACAGGTGCACGCTCGAGTCCGCTGAGTCGTTGCGGTTGTCGCCCATCACGAAGACGGTCCCGGCCGGCACCGGGCCGGCGGTCCAGTTGCAGTTCATCTTGCCCGAGGGCATCGGACCGTCGCAGGACTTCGGCGGACCCGGCTGCGGCTCGATGAAACCGTTCTCGTCGATCGGCTGGCCGTTGATCAGGATCCGCCCCTGGTCGTCGCAGCACTCGATCGTGTCGCCGGCGACGCCGATCACCCGCTTCACCAGGTGGCCGCCGGTCGGGTAGAGCCCGATCTTGGCCAGCCCGCGCGCCAGCAGCGACATGGGCTGCTGGGCCTCGAGGCCCTGGAGCCAGTTGCCGGGGTCGTCGAAGACGATGACGTCGCCACGGCTCGGGCCGCCGCTGCCCCAGTACGACGGCTTCTCGACCAGGATCCGGTCGTTGACGATCAGCCCGGGCTCCATCGACTCCGACGGGATGTAGAAGGACTGCACGAAGAAGGTCTTGACGACCAACGCCAGCACGATCGCGAACGCGAGCAGGAGCACGGTCTCGCGGATCGCCTTCAACGGCCTCGGCTTGCGCTCGGACTCGACCTTGTCCGAATCCGTGCTGGTCACGCCGCAGACCCTACCCACTGGGTAGTCACCGGATGACGTGATCGGGTCATGGCCAGCTGTCAAGGCACGTCATACGGTCGGGCGGTCGCGACCCTGGGGGAGGGCCCATGCTCAAGCACGTCGTCCGTGCGCTGTTCCTGCTGCTGCTCGGTCCGGTGCTGGTGGTGGGTCTCTCCGGCTCACCCGCACACGCCGCGGCCGCGCCGTTCGAGCCGGGCGGCGACCGGGCGGTCGAGCAGATGCCGGTCTCGGTCCCGATCGTCTACGCCAAGGACACATGGCTGTACAACGGCGGACTCAACCAGGCGTGTTACACGACGGTCCTGATCTACTTCGCGGACATCAAGGGTTGGGAGCCGCAGCTTTACCGGGGCACGCTCACCGCGCCCGGCTACCCGCCGAGCAGCTACTCGCACGTCCTGGCGCCGCCTTACGACGACAGCATGCTCTTCCACGACCAGACCCTGAACCAGCCGGGGATGCACAAGGTCGCGCTCCAGATCGTCTCCAAGACATCGAGCATGCCGTTCCAGAACTGTGAGACCGAAGCGGCCACGCAGCAGGCGTCGTACGGCAGCAGCCTCACGGTCTACTACGGCCGATCCGGTGCCTGCCTCAAGGCTCAGGACTCCGTCACGACGGCCCAGGACAAGCTGAAGGCCGCCAAGAAAGCGCTCAAGCGCGCGGACACGGCAGCCGAGAAGCGCAAGGCCAAGAAGAAGAAGCAGAAGGCCAAGAAGAAGCTCGCCAAGGCCGAGGCGGTGGTGGCGCAGCTCTGCTAGCTGGCCCTACCGCCGGCCAACCATCCCGGCGTACGTTCGGGCCATGGGCCAGCCGACCACCGAGTCCTACGCGCGCGGCGAGCTCGAGCCGCCACTGCTCGAGCAGACGATCGGGGCGAACTTCGAGGCGACCGTGGCGGCCTACCCCGATCGCGAGGCGCTCGTCGAGTTCGCGACGGGGCGCCGGTGGACCTGGGCGGAGCTGGACCGCGACGTCGACGCGCTCGCGATCGGCCTGATCCGGGCCGGGATCCGCAAGGGCGACCGGGTCGGGATCTGGTCGCCGAACTGCGCCGAGTGGACCCTCACGCAGTTCGCCACCGCCAAGATCGGCGCGATCCTGGTCAACATCAACCCGGCGTACCGCACCCACGAGTTGGCGTACGCGCTCAACCAGTCCGGCACCAAGCTGCTGATCTCGGCGACGGAGTTCAAGACCAGTGACTACCGCGCGATGGTCGCGCAGGTCCGCGACCAGGTGCACGTCGAGCAGGTGTGGTTCCTGGGCAGTCCGGAGTGGACCGACCACAACGTCAGCGACCCCGGGGTCACGTTGTTGGAGCTGATGGCCGATGTGGGGGATTGGTCGCTCTCGCCGGACGACCCGATCAACATCCAGTACACCTCCGGCACCACGGGCTACCCGAAGGGCGCCACGCTCAGCCACCGCAACATCCTCAACAACGGCTACTTCACGACCGAGCTGATCAACTTCACCGAGGAGGACCGGCTCTGCATCCCGGTGCCCTTCTACCACTGCTTCGGCATGGTGATGGGCAACCTCGGCTGCACCACCCATGGCGCCACGATGGTGATCCCGGCGCCCGGGTTCGACCCCGAGGTGACGCTGCGCTGCGTCGACGAGGAGCGCTGCACCGCGGTCTACGGCGTACCGACGATGTTCATCGCCATGCAGAACCACCCGAGCTTCGCCGACCACGACCTCACCTCGTTGCGGACCGGGATCATGGCCGGCTCGATCTGTCCGGTCGAGGTGATGAAGCGCTGCGTCAACGACATGCACATGCCCGAGGTGGGCATCGCCTACGGCATGACCGAGACCTCACCGGTGTCCTGCCAGACCCGTGTCGAGGACGACCTCGAGCGCCGTACGGCGTCGATCGGACGGGTCGGGCCGCACCTGGAGATCAAGATCGTCGACCCCGCCACCGGCGAGACCGTCGATCGCGGCCAGCCTGGGGAGTTCTGCACGCGTGGCTACTCGGTGATGCTCGGCTACTGGGAGGACCCCGAGAAGACCGCCGAGGCGATCGACGCGGACGGGTGGATGCACACCGGCGACCTGGCCGAGATGCGTGCCGACGGCTACTGCAACATCGTCGGCCGGATCAAGGACATGGTCATCCGCGGCGGCGAGAACATCTACCCGCGCGAGATCGAGGAGTTCCTCTACCAGCACCCCGACGTCGAGGACGTCCAGGTGATCGGCGTACCCGACGAGAAGTACGGCGAGGAGCTGTGCGCCTGGATCAAGATGCGGGCCGGTGCGACGCCGCTCGACGCGGCCGCGGTGCGCGCCTTCTGCGAGGGGCGGCTCAGCCACTACAAGATCCCGCGCTACGTGCTGGTCGTCGACGAGTTCCCCATGACCGTCACCGGCAAGATCCGCAAGGTCCAGATGCGCGAGGAGACCACCGAGCAGCTGCACCTCGGCTGAGCGGCCCCGACGTTCAGCAACGTCTCAGGCGGATGCGGGACCCTGAGGCGCCCGTACCCCGATCTCAGGACCCCGATGACGCATCAGCTTTCGCCCCGCGCCACCGCCTTCCTCGACCGCATCGACGCGTGGTCCGGCCAGAGCCGGCTCCGGTCGGTGCTGGTCCGCGCGGGCGTCACCGTCGCGGGTCCGCTCCTCGTCGTGGCTGGCGTGGCGATGCTCGTACTGCCCGGCCCCGGCCTCGTGGTGATCGCCCTCGGCCTGGCGCTGCTGGCGCTGGAGTACAACTGGGCCCGCGGTGTGATGGGAGCCCTGGGGAGTCTCGTCGGACGGGTACGTCGCGCGGTGCTGCCCCAGGACGCGACGGCGGGACGCAAGCTGCTCGGCCTCGGCGGCGGCGCGGCGTTCGTGGTGGCGACGACGGCTTTGACCGGCGCGGTGACGACCTTCGTGGGAGCGCAGGCCTTCTTCTGAGCGCTCGTGCCCCTGGGCCGGAACCGTGCTCAGCCGCGCGGGACCCGCAGCACGCCTGCGTAGTCGTAGTCGTCCTTCGACGCTGACGTGGCAGTGAAGACACCGGGCGACGGCAGCGGGGCGGGATAGCAGCGCTGCGGGATGATCGCCGAGAGCCTGTGCTTCGCGGTCATCCAGCGCACCCGCAGCCCGCGACAGGTGACGTCATGGCAGGTGATCTCGCCGCAGTACGTCGCCTCCACGACGAGCCGGCCCGCGATCTTGTCCGCGAAGACGAGCAGCCCGCCGTTCGGGCTGGTGCTGTAGCCCCACGCGAAGCCACCGCGCGTCTTCAACCCCGGGACGTGCGAGGTGATGACGACCCGGCTGCGGTCGTTGCGCACCGTGACGCGGGTGATGTCGATGATGCCCGGAGCATCGCCCGCCCGGTCGGTGCGCTGGCCGGTGTCGGCAGAGGCGGGCGGTACGGCGACCAGGACGGTCAGAGCAGCGGCTGCGGCCAGCGCGACGGCAAGCGAGGGGATCCAGAGACGAGGCATGGGCATAGCCGACCACAGGCGATGGACGTCGAGGAATGACGCAGACGGACCATCGACCGGCGATCTAGGGTGTGGCGGTGCCCGCCCCCGACGGCTACTCGTTCCGGCCCTTCGTCCTCGATGACGCCGCCGCGCTCGCCGCGGCGTACACCCGGAACCGCGACCATCTCGAACGGTGGGACCCGGCGCGCCCCGAGGAGTTCTACACCGTCGAGGGCCAGCGCAAGGAGGCCGAACAGCGGCTCGACCTGCAGGAGCGCGGCCTGTTCGCGCTCTATGTCGCCGTGGGACCTGGCGGCGACCTGGTGGGCCGGCTGAACATCCAGAACATCGTCCGCGGGCCGATGCAGGGCGGCGTGCTCGGCTACTGGGTCGACCGTGAGCACACCCCCGGCGGGGTGGCCACGGCGGCGGTCGAGTATCTCGAGGGCGAGGCGCTGCGGTTGGGGCTGCACCGGCTCGAGGCCGGGACCATGGTCGAGAACCTGCCGAGCCAGCGGGTCCTGTTGGCGCGTGGCTTCGAGCAGTACGGCATGGCGCCCAAGCTGCTGTTCCTCAACGGTGCCTGGCGCGACCACGTGCTGTTCCAGAAGCTCCTGCACGATCGCCCGCTTGACGGTGGTTGAGCCCGGAGGCGCGTCAGCGCCGATCGGTGTCGAAACCGCCGCAGGGAGGGCACCTACTCGACCACCGCCGGTGGTCGAATCAGGTCTTACGTTCGTCGGTGGAAGGTGAATTTGTCGCCGGGTATCGGGGTGAGGGTGTACGTCGGGTCGTGGGCTCGGGTGTGGTGGGGTGCGCAGATCATGATGGTGTTGTCGAGGTCGGTGCGTCCGCCTTGTGACCATTCGATCTTGTGGTGCATGTGGGTCAGTCCGGGTGGGGCGTCGCAGCCGTCGACCTGACAGCCTCCGGCGGTGAGGAGTTTGGCGATGCGTTGGGCGCGGGAGTGGAACCGGCGGGATCGGCCGAGGTCGAGGACTTCGGATTTGCCGCCGAGGACGGCGGGGATGATCCCGGCCTCGCACGCCATCCGGCGGGCCAGGCTGGCGGAGATGGTCTGGCCGGTGTCGAGTTGGGCTGCTTTGAGGCCACCCATCAGC
>ERZ761607.3237-NODE-3237-length-16089-cov-5.068230_pt1 | contig 16089 bp, 18 predicted proteins | sample MGYA00511164_ERZ761607 | MGnify/ENA primary metagenome ERZ761607 (study PRJEB28899, sample SAMN02445080) | bioreactor sludge metagenome | biome: EBPR sludge | place: Australia: Brisbane, Thorneside Wastewater Treatment Plant | collected 2011-06-22 ...
GTCTCGGGCTCGCCGTTGAGGAACAGCGTCGCGGCCTCGTCCAGCAGCGCCTGCGCAAATGCCGGGTCACTCTGGACGCGCTGGATGACGGTTTCTTTGTTGCTTCTGGTCAGTGCCATGGTCTTACCCCTTGTGAAATGAAGCCAACAACGCCCAACCCAAAATAATATCAATTCAATAGCAAACCATGACCATTCCACGCTGGGTATTGGCCATTTTCATTCAAATTCCGCCCCCAAACCCGAATGTGGGGCCCTTCCCCCCTACCCCACCACCAGCCGGATCCCCGGCATGATCTGCTCGGCCTGTGCGCGGCGCTCCAGGGCCAGGCGCATGTTCATCTGGGCGACTTCGGTGTGTTCCACCGCCAGGTTCTGGGCACGGGTGCCTTCGCCGCGCTTGAGGGCGTCGAACAGCATGTGGTGCTGGCGGTGGGCGTAGAGCATCCAGTCCCGGTCCAGCGCCACGGTGCCCTGCATGGGCAGCATGGCGGACGCGGGGGCGAAGGGCAGTTTGTCGTTCAGCGCCACGGCGCGCTGCAGGGCGCGGTTGCCGCAGGCGTCCAGGATCAGCGCGTGAAAGCGGTCGTTCATGGTGGCGTAGGCGGCGTAGCTTTCCAGCGTGAGCGGGTTGTCGGCCAGCAGGCGGTCGCCCGCCTCCAGGCAGGCCTGCAGGTCGCCCTGCAGCTGGCGCGACACGCCGTGCTCGGCCACCAGGCGCGCGGCCATGCCCTCCAGGTGGCCGCGCACCGCAATCGCATCGGCCACTTCGCGCGGGGTGAACTGGCGCACCAGGTACTTGCCGGTGTCACTGGCCTCGATCAGGCCCTCCTGCTCCAGCGTGACGAGGGCGCTGCGCACCGGCGTGCGCGAGGCGCCCAGGCGCTCGGCCAGTTGCTGCTCCGCCAGGCGCTGGCCGGGCTCAAACGTGCCGCGCAGGATCAGGTCGCGCAGCTGCATCAACACGGTTTCTTGCAGGTTCATGGGGTGAACTGTACACTGGCCGCACATTTCGGTATACCGTTTTTGATTGACAGGACACCATCATGAAAGCCGAGCACAACGAACTTCTCACCCGCGTCGGGCCGGGCACGCCGGGCGGCACGCTGCTGCGCCACTACTGGCAGCCGGTGGCGCTGCTGGACGAGTTTGACCCGGCGCTGGACCCGCGCATGGCGGTGCGCCCGGTGAAGGCGGTGCGGGTGCTGGGGCAGGATCTGGTGCTGTTTCGCAATGCCGACGGCAGCTTTGGCCTGCTGGACCGCGACTGCCCGCACCGCGGCGCGGACCTGAGCTTTGGCCGGCACGAAGGCGACGGCCTGCGCTGCCCGTTTCACGGCTGGAAGTTTGACGCTGCCGGCCAGTGCACCGACACCCCGGGCGAGCCCACCGGCAGCACGCTGTGCCAGCGGGTGCGCCAGCGCAGCTACCCGCTGGTGGAAAAGGCGGGGGTGCTGTTCGGCTGGTTCGGGCCCGAGGGCACCACCCCGCCGCCCTTCCCCGCGCTGGACTGCTTCACCGCGCCGGCCAGCCACAGTTTTGCCTTCAAGGGGCTGTGGCACTGCAACTGGCTGCAGGCGTTTGAGGTGGGCATCGACCCGGCGCATGCGTCGTTTCTGCACCGGTTTTTCAACGACGAATCGCTGGACGAGAGCTACGGCCGCCAGTTTCGCGGCGCCAGCCTGGGCGAGCTGGACGGCCAGCGCCTGCCGATGACCAAGGTGATGCGCGAGTTTGACCAGCCGGACATCTCGTTCGAGTCCATGCCCTGGGGCCTGCGGCTGACGGCGCTGCGCCGCATCAGCGAGACCATCACCCACGTGCGGGTGACGAACGCGCTGTTTCCGCAGACCTTTGTGATTCCGCTGTCGGAAACCATGACCATCACCCAGATGCATGTGCCGGTGGACGACACCCGCAACTACTGGTATGCCTTTTTCACCAGCTTTGCCGAGCCGGTGGACAAGACCACCATGCGCAACCAGCGGCTGGAAGCCGTCACCCTGCCCGACTACATCCCCAAAATGGGCCGCCACAACAACTGGGGCTTCAGCGCGGAAGAGCAGATCTCGCGCACCTACCTGGGCATGGGCGAGAGCGACATCAACGTGCACGACCAGTGGGCCTGCGAAAGCATGGGCGCCATCCAGGACCGCACCCGCGAGCACCTGGGCACCACCGACAAGGTGATCATGGCCAACCGCCGCCAGCTGATGAAAGCCATTGAATCCGTGCAGGCCGGCGGCCCGGCCCCCGGCCTGGCCGACCCGGCCGTGGCGGCGCAGCGGGTGGGCCCGGACACGGTGGACGGCATCGCCCCGGTGGCGGGCTGGGCGCAGTGGTGGCGCGACGCCGTCAGCGCCAAACGCGCGGGAGCGCCCTGGCCGGGCGCGGCCGATGTGCCGGCGCCTGCACCCGCAGCACCCGCCGCTGCCGCCACGTCAGCCGGGAGCCCGGCGTGAGTGCTGACGGCGGCGCCCTCACGGGCCCGGTCAGCTTCGCCCACCGCTGCGGCCAGTGGAGCGCCGGGCGCGAGGTGGCGGCGCTGGAGACCGCGCGACGCATCCACGACAGCGGCGTGGAGCTGGTGCGGGTGGGCTGGTGTGACACCCACGGCGTGCTGCGCGGCAAGACGCTGACCGCCCGCGCGGCCATCCGCGCGCTGCACGAGGGGGTGGGCCTGGTCAGCACCCTGCTGCTGAAGGACACCTCCGACCGCACCGCATTCAAGGTGTTCGAGCCCGGCGGCGCGGACGAGCTGCCCGGCTTTGCCTTTGCCAGCAACCTGATCCTGCTGCCCGACCCGGAAAGCTTCACCCTGCTGCCCTGGGCGCCCGGCACGGGCTGGCTGCGCGGCCAGCCGTGGTTTCAGGACGGCACACCGGTGCCCTACGACACCCGCCGGGTGCTGCAGCAGGCGCTGGCGCGGCTGGCCGGCCACGGGCTGGGACTGACCTGCGGGCTGGAAGTGGAATTTCACATCTACCGCCTGAAGGACGGCGCCCATGGGCCGGACCTGGACCCCGATCTGTCCGCCTGGCCGGGGCTGCCGCCGGCCGTGAGCCTGATCCACCCCGGCTACAACCTGCTGGCCGAGGGCTGGATCGACCTGGCGGACGAGCCGCTGCGCATCGTGCAGCGCACGGCGCAGGCGCTGGGCCTGCCGCTGCAGTCGCTGGAAATCGAGCTCGGCCCCAGCCAGGTGGAGGCGGTGTTCGACGCCACCGACGCGCTGACGGCAGCCGACAACATGGTGCTGTTTCGCAACGGGGTGCGCCAGGCGCTGCGCCGCGCCGGCTACCACGCCAGCTTCATGTGCCGCCCGCCCTTCCCCGGCATCATGTCCAGCGGCTGGCACCTGCACCAGTCGGTGTCGCGGCAGGCCGATGGCGGCAACGCCTTTGTGCGTGCCGCGCCGGCGCCGGGCACCACGCCCGCCGACGCCACGCACACGCTGTCCGACACCGGCGCGGCCTGGCTGGGCGGCCTGCTGGCCCACGCCCGCGGCATGACGGTGCTGTGCACACCCACGGCCAACGGCTTCGGGCGCTTTCGGCCCAACGCGCTGGCACCGCAGGCGGTGGTGTGGGGGCGCGACAACCGCGGTGCGATGCTGCGCGTGGTCGGCGGCGCGGGCGACGGCGCCACCCGCATCGAAAACCGCATCGGCGAGCCGGCGGCCAACCCGTATCTGTACATGGCGGCGCAGATCCACGCCGGGCTGGACGGCCTGGCGCGCGGCCTGCCGCCGCCCCCCGCCACCGAGGCGCCTTACGCGCTGGACGCCGAACGCATCCCCACCCACCTGCCCGACGCGCTGGCCGCGTTGCAGGCCGACGACGCGCTGGTGGACGGGCTGGGCGCGGACGTGGTGCGCTGGTTCAGCCGCGTGAAACAATCGGAACACCAGCGCCACGCCCAGGCCGAAGACAAGGCCGATTTCGAGCGGCGCGAGTATTTCAGCCGGTTCTGAGCCCGTTCCACCCCCGTCACCGCACCATGATTACTCTTCATTTCATAGCAAACAATGACCCGGCGGCGCTGGGTAGTGCCAGTTTTCCTTCAAAACCCGGCCGCAGCCTGATGCAGGCGGCCCAAAGCGGCGGTGTGGAGGGCATTGCGGCCGACTGTGGCGGCTGCCTGACCTGCGCCACCTGCCATGTGGTGGTGCGCGAGCCCTGGGCCAGCCAGCTGCCGCCGCCCGGCGCGGACGAGCTGGCCATGCTGGAGTTCACCGCCGTTCCGCGCCAGCCGGGCAGCCGCTTGTCCTGCCAGATCCCGCTGACCGACGCGCTGGACGGGCTGACGGTAGACTTGCCGGCCACCCAATACTGAGCCCGACGCGGGAATACACCATGATTCTGGAAATCGCCGACATCCGCATCCAGCCCGGCCAGCAGGCCGCCTTCGAGCAAGCCATCCAGCGCGGGCTGGACACCGTGATCCGCTCGGCCACCGGGTTTCAGGGCGCCAAGGTGAACCGCGGCATCGAATCGCCCGACCGCTATGTGCTGCAGATTCTCTGGGCCACGCTGGAAGACCACACGGTGGGCTTTCGCCAGTCACCCGCCTTTGCCGAGTGGCGGGCCATCGTCGGGCCGTTTTTTGCCGCCCCGCCGCAGGTGGAGCATTTCGAGCTGGTGACCAAGGTCAGCTGAGCGCCGACCGGGCGCAGCGGTCAGTAGCGCGTCGCCGGGGCGCGTTCCGCAAGGAAGATTTCGACCCGGCGGTTGCGGGCACGGCCGGATTCCGACGCGTTGTCGGCCACCGGCTCGCGCGCACCCCGTCCGTCGATCGCCACCCGGCGGGAATCGACGCCCCGGCTACCCAGGTAATTGCGCACGCTGGCGGCGCGATTGACCGACAGCGGGTCGTTGATGGCATCGGTGCCGGTGCTGTCGGTATGGCCGACGATGCGGATCTCCAGGCTGGGCTGATCTGACAGCCCCTGGGCAAACGCGTTCAGTACCGGCTGCAACGCCGGCTTGATGTCGGCGCGGCCGACGTCAAAGGAGACGTCACTGGGTACGTGCAGCTTGAGCTGGTTGTCCGCCGTCTGGGTCACGGTAACACCGGTGCCCGCTGTCGCTCGCTCCATGGCCGCGCGCTTTTCCTGCATGTTGCGGGACCAGACGTATCCCCCTGCCGCGCCCAGCCCGGCGCCGATCAGCGCACCTTGCTTGCTGTCACCGATGGCCGCGCCCGCCAGCGCACCGATTCCCGCACCAATGGCGGCATGGCGCTGCGTTTCCGTCATGTTGGCGCAGCCGGCCAACACCGCCACCGACACGGCCAGCGCGCTGACGCGCCGGATACGGCTTCCGAATTTTTCCATAACGCCTCCTTGCAAAAAATGTCCGTCAGGCCATCGTGGCCCGCCCGCCAGCTTAACTGCTTGCGCCGGCACCGTCATCTGCGGCGGCGCCGGCCCGCCCTGGATCCTCTTGCAGCAAGCGCTCCAGCAGCCGCAGGAGACTGGCCTGCTCCTGCGGTGACAGCGGCGCCAACATCACGGCCTGCGCACGGGCCACGACCGGCTGCATGGCCAGGGCCAGTTGTTCGCCTTCGGGTGTGAGCCACAGCAGCTTGCGGCGACGATCTCCGGGGTCGGCCTGGCGCCGCACCCACCCCTTGGCTTCCAGACGGCCGATCACCGAGCCCGAGGTCGCTGCATCGAATGCCACACGTCCCGCCAGGGTGACCTGGTCCACACCGGGTCGGTCCATCAGGGCATTGAGAATGGCAAATTGCACCGGGGTGACATCGAATCCGGTCGTTTGTTCGGCAAACACCGCCACGGCCAGTTGATGGGCGCGACGGATCAGGTGGCCCGGTGCCTGCTCGAAGGGAAACGGCCGTTCAGCGCTCATGACGGCGCAAGTGTAGCGGCCGGCTTGTTCGGGAACCGACGCACCCGCCACCCCGGTCCATCGTGATGCAGGCGCCCGTTGCCAAGACCAGCCATAACGAACAGGGATATCAGCAAGGGCCCTATGCATCTTTCGTCAGTGCGCGGACATGGCACACTGCAAGGGCAGACAGCCGCGCCCGGCTGGACAAGCCCTTCAGGAGCCCTGGTCCCATGAGCACAGAAACCCTCTTCGCGCCCCCGCCGCCCGTGACGGCTGCCATCGTGGGGCACCGCGCCCGTTTTCCGGTTCACCGCATCTACTGTGTCGGGCGCAACTACGAAGAACACGCCAAGGAGATGGGCTTTACCGGCCGCGAACCCCCATTCTTTTTCCTCAAGCCTGCGGACGCCCTGGTGCCGCTGGAGGCGGGGCAGACGGGTTCGATCCCCTACCCGAGCCTGACGAAGAATCTTCATCACGAAATTGAACTGGTGGTCGCCATCGGCCGTGGCGGTCGCGACATCCCGGCCGCAGACGCGCTGTCGCATGTGTACGGCTTTGCCGTGGGGCTGGACATGACCCGTCGCGATCTTCAGAACGACATGAAAAAGCAGGGGCGGCCCTGGTGCATCGGCAAGGCGTTTGACCAGTCCGCGCCCATGGGCCCGATCCAACCCGCCGACGGCGTCGGCGACATCACCCGGGCCAGCATCAGCTTGACGGTCAACGGACAGTTGCGTCAACGCAGCACGATCGACAGGCTGATCTGGAACATTGCGGAAACCATCGAACATCTTTCGGCGGCGTGGACACTGCAGCCCGGCGACCTGATATTCACCGGCACCCCGGAAGGAGTCGGTGCGGTGGTTCCCGGCGACTTGCTAGTCGGCAGTATTGATGGTCTGGCGACGTTGGCCGTGCGAATCGATGGCGCTTGATGCCGGGTCGTGGCTACCGATGCATGCACAATAATGCAATAATCGATTTCGCATGAAATAACTCGTTTACCTATTCGAAACGGCAACCATGAATCTGTTGACACCTCTTGCGAAGGCTTGTGCGATCCTGGCGGGAGTCCTTTTGACGTTCATCACCTTGATGACCTGCGTCAGCCTGATCGGGCGCAACACCATCGGCCAGACGCTTGTCGGCGATTTCGAATTGACCGGTGTGGCCGCCGGTGCAGCCATTTCGCTGTTTCTGCCGTGGTGCCAGATTCGACGAGGCCACATCATCGTGGACTTCTTCACGGCCAAAGCCAGTGAGGGCACCCGCAACGGCCTTGACCGCATCGGTCTGCTCTGTACCGCCCTGCTGTTCGGGGTTCTGGCCTGGCGCACCGGCATCGGGGGCTGGGATGCCTGGGAAACAAAATCGGGGACCATGATGCTGGGCTTTCCCGAGTGGCTGGTGTATCTCGTCATGACCCCAGCGCTTGCGCTGACCACGATGATTGCCCTCTGGCAGGCCGCCATCGGTCATACCGCGTCCCTGGAGCATCCGGCATGAGCTCCATACAACTGACCCTGCTCATATTTGCCGTCATGCTGGGCTGCATGGCGCTGCGGGTGCCGATTGCCGTGAGCATGTTTGCCGCAGGCTTTATCGGCTATGTGCTCCAGGCGGGCTGGATGCCGCTGGCCAATTTTCTCAACGGCCATGTCTATGCGCGACTGGCGAGTTTTGACCTGTCGGTGATCCCGCTGTTCATTCTCATGGGCAATTTCGCCACCCAGGGCGGCATCTCCAAATCACTGTTCGAGGTCGCCAGCGCACTGATGGGGCGATTCCGTGGTGGCCTGGCGATGGCATCCGTCGTCGCCAGCGCAGCCTTCGGCTCGATTTGCGGCTCGTCGGTGGCCACCGCCGCGACGGTGACGTCGGTGGCACTGCCCGAGATGCGTCGGCATGGATATTCCGGCCGCCTGTCCACCGGCACGCTGGCTGCCGGCGGCACGCTGGGCATCCTGATACCGCCGTCGGTGCCCCTGGTGATCTACGCGATCCTGACCGAGCAGAACATTGCCAAGTTGTTTGCGGCAGCGATGATTCCCGGCATCATCGCCATGCTGGGCTACATCGCGGCAATTGCCGTGTATGTACGTCTGGTTCCCGGTCAGGCACCTGACCATGACACCGAACCACCCCCCGCCCTGACCGGTGCGGCGCTGCTGGGTGTGGTTCCGATCGCCCTGGTCTTCGCACTGGTCTTCGGAGGCATCTACGGCGGGCTGTTCTCCCCGACCGAGGGGGCCGCCGTCGGCGCCGCCGCCACCTTTGTGGCGGCGCTGCTCAAGCGCGAACTGACCTGGGACAAGTTGAAGCAGTGCTTTTACTCGACCGCGGAAAGTGCCGCGATGATTTTTCTGATCTTCATCGGCGCCGACCTGATGAACTCGGCCCTGGCCCTGACCCAGGTACCGACCCAACTGGCCGAGGCGGTCGGCTCCTGGGGGCTGTCTCCCTGGACCGTCATCGCCATGGTTCTGCTGCTGTACATCATGCTGGGGTTCATCATGGATGAGCTGTCGGTGCTGCTGCTGACCATTCCGATCTTTTTCCCCATGATCATGGCGCTCGACTTCGGCATGCCGCAGGAGTCGGTGGCGATCTGGTTTGGCATTCTGGTCCTGATGACCGTGGGTTTCGGGCTGTTGTCCCCGCCGGTCGGCTTGAACGTCTATGTGGTCAACGGACTGGCACGAACGGTACCGATTGCAGAGAGCTACCGCGGTGTTCTGCCCTTCCTTGTCAGCGATCTGCTGCGTCTGGTTCTGATCTTCGTGTTCCCGCCGGTTGCCCTGTGGCTGGTGGGCATTCTGACCTGAGCTGCGGGTAAGCCCGATCTCCCAAATTCAACCGACTGCGTTAACTTCCTGTCAACACCAACCCGGAGACTTCTTCATGATCCAACGACGCACCCTCTTGCAATCGACCGCTGCGGTGGCCCTTGGCGCCCCCGCCCTGACCGGTTTTGCCCAGCAGACGGTCACCCTGAAGTTCCACACCTTCATGGCACCGCTGTCCAACGTCTGGCTGAACATGCACAAAGCCTGGATGAACAAGGTGGAGAAGGATTCCGGCGGCCGGATCAAATTCGAGGCGTATCCCGCCATGCAACTGGGCGGCACGCCGCCCCAGCTCTACGACCAGGCCAAGGATGGCGTTGTCGATATCGTCTGGACCTTGCCTGGCAATACCGCCGGACGCTTCCCCCGGATCGAGGTGTTTGAGCTTCCCTTCATGATGAACAATGCGGAAGCAACCTCCAAGGCCTATTGGGAGTACGTCCAGACCGTGGCCCCCGACGAATTCAAGGACACCCACGTGCTCGCGCTGCAAGTCCACGGGCCCGGCATGTTCCACACCAAAACCCGGCAAATCAAGACGGCAGATGATCTCAAGGGTCTGAAAATGCGCGGGCCGACCCGCCAGATCACGAAGATGCTGGGCTACCTGGGCGCCACTCCGGTCGGCATGCCGCTGCCGGGCATTCCCGATGCCCTGTCCAAGGGCACCATCGACGGCGCAGTGATCCCGTGGGAGGTCGTGCCGTCCGTCAAGGTCAACGAACTCACCAAGTTTCACAGCGAGTTCGACCCCGCAGGTGGCGCGCTCTACACCACCACCTTCGTGATGGCAATGAACAAGGCCAAGTACAACAGCCTGCCGCCGGACCTGAAGAAAGTCATCGACGCCAATTCGGGCCTTGAAACGTCGGGCTGGCTTGGCAAAACGCAGCAGGAGGGCGACATCGCCGGCCGCAAGTCGGCCACGGACCGCAACAACACGGTCTACACCATTCCTCCGGCAGACGCCCAGGAGTTCCGCCGCAAAGCCCGCCTGGTGGAAGTGGAGTGGATGGAAGACATGAACAAGCGCGGCTTTGACGGGCGCAAGCTCCTCGACACGGCCCGTTCGCTGATCGAAAAACACGGCAAGTCCGCAGCGGCACCGGCCAAGGCGCCCGCCAAGAAGGGCTGACCCCACATTCGGCATCGGCTCGGGGCTTCCCATGGAAGCCCCGTTTCGTTTCGGCCTACACTCCGGTGCATGATGGGCCGCTCGATCAAACATTGCCGCGCCTGCGGCGCCGCTGTCACGTATCGCCTGCCGGACGACGGGGATACCCGGGAGCGGGCGATCTGTACGGTCTGCCAGACGGTCCACTACGAGAACCCGCTCAATGTGGTTGGCACCGTGCCGTACCTTGGCGAACGGATCCTGCTGTGCAAGCGCAATATCGAACCCCGATGGGGGAAATGGACGCTTCCCGCCGGTTTCATGGAACTCGGCGAGACCACGTCCCAAGGCGCGGCGCGGGAAACGCAGGAAGAGTCTGGCGCCACATTCGAACTGGAGTCGCTTTTTTCGGTACTCAGCGTTCCGCGTGTGGGGCAGGTCCACCTTTTCTACCGCGCGCGACTGCTGCACGACCGTTTCGACCCGGGGCACGAAACCCAGGAGGCGCGGTTGTTCAGCGAGGCGGAAATCCCGTGGGACGAGATCGCTTTCCGGACGGTGAAGGAAACCCTGGAGCGGTACTTTTCGGATCGCCGCCGCGGCCAGTTTGGCGTCCATACGGTTGACATTGCCTGAGCCCCCAGAGCCTCTCGCGCCTGGACGGGGGGACACGCCCAGTCGCGCTGGCGACGGATTTGAAGGGGGAATACTCTAATCCGGCGGCACCGGCGCGAATCGGTGCAGGGGACTGCTACCGTACGCGGTTGTCCCCTTCTCTGATTCCGGGCTTTGTGCCGTGGAACCGTAATTCATGGCAAGCATTCGAACCCGATCCGCCGCTCCCGCCAAACCGAAACAGCCGGCGCCTGCGCCGTCCGAAACCGATCACAAGGATCAGCGCCATGACGGGCCGCCACCCAGTCCACTGCTTCTGGCCTTGGAACTGCGTGCCTTCTGGGAACTCGGACTGATTTTCCCGACCTGGCCCCTGCTGCAGCGCGCGCCCGCGGGCGACGGACACAGCGTGATTGTTTTTCCCGGTCTGTCCGCAAGCGACGGCTCAACCATTCCGCTGCGCAACTACCTTTTGACCCGGGGATATCGCGTCAGTGGCTGGAACCAGGGCCACAACTTCGGCCCGCGCGCAGGTGTACTGGAAGCCGCGTCGCTGCAGATTCTGGAAACCTACCAGGCGGCTGGCGAGCGAAAAGTCAGCCTGATCGGCTGGAGCCTGGGTGGCATCTATGCACGCGAGTTGGCAAAACTGCACCCGGAGCTGGTCCGCAGTGTGATCACGCTGGGTACCCCGTTCTCGGGCGCCCCGCAAAGCACCAACGCGTGGCGCCTGTTTCGGCTCACCAGCGGCCGGGATATCCGGACCGAGACGAATCGTTTCGACTTGCCCACCGCACCGCCGGTGCCAACGACCAGCATTTTCTCGCGCTCGGATGGCATCGTGGCATGGCAAGGCAGCATCCAGAGACCCTGCATCCAGCAGCCGCAGACGGAAAACATCGAAGTCATCGCCAGCCACCTCGGCATCGGCATGAACCCCAGTTCCTTTTGGGCCGTCGCCGATCGGCTGGCACAGCCGGAGGGGGCGTGGCAGCCGTTCGACCGCAGGGCCGGCGCACTGCGAGGACTGATATTTCCGGACCCCGACCGGTGAACCGCCGCGCCTACAATGGCGCCCTGATGGACGATACCGCCCGCTTCTTCACCAGCACCATCGTCGGTCCGCCGCGCAGCATGGTCATGGGCCGGCGGATCACTGCTGCGCGGATGGAAATCGCCGGTGTGGAAGTGGATCTGCGGCAGGGGACCCATCGGCTGGGTGACGCCTGGCGCGAGGATGTATTGATACTTCCTGCCGACGACCCCTGGCAGATCGGGCGGCCCCAGCCCCACAGAAACGGTTTGCAACGCTGGTTGCGCAGCCACTCCCTGTTCCTGGCTTTGTCGGGGTGGACCGGCCTGCTCGCCCTGGCCGGATACCTGGTGGCGCGCCAGTTCTGAGCTGAACGGACGAAACGATGGGCCCCCAGGACACGCTGACCATAGATCCCATTGCGATGAATGTCGTCAGCCGCATTGCGTCCGGCTGCCGAGTCGATGGCCATAATGTCTTCGAAGGTGGCCTGCTGGTTCAGGGCGAACTGGGCGGAAGCAGCGAAATCCGCGGTCGCCTGATCGTATGGAAAGACGCGGTTGTGACCGGACGGATCCGAGTGCTGGGCGACCTGTACCTGTTCGGACAACTGGGTCAATCCGACGCCGCCGCCGGCGAAACGGTTCTGCATTGCCATGGCACGGCGTGGGTCGCCAGTACCGGTGTTTCGACCGGTACCCTGCATGCCCAGCGCCTGCAACTGTACGAGGGGGCAGACCTCCAGGGGCCTTTCCATACCTTGCCACGGTCCATGGCACTGCCGGTGCTTGATGATCGTCCCGCCGACCCCCGCTCCGTGGCCTCGACCCCACCCACAGCGCATCCAAGAAGCCGCACGAACGCGCCCACATCATGAGGAAACATGCGATGAAGGAAACATCCCCCTCCGCCGATGAAGCGGAGACACCGTTCGAGCCCTACCCGGCGGACGGATCGTCCGAGCCCTTTGGAGCTGACGCCACCCCCACCGAAGGCCTTGCTGTCGACCTGGGCTCAGCCATGCCGTCTGCGGTCGCCTCGCGGCTGCCGATGCTCAGTCCGCAGACTCAAGGCGTCGCCACCGAATCGTCGGACGACAGCGGGCGTCACAGCCGCATCGCCGCCGGAATTGCCTTCAAAGGCAACGCGACCCTTCAGGGTCCGATGAGCATCAGTGGCCGGTTCGAGGGCAACATCGCACAGGCCACAGGTTGCCAGGTCAGCGTCGTCATTGCCGAGGAAGGCGAAGTCCGGGGTGACATTCGGGCCGACAAGGTCTCCGTGATGGGGCTTGTCGATGGGCTGATCGATGCGGGCACCGGACAGGTTTCCCTGCATGACGGGTCCAGCGTCAGCGGTCACGTGCGCTACGGCCGCATTCAGGTCAATGGTGCTGACCTGAATGCCACGCTGGAACGCGTCGGCGGGCCGTCGACGGGATCGCGCCGGAGCAGCAACTGACGGTTCGCCCGTGTTTCGCCGGACCAGCCCCCCGCCAGGCCCCGCCGGCCTGGTGCCAGACCCTGACGCTTTGCGCCAGGCCGCACTGCGAGCCAGTTGGGCCAGGGACCGGAAGGTTCGCCAGCGCCGTATCGCCTGGCGATGGCTTCTGTGGGCGCTGGCGCGATATGTCCTGCCGGCAACTGGAGTCATCGCGGTGATTGCCGTGGTGGTGCACCAGTTGGGATGGTGGCATGGTCCCGAATTGCCGCCATGGTTCCGGAAGGACCAGGCGCCGCAGCAATCGCAACCGGCAACAACCGGTTCGAATGCGCTGCCGCCCTTGGCTCGCGATTCTTTTGGTACCATGCCTTTGAAAATCGATTCCCGGCTCGGCCCGGGCCCCGCCTCTGCCACAGTGCCCGATCGGGTATCTGCGACGGTGGCGGAAGAACCGGCCCGACTAAGAGCGGCACCGACCCTGCTGACGAACAAGGAACCCTGACGATGTCCCGCAACGAACCCGCATCCACCCGCCTCGTCCCTGCCGACCGGCTGACCGCCATCAACAGCCTCCTGGCCGAGGGTGCCGTGTTTGAAGGATCGTTCCATACCGCCAAAGACCAGGGCATCAAAGTCGATGGACTGCTCAAAGGCGGCATCAGCTTCGAGCAAGGGGGAACGATCCACGTCGGCGCGACCGGCCAGATTGAGAACACGACCCTCGAAGCCGATTACATCTTCATCGAAGGCAAAGTCACCGGTACCATCGTGGCGCGCAAAGCGCTTGAAATCGCCGGATCGGCCACCGTCATCGGGGACGCCAGCTACGACGAAAATCTGGACATCCACCCGCGGGCGCGGGTGCGCGGAAAAATCGAATACCGAGGCGATATCGAGGCGCCATCGGCCCGCTGACCGGCGACGCTGCAGGCAGCCCACAAAAAAAGCCCGTGAACGGGCTTTTTTTGCGTCCGACCGGACAGGCGGCCCCGTCCGAAGGGCCTTTTATCCCTCGGGATGTGCCTTCTTGTAATTGGCGATGCCTTCGATGATCTCCTGGTGGGCCGATTCCGGCCCTTCCCAGCCCAGCACCTTGACCCACTTGCCTGGTTCCAGGTCCTTGTAGTGCTCAAAAAAGTGGGCAATGGTCTTCAGGCGGATCGGGCTCAGGTCCTCGGGCTTGAGCCAGCGCGTGTAGAGGGAAAGAATCTTGTTGATCGGCACGGCCAGTACTTTGCCGTCCAGTCCGGCCTCGTCTTCCATTTTCAGGATGCCGATGGCTCGGCAAGGCACCACCACGCCGGGAATCAGCGGCACCGGGGTCACCACCAGCACATCCACCGGATCGCCGTCACCCGAAATCGTCTTGGGAACATAGCCGTAGTTGGTCGGGTAGTGCATGGCCGTGCTCATGAAGCGGTCGACAAAAATCGCCCCGGTCGCCTTGTCCACTTCGTACTTGACAGGATCGGCATTCATCGGAATTTCGATGATGACGTTGAAGGATTCGGGAGCGTTGTTGCCCGGGGTGACATTGTCTAGGGACATGAGAAAACCTGTGAAGTTTGCGTTGGATCAGCGAACTGCTGCGAAGAGCCTAGGATTAACCCGCATTTTACTTTCACCGGCCTTTCTCGGCGCTTCCTGGGCAGTTTTTCACGGTAAATTCCCGGTGTTGGCCAATCAGCTCCCGGTTCAGGAGCGAGGAAGCAACGCAGCGGGGGTTTCTCGACGGCGTTGAACCCCTTCCACGCGAAACAACGATTCGAGGAGTAAGAAATGGCAGGCAACTCGGCGCTCATTCTGGCGCTTGTCTGTGGACTCATTGCCGTGATCTACGGTTTCTGGGCCCGCGGTTGGATTCTTTCCCAGGACGCGGGCAATGCCCGCATGCAGGAGATCGCAGCGGCCATCCAGGCCGGCGCAGCGGCCTACCTGGCCCGGCAATACAAGACGATCTCCGTGGTTGGCATCGTGCTGGCGGTGTTGATCGGCGTTTTCCTCGACGGCAAGACTGCCGTGGGCTTCGTCATCGGCGCGGTGCTCTCCGGGGCTTGCGGTTTCATCGGCATGAATGTCTCGGTGCGGGCCAACGTGCGCACCGCGCAGGCCGCCACCCGCGGCATCGGCCCGGCGCTGGACGTCGCCTTCCGCGGCGGCGCCATCACCGGCATGCTGGTGGTGGGCCTGGGCCTGCTGGGCGTGGCCGGTTTCTTCTGGTTCCTGGTCGGCAACGGCAACCTGACGCCCGACCGCAAGCTCGCTGACCTGCTGAATCCGCTGATCGGCTTTGCCTTCGGTTCCTCGCTGATCTCGATCTTTGCCCGGCTGGGTGGTGGCATCTTCACCAAGGGCGCCGACGTCGGTGCCGACCTGGTGGGCAAGGTTGAAGCCGGCATCCCCGAGGACGACCCGCGCAATCCGGCCGTGATTGCCGACAACGTGGGTGACAACGTGGGCGACTGCGCCGGCATGGCCGCCGACCTGTTCGAGACCTACGCGGTGACCCTGATCGCCACCATGGTGCTGGGCGCGCTGCTGGTGGCCGCCGCCCCGATGAACGCGGTGCTGTATCCGCTGGCCCTGGGCGGCGTATCCATCATCGCTTCCATCATCGGTTGCTTCTTCGTCAAGGCCTCGCCCGGCATGACCAACGTGATGCCGGCCCTGTACAAGGGTCTGGCGGTGGCCGGCGTGTTGTCGCTCATCGCCTTTTACGGTGTGACGCTCTGGATCATCCCCGACAACGCCGTCGCCGCCAGCGGCAGCCAGATGCGGCTGTTCGGCGCCTGCGCCGTCGGTCTGGTACTGACTGCCGCGCTGGTGTGGATCACCGAGTTCTACACCGGCACCCAGTATTCGCCGGTGCGCCACATCGCCCAGGCGTCCACCACCGGCCACGGCACCAACATCATCGCCGGCCTGGGCGTGTCGATGCGCTCCACCGCCTGGCCCGTGCTGTTTGTCTGCCTGGCCATCATCGCCGCCTACGGACTGGCCGGCCTGTACGGCATTGCTGTGGCGGCCACCTCCATGCTCAGCATGGCCGGCATCGTGGTGGCGCTGGACGCCTACGGCCCGATCACCGACAACGCCGGCGGCATTGCCGAGATGTCGGAACTGCCCTCGAGCGTGCGCGACATCACCGACCCGCTGGACGCGGTGGGCAACACCACCAAGGCCG
>ERZ761607.3240-NODE-3240-length-16078-cov-4.947201_pt1 | contig 16078 bp, 14 predicted proteins | sample MGYA00511164_ERZ761607 | MGnify/ENA primary metagenome ERZ761607 (study PRJEB28899, sample SAMN02445080) | bioreactor sludge metagenome | biome: EBPR sludge | place: Australia: Brisbane, Thorneside Wastewater Treatment Plant | collected 2011-06-22 ...
CCGCGATCGAGGCGTCGCGCACGCCCCCGCCGACCTGCACACGCAGCTTCGTGGCAGCGAGGATCGCCTCGATGGTGGCGAGGTTGCCGGGCTTGCCGTCGCGCGCGCCGTCGAGATCGACGACGTGCAGACGCATCGCACCTGCGGCCTCGAAGCCGCGCGCGATCGCCACCGGATCGTCCGAGTACACCGTGACCTGATCGTAGCGGCCCTGCGTGAGCCGCACGACCTTGCCCTCCAAGAGATCGATCGCCGGGATCAGCTCCATTGCAGGAACGACTCCAAGAGCTTCGCGCCGCGACGCTGGCTCTTCTCGGGGTGGAACTGGCATGCGAAGAGCGGCCCACGCTGGACCGCCGCGCAGAAAGCACCGCCGTAGTCGGCGGTGGCGACGGTGATCGACGGATCGTCCGGCACGCAGCAGTAGCTGTGCACGAAGTAGTACCAGCCGCCCTCGTCGAGCAGCGGCGTCTCGCGCGCGAGCGTGATCGGGCTCCACGTCATGTGCGGCACCTTCAGGCGCTCGCCGTCGACGTCGCGAAGCTCGTGCGGGAAACGACGCACCGTGCCCGCGAGCGCACCGAGCCCCGCGTGGCCGGGCGCCTCTTCGCTCGACTCGAACAGGAGCTGCATGCCGAGGCAGATCCCGAGGTACGGACGCTCGCTCGCGAGGTACTCGCGGAGCGCGTCGCCGAGCGCGCCCACGAGCGCCTCGCTGCCTTCGCGGAACGCGCCTTGGCCGGGCACCACGAGCCGCGACGCGCCGCGCACCTCCGAAGGGTCCCGCGTGATCGACGGCTCGGCGCCCACGCGCAGCAACGCCTGGTGGACACTGTGCAGGTTGCCGAGCCCGAGGTCGACGACCGTGACGCGCGTGGCGCTCGTGGCACTCATCGCGCTCACTCGGTCAGCGTCCCCTTCGTCGACGGCAGCGTGCCGGCCGCGCGCGGATCGATCTCCGTCGCGTGCCGCAGCGCCTTCGCGAAGGCCTTGAAGCAGATCTCCACGATGTGGTGGAGGTTCTCCCCCGCGTGCAGGTGGAAGTGCAGGTTGCACTGCGAGCCGCGCGCGAAGCCTTCGAAGAAGACCTCCGCGAGCTCGGTGTCGAACTCGCCGATCTTCGCCTTCGGCATCGGCACCTTCCACACGAAGTAGGTGCGACCGGAGAGGTCGAGCGCACAGGTCACGAGCGCCTCGTCCATGGGCAGCGTGGCCGAGCCGTAACGACGGATGCCGCGCTTGTCGCCGAGCGCGTCCGCGAAACACTTCCCGAGCGTGATGCCGAGGTCTTCGGTGGTGTGGTGGCCGTCGATCTCGGTGTCGCCGGTCGCTTTGACGACGAGATCGAAGAGCCCGTGGCGTGCGAGCTGATCGACCATGTGGCTCAAGAAGGGCAGCGGGGTCGCGACGTCGTGCTTCCCGGTGCCGTCGAGATCGAGCGAGACCGAGATCGAAGTCTCGGAGGTCGTTCGCGAGTGCTCGGCGCGCCGCGTCATGGGGCGCGAGCTTAGCAGGGCCGGGCCGCCGCGCAGTCGCCTTCGCCGAACGTGGCGATTCAAGGTTCGGGCGTCTCGCCCGGCAGCATCCCATCACCGCGCAGCCCCGCGAGCGGCTCCACCACGCTGCCCGGCGCGAGCGGCGGAAAGTCGTGCGCGAGGCTCGGATCCGCGTAGGCGTAGACGAGCGCGCGAACCGACCAGTCCGCGAACCACCAATGCCAGAGCTCGAGATCGAAGACGAGCTGCGACGAGAAGCGGATCGGATCGAGCACGTGCCAGCGCAGGTTCGAGCTCCGCCCGACGTGCCCCGGTCCGCTCGAGCAGGCCTCTCCGACGTGTCCCCGCGCGTCGGGCGCCAACGTCTGCGCGTGGAAGGGTCGCGCGTACCGATCGAGCGAACAGAACGCGGCGCCGAAGTAGTCCTCGGTGCCGGTGCCGAACCACGAGGGAAACGCCTCGCCGTCGAGGTAGATCTTCTCGTCGCCCTCGCCCCACCACGCACGCCCGCCGTTGCCGACCTGCAGCAGCATCCCGACCAGCGCCCCCTCTCCCCGCAGGTCGACGAGGCGCCAATCCCGTCGCGGCTGCGTGCGTGCGATCCCGAGATCGCGCCAACCCGCGACGAGACGCCACGTCGTGTCGATCGGCGCGTCGACGTGCAACGTGCCTTCGACCACCAGCGGCTCCGGAGACTCCACCGCGATCCTCAAGCGAGCGTCGAAGGGCATCGGCAATCGACTCACCAACGTTCCGTCCTCGCGCATCGAAGCGAGCGCGGTGTCGAAACGCGCGACCCCCGGGCCATGCCCGAAGAAATCGCCCAACGGCACCCGCACGGTCTCCACGCCGTCGAACGCGATCGAGAGCACCGCCGCGCGCAGCGTCGCCTCGTCGAAACGTTCGGGTCGAAGACGGAGCGCCCGCACGAGCCCCGAGCCTTCGAGATCGAACGCATTGCCCTCGAGCACGAACGCCTCTTCGCGCCCGACCTCGTAGCGGCTCGGGTCCTCGAGCTGCGCCGCGATCTCGCGCCGTCGCGCTGCGAGCGCCTCGTGCGCCACGTCCGACCACGGCTCCACCGCGGTCCGCTCGGGGTAACGGCGGACTCCGACGTGGTAGTAGAGCCCTTCGGTGTCCTCGCCGGTCACCCGCAGGCTCCGACCGAACGAGATCGGTGACGCGAAGGTCACGCCCCCCGCGGCCTCGTACGCGAACGGAGGCGGAAAACGCGGGTCACGCCCGGCGAGCAACCCGTCCATGGGTGCTTCGATCGCGAGCGCGTCGTCGACGTAGATGCGGATCGTGCCGTGTGGGTTCGCGCTCCAGATGCGTGTGAGCACCCCCGGACCGTCGACCTCCGCCATCACGTCCTCGCGTCGGCCTCCGGTCGAGAACGTGCCGTGAAAGTGGCCGCGGTCGCCGTTCGCGAACCAACCGTCGAGCGTCGCATCGCTCGGGTCGGACGCCGCAGGATCGGTGCTCGAGAAGAGGAGGTTTCGTTCGGGTCGCCACGTCGCGAGGTGCCCGAGCTCGGAGAGCTCGTCGAGGACGTCACGGAGCGTGACGTCGAAGGGGCGCACGACGGAGCCATCGGGTCCCCTGGAGCCATCGGGTCCCCCCGCGTCGTCGGGTCCCCCCGCGTCGGCGCTCGAGGTGGGCGGTCCGTCACCGCAGCCGAATCCGACGATCACGACGAAACCCACCCAGGCCGAGGCACGCACCGCGGCAGTGTGCACGGTCCATCGCGCCGCGCACACGTCGGGCGTCTCTCCGAGTTTCTGCCCCGGACCACCGAGTCCGCGTCGGGATCCACTCCTTTGGTGCTTCGAGCTGCCGGCGACCGGCATCGCATCCGCTTCGCACGCGACGCGTCCGTTGGTACGGTCCCGCTCGTGGCCGACCGCCTCGACGACCTCGACTACTACACGTTGCTCGGGCTCGAGCCGAACGCGACCGCCGACGCGATCCGCGACGCGTTCCATCGCTTCGCGTTGAAGTACCACCCGGACAACCACGCGGGCGGCGACCCGACGCGTCTCGCGCGCGCCACGCAGATCTTCCGCCGCGGCGCCGAGGCGTACCGCGTGCTCTGCAGCCCGGACTCGCGCCGTCGCTACGACGAAGGGCTCGGCCGCGGCGAGCGTCGGCTGACCGCGGAACCCGAAGCCGCCGCGCGAAAGCCCGCGCCGGCCCAGACGATCAACCGCAAGGCGCATCCCTTCTACAAGAAGGCCGAGCAACTCCTCGCCGCGGGCGATCTTCCGAACGCGAAGCTGCAGCTCAAGATCGCGCTCGGTCACGATCCGGAGAGCGGGCTCTTGCAGGGCAAGCTCGCGCAGGTCGAAGAGCAGCTCGCCGCGCGAAAGCGCTGATCGAACGCGGGCACGCACCCCACGTGACGCACACCCGCGACCAGGAGCACAAGCGCGCACACGAGAGCACTCGGCCCACCACGGCCCGCGAAACACCCGTAGCGCACGCGCGGACGCTGCTACGCTTTGCGCTTCACCGAGGAGGCCCCGGATGCCGATGTTCCTGTCCACCCGCCACGCTCCCGCTCGGTCGATGTTCGCGCTCGCGGTCGTCTTCGGCTGCGGCGACGAGCCCGCTCCGCCGCCGAACGTCGCGCAGGCCCCGACCTTCGCCAGCGCACCGACGATCGAGGTCGAGCCCGCGCACGGCGGCACCGTCGTGGTCGCGGGCACGCAACCGGTCGAGGTCGTGCCGCACGCGAGCGGCGAGGTGCACGCGTACGTGGTCGGAGCACCACCGCCCGCAGGCGCCGAGCTCGCGGTCACCGTCCCCGTGCGCGACGGTGTGCGCACGGTGGAGCTCGAGTGGAATCCCGCCACCGTCCGCTTCGAAGGCCGCGTGCGTCGCGTCGAGGTCGTTCCGGGCCCGGTCGACGTCGTCTACGTGACCGGCGGCACGCGCTGGGTCGGACACGCGCCCACCGTGGTCGTGGCGCCCGCCGTCGTGGTCGCGCCCGCCGCGGTCGAAGTCGAGGTCGGCGGGCCGCGCGAGGTGATCGTCGCGCCGCCGAGCCCGACCGTGGTGGTCACCCCGCCGCGCCCCACCGTCGTCGTCACGCCACCGCGTCCGACCGTCGTCGTCACCCCGCCGCGTCCGCACGTGGTCGTCACGCCTCCCGGGGTCCACCTCGAAGTGCGCGGAGAAGCGCGCGGCAAACACCGCAAGCACCGCAAGCACCGGGGTCACCGCGGCCGCGGACGGGGTCACGCCGACGTCCGAGTGCGCATCCGTTGATGCTCGCGCGACCGCTCGACCGTGCGCTCGTCGGAGTCGTCGCGGCGGTCGCGCTCGCGGGCCTCGTCGCGGAGCTCGGTGACTTCCTGCTGGGCTGGCCGCCCTCCGTCGCGCTCGCGCTCTCGCTCAGCTACGAGCACAACCTTCCGTCGTGGCTCGCGAGCGGTCTGCTCTTGCTGGCCAGCGCATCGCTCTTCGTGTGTGCGGAACGCGCGCGTTCGGATCGCGCTCGTTGGACCGCGCTCGGCCTCGTATTCGCGCTCGCGTCGCTCGACGAAGCGATCGAGCTCCACGAGGGCCTCGGCGCGCTCTACGCGGGCTCCGGCGCGCTGCACTTCGGTTGGGTGATCCCCGGCGCAGCGATCGCGCTCGCGATCGGGCTCTCCTTCCTCGGCTTCTTGCGTCGACTCCCTCGGATCGATCGTCGACGCTTCGTGATCGCCGCCGTGCTCTTCCTCGGGGGCGCGCTCGGCATGGAGCTCCCGCTCGGGCTCTGGACGGAGACCCACGGTGACCAGAACCTCGGCTACGGGGTGATCGACTGGATCGAAGAGAGCCTCGAGCTCGCGGGCGCGACGTTCTTCGTGCTCGCGCTCCGAGCGAGGCTGCGACGAGGCGACCCGAACGAAGCGACGCCGCCTACGTCTCCGACCGAGGCATCGTCGTGAGCCCGTACCTCGTCTCCGCGCGCTACGACTGGGCGTTCTTCCTCGCCCCGCCCGTGCTCGCGCTCGTGCTCGGCGTCGCGCTCGCAGGCACTCCCGCGACCGCGGAGCTCGCCGCGCTCGGCGACAGCCCCGCCGGCCTCGGCCTGGCGATCCTCATCCACGCCCACCTCGTGGCGGTCGTGTTCCGCAGCCACACCAACCCGACGATCTTCGAGCGCCACCGCGTGCGCTTCGTCGTGGTGCCGCTCGTGCTCTTCGTCGCGCTCGTCGCGTCCGATTGGATCGCGCTCGCCGCGACCGTCGTCGCGACGTTCTGGGACGTCTGGCATTCGGGCGCACAGACCTTCGGCTTCGCCCGCATCTACGACCGCAACGCGGGCGTGCCGCCGGAGCGCGACCGCAAGCTCGACTTCGCGATGAGCCAGCTCCTCTACGTCGGTCCGGTGATCGCGGGCGCGACGCTCGTCGACCACCTCGCGGAGCTCGAGCTCTTCGCCGACTACGCCGATCCCGTCTCGCAGGCGCTCGCCCACGTGCCCGCGGAGACCCTCGCGCGGCGACCGATCCTCGCGGTCGCGATCGCGCTCGCCATCGCGATCGTCGTCGCGGTCTACCTCGGCGTCGCATGGCGTCGACACCGACGCGGCGAGCCCGTCTCCGCGCTGAAGCTCTGGCTCGTGCTCTCGACCGGCGCGTGCTCGATCGTCGCGTGGGGCTTCAACACCTGGGGCGAAGCGTTCTTCGTGATGAACCTCTTCCACGCGGTGCAGTACCTCGCGCTCGTGTGGTGGTCGGAAGGACGACGCCTCGCACGCGGACGCCTGCGTAGCGCGGGCGCGCTCGCGATCTTCTTCGGCGGCACGCTCACCTACGGCGTGTTCGCCGCGACGATCGACGCCGAGCACCACGCGCTCTGGAGCCTGACGATCGTCGTGTCGCTCATGCACTTCTGGTACGACGCGTTCGTGTGGTCGGTGCGCCGCGGCGACGTGTGACCCGCGCCGGCGGGCTCGCGCGATGCTCCGACATCCGGCCGAGCGGAGCCGTTGCCAGCCGGTCAGCGCGACGAGCGCTCAGCGCGACAAACGATCGATCGCGCGCTGCACGTCGCGACGCAGGCACCGGTCGTCACGCTCCGCCTCGCGCGCGAGGCGGTACAAGGTCGGCAGCGCACGCGGATCGCCGAGCACGCGCAACGCGCGCACCGCGTCGCGTCGGTCTTCGCACTCCGCGCTCGTCTCCACCGAGAGCAGCATGCGCGCGAAGGGCGGGAGCTGCGCCTGGTGCGGAATCAGCCGCGCGGCGGCGCCGGACCGCGTCGCGGCATCCGGGCTCGTGATCAGCGTCGTGACGTCCAGCGCGAGCTCCGCCGGCACGTCGCCGATCGGCCCCGCTTCGCCGGCCGAGACCGCGGTCACCGCCTCGGGCGCGTCGTCGCCTCCACATGCCGCGCGTACGCCGAGGCACGACACCACGAGCAACGTCAGCGCACCCATCGCGAGAAACGCGCTCCTCGGGAGCGGCGGGCTCGACGCGGGGCGCGGCGCGGGCGCGATCATCGTCGGCGCGAGGGCGACCGGCTGCGAGTCACGTGCCGGGACCGCGGCGGGCCTGCCGATCGTCGCAGGCCCCGTCGACGAAGGTGAGCTCGCCATCGAGGCGCCGGGTGGAGGTGTCGCGATCGTCGCGTCCGACGGAGGCGGCGGCGTCGCGATCGTCGCGTCCGACGGCGGCGGCGGCGTCGCGATCGTCGCCGCCGACGGTGCACGCGCGCGGGTCTCGGTCACCCGCGGCACCGGCCCGAGCGCATGCGCCATCGCGCGCAGCGCGTCGCGGATCGGCCCCACGTCGCTCGGCCGCGCGTGCTTCGAGCTCGCGAGCATCGTGGCGACGAGCGCGTCGAGCTCGGGCGGGACGTCCGGCACGCGCGTGGAGAGCCGCGGCGGATCCGCGGTGAGCTGCGCCGCGAGGATCTTCCCGAGCTCGTCTTGCGGATACGGCAACGTGCCCGTGCAGAGCTCGTAGAGGATCACGCCGAGCGCGTAGATGTCCGCGCGCGCGTCCACGGGCTCGCCGACCGCTTGTTCGGGCGGCATGTACCCCGGCGTCCCCATCACGGTGCCGACGCGCGTGAGCACGCTCGTGCCCGCCTCGGTGACGCGCGCGATGCCGAAGTCGAGCACACGCGCCTGCACGCGCTCGTCGACCATCACGTTCTCGGGCTTGAGATCGCGGTGCACGACCCCGATCGCGTGCGCGGCCACGAGCGCGTCCGCGATCTGCGCGCCGACCTGGACGGCGAACCGCCAATCGGTCCCGTCGTCGAGCCACGCGCGCAGGTTCTTCCCCGGCGCGAGCTGCATCACGAGGTACGCGCTTCCGTCGGCGAGCGTCCCGTAGTCGATCGCGCTCGCGACGTTCGGATGCTCGAGCTTCGCGCTCACCATCGCCTCGCGTGCGAACCGCTCCGCGAGCTCCGCGCTGCCCGCGAACGAGCCATGCACGACCTTGAGCGCAACGCTCTTCCGTAGGCGCAGGTGCTCGGCGACGAACACCGCGCCCATGCCGCCTTCGCCGAGCACGCGCTCGATCCGATATCGCCCGTCGACGATCTCGCCGACCCCGAGCTTGCTCGCGTTCACGTGAACCACGCGGCGGGTCGGGGGATCTTGGCCAGCGCGCGCCGCATCGCGCCCGCGTCGACGAATCGCGCGTCGGGATCCTTCGCGAGCGCGCGCTGCACGAACGCTTCGAGCGCGGGCGCGACACCGAGATCGTGGCGCGCTTCTTCGAGCGACGGCGGCGGCTCGCAGAGGTGCATGCGGAAGAGCTCCGACACCTCCTCCGCGACGAAGGGGAAGGTCCCCGTGAGCATCTCGAAGATCAGCACGCCCATCGCATACACGTCGACCCGCGCGTCGACGGCGCTCGCACGAATCTGCTCGGGCGCCATGTACGCCGGTGTTCCGAGCAACATGCCTTGCGACGTCAGGACCGTGCGCGGTCCCCACGGGTCGTCACTCGTCTGCTTCGCGAGCCCGAAGTCGAGCAGCTTCGGCACGACGCCGTGCACCGTACGCGCGAGGAAGACGTTGTCCGGCTTCACGTCGCGGTGGAGGATCCCGTGCGCGTGTGCGTACGCGAGACCCGCGAGCACCGCGTCGGCGATCGCGAGCGCCTCGTCCGGGTCGAGCCGCTCGCGCACCAGCCGCGCCTCGAGCGTCTCGCCGTCCAAGAGCTCCATCGCGAGGAAGAGCCGACCGTCCGCTTCACCGAGCTCCCGCACGCCGATGACGTTCACGTGCGTGACCGCCGCGAGCGCCTGCGCTTCTCGCTCGAAGCGGCGACGCAGGTCCCATCGCTCGAGCACCGCCGGGTGCAGGACCTTCAACGCGACGGGCGTGCCGTCGGCGGCGCGCGCGCGGTACACGAAGCCCATCGCGCCACCGCCGAGGGGAGCCTCGATGCGATGTCCCGCAATGGACGCGCCAGGTGCCAAGGGAGAATCGCTCAAGCGCGCAGAGCGTATCGCGAGCGGGAAGAGTCGGTCGAGGGAGAGAACCCGACACGGCGCGGCTCGCTCCGCCCTCGACGGACGAGCGAGCGGACGACCGCGCGATGCGTCGATCGAACCTCGCGAGCCGCGCTCCTCGACGTCCGCGCAGTCGTGCGCCGCGCGGCGCTCAAACGCTGATCGCGCCCTTGCGGAAGTCGCTCTGTCCGATCTTCACGTTCACGAGCGCGGGCTCCGGACAGTCGAACGCCGCCGCGAGCGCCTTCGGGAGCTCGTCGCAGCTCTCGACCCAGAAGCCCTTGCCACCACACGCTTCGACGACCTTCTCGTAGCGTGTGTAGTCGAGCTTCGTGGCCGGCGTGCGGGCGTCACCGAAGATCTGCCGCTGACCGCGGAGGATCTGGGTCCACGCGGCGTCGTTGCCGATCACGCCGACCACCTTGATGCCCTGGCGGGCCATCGCCTCGAACTCGAGGCCGTGCAGGCCGAAGGATCCGTCGCCGTACACGAGCACGACGCGCGAGCCGGGGCGCGCGAGCTTGGCCGCCATCGCGTAGCCGGGGCCGACTCCGAGGGTGCCGAGGGGGCCGGGATCCATCCACACACCGGGCCACTGAATCGGCAGAGAGTACGCCGCGGTCGCCACGAAATCGCCGCCGTCGCCGACCACGATCGTGTCCTCTTCCACGAACTTCGCGAGCTCGGCGCACACACGAAGCGGATTGGGCGGGTTCCCGTCCTGCGCGGCTTCTTCGTTCATCGCCGCGATGGCGGACGCATCTTCCGCCGCGATTTTCTGCAGCCACTCGCCACCCTTCTTCGCCGGAAGCGCGCGCTCGAGCGCGGCGAGAAAGAGGCCGGTGTCACCAGGAACCGCGAGGTGAACCGAACGATTGTGCATGAGCACGTTCGGATCGAGGTCGACCTGGATCACCTTCGCGGCGTCCGGGATCGCGCGCCCGTAGTTCAAGCGGAAGTCGAACGGCGTACCGAAGACCAGCACGACGTCGGCTTGCTTGAGCGCGGAGCCGCGCACGCGCTTGAAGCTGCACGGGTGCGAGTGCGGGAGCGCGCCGCGCGCCATGCCGTTCACGAAGACCGGCACCTCGAAACGATCGACCAGTCGGCGCAGCGCTTCGCGATCGGGCGACCAACGGAGCTGCGAACCCACCACGAGCACCGGGCGCTCCGCCTTCTCGAGCAGCGCGACCGCCTGCGCGATCGCGTCCGCATCCGGCGCGGCGACGTGCATCGCGCGGTAGGTCTCGGGCGCGGGGGCGTCGACCTCCTTGGCGCCCATCATGAGAATGTCGAGCGGCACCTCGAGGAAGACGGGGCCGGGCACGCCGGTCATCGCCTTGCGAAACGCCATCTGCATGAACTCGCCGAGGCGTCGCGTCTCGGTGACGGTGGCCGACCACTTGGTGATCGGCCGCATCAGCTCGACGTGATCCATGTCCTGCAGCGAGCCCTGGTGCTTGTTCACCGACGGTCCCGCACCACCGAGGATGACCATCGGCACGCCCGCGCGCTGCGCGTTGGCCGCCGCGGTCACGACGTCGGTCACCCCCGGGCCCGCGGTGACGAGCGCGACGCCCGGCTTGCCCGTCACGCGCGCCCAGCCGTCCGCGGCGTGTCCCGCCGTCTGCTCGTGCCGCACGTCGACCACGCGGATGCCCTCGTCGAGGCAGCCGTCGTAGATGTTCTGGATGTGACCGCCGCAGAGCGTGAAGACGTGGTCGACACCTTCCGCCTTGATCGCCTTCGCGACGAGCCTTCCTCCGTGAACCATGCCCATGAGTACACCCCTTCTCTGAGTCTCTCGGAGAGATCCGCCGCTGAGCGAGGCCCAGCACGACACCGATCGCGGCTCGAGCGGCGCCCGAACGCCGCGGCCGCGCGATGAAAGCGCGAAGCGGTGCTCGGGTTCAACCGCGTCCCGTGCGCTCGTACAGGGACCGCTCGCCCACGCAGTCCCCTCCGATGTGCTAGGACGCGGCCCTCGATGCACTTTCGGTTGCACGGACGGCTGGTGGAGACGCGCGTCGCAGGACGGACGCTCGCGGGCAACTTGCTCGGCGATCCGGCGGAGCGCGACCTGCTCGTCTACCTGCCGCCCGACTACGACACGAGCGCGCGTCGCTACCCGGTCGTCACGCTGCTGCCCGGCTTCGCGGCCACGCACCGCTCGATGATCGCGTGGACGCCGTGGAAGCGGTCGACGATCGAGGCCCTCGACGATCAGATCGTGCGCGGCGAGTGCGCGCCCACGATCGTCGTGATGCCGGACTCGACGACGCGTTTCGGCGGCAGCCAGTTCCTCGACTCGCCCGTCACGGGCCGGCACCAGACCTACCTCGCAGAAGAGATCGTCGCGCACGTCGACGGCACGTTCCGCACGATCGCCGATCCGAGCGGCCGCGCAGTCGCCGGACGAAGCAGCGGTGGCTTCGGCGCGCTTCGTCTCGCCACGGATCGACCGGGGGTGTTCTCCGCGATCGGAGCGCACGCCGCCGACGCGAGCTTCGACGTGACGATGCGCCCGATGCTCACGCACGCCGCGATCGCGATCGGGCGCGCGGGCGGCGTCGAGGCCTTCGCGCGACGCGTGACCGACGGTGGCCCGCGCGACGCGATGGAGTTCGACGCGATCTTCACGCTCGCCGCCAGCACCGCCTACACCCCGGAGCCCGACGCGCCCTACCCGCACTGCGCGTGGCCCGTCGATCCGCACACCGGGCGCGTCGACGAGGCAGTCTTCGATCGTTGGCGCGCCCACGATCCGCTGACCCGCATCGCGGCTTCGCACGACGCGCTGCGCGCGCTGCGCTACGCGATCGTCGACGCCGGCGATCGCGACGAGCACGGACTTCAGCTCGCCGCACGCGAGCTCGCGAGCGCGCTCCGTGTCGCCGGCGTCTCCGTCGAGCACGAAGAGTTCGAGGGCGGGCACCGCGGAACGTCGTGGCGCTACTCGTCGACGCTGCCGAAGCTCGTCGCCGCCCTCGCGACCTCCTGAGCCCCCTCCAACGAGCACCCACACCCACGCACGCCGAGGCCGCTCGGACTCCCTCACCTCACGCAGACCGCGGACTCGCGCGGTCACTCGCTAAATCGGCATTTTCGAGTAGGATGCGCCTCGTCGCATCGCCGCCACACCGCAACGGACCGCGCCTCGAAGGCCGGAGATTCCATGGCGACCACGAAGAAGACGACCCGAAAGACCGCCAAGCCCTCCAAGAGCGCGAAGAGCCCGGCGCCCGAAGCGCCGCTCGACGCGACCGAGGTCGCCGACGCCGACGTGGACTCCGACGCGGACGCCAAGGGCTCTGCGAAGGCGGCCGCCGAGCTGCTCGGGGCCCCCGACGCGGCCGCGCGTGTGACGGAGATGGCCGAGCAGCTCCTCGACGAGCGCGCGACGGTGTCGACGAAGGCCGCGCGTGTGCTTCACGAGGTGCTGCAAGCGCAGCCGGAGCTGCTCGGGCCACACGTGGACAAGCTCGCCAAGGGCATCACCGCATCCAACAAGCGCGTCGTGCAGCTCGCGGCGGATGCGCTCCCGTCGGTCGCGAAGATCGCGCCCGCGCGCGTGGCCAAGCACCTCGAGCTGCTCAAGCGCAGCTTCGAGCCCGCGATCGAAGCTGGCCGGGACGGCCTCGTGCGTACCTTCGCGAACCTGTGCATCGCCTCGGTCGCGTATCAGAAGCGGCTCGAGCCTGTGCTCACGCTCGCGCTCCAAGGTGCGGACGGGAAGACGCTGCAGCGCTGGAGCGAGATCGTGCTGCCCGCCCTCAAGGGTGAGCCGCACGCGCGCGCCCGCGCGGTCGTCGAAGATCGCCTGGACCGCATCCCGCGCCGGTACGCGACCGAGATCGCGACGAGCCTCGGGATCCGTCTGCGCGTCCGCTACTGACCGCGTGACTCCTGCCGCGTGACTCCGGCCTCGTGCTTCCGGCCTCGTGCGGAAGGCTCGGTCGCGCCCTCCGCGCGCGTCGTCGACGCGCTCGCCCACGACGTACACGGCGCGCTCGACGCGTGTGGGCATGTCCGCAAGCGCGTGCTCAGGCGCGCGCTTCGGCGACCGCCGCCTCGACGATCCCACGGATCTCTTGCAGGCGCTCCGGCGTCCGCGCCTCGAAGCGCAGCACGAGCACCGGCTGCGTGTTCGAGGCCCGCACGAGCCCCCACGCGGCGTCCCCGAAGAGGATGCGCGCTCCATCGACCGTGACCACCTCGTGGTCCTTCGAGAAACGCTCGCGCACCTTCGCGACGACCGCGAACTTCTCTTCGTCCGGACAGTCGACGCGCAGCTCCGGCGTCACGTGCGTGACCGGCACGTCCGCGAGCAGCTCGTGCAGCGGCTGAGAACGCCGGCTCAAGAGCTCGAGCAGCCGACACGCCGCGTAGGTCGCGTCGTCGAAGCCGAAGAAACGATCGGCGAAGAAGACGTGCCCGCTCATCTCGCCCGCGAGCAGCGCGCCCTCTTCCTTCATCTTCGTCTTGATGAGCGAGTGCCCCGTCTTCCAGAGGATCGGGCGCCCACCGTGCTTGGCGACGTCGTCGTAGAGCGTCTGCGAGCACTTCACCTCGCCGAGCACCGCCGCCCCCGGCCGCTGCGCCAAGAGATCGCGCGCGAGCAGCGTGAGCAGCTTGTCGCCCCAGAGGATCTCGCCGCGCGCATCGATCACGCCGATGCGATCGCCATCGCCATCGAACGCGATGCCGAGATCGAGCCCCTGCTCGAGCACGGTGTTGCGCAGCAGCTCCAACGTGTGGGGCTCGGTCGGATCGGGATGATGGACCGGGAAGGTTCCATCCATCTCACACAGCAGCGCCACCGGCTCGAAGCCGAGCGTGCGCAGCGCCGCGAGCGCGGTGGGACCCGCCGCGCCGTTGCCGGCGTCGATCGCCACGCGGAGCTTCGTGTGCGCGGGCTGCACGTTGCCGCGCAGGAACCCGAGGTACGCGGGGAGCACGTCGATCTTCTCCACCGTACCGCCGCCCGGCAGATCGAAGTCGTTCTCTTCGATCATCTTCCGGAGGGTCACGATGTCCTCGCCGAAGAGCGACCCCTTGCCCTTCATCATCTTGAAGCCGTTCTCGGGCGGCGGGTTGTGGCTCCCGGTGATCTCCACCCCACCGTCGAGGTCGAGGTGGAACACCGCGAAGTACATCAGCGGCGTCGGCACCACCCCGACGTCGACCACGTGACAGCCGGCCTCGAGCAGGCCACGGAGCAGCTCGTCGTGCAGCCGGTCGGAGCTCTGTCGGCAGTCGCGCCCGAGCGCGAGGCGCGTGTGTCCGAGCCGCCGCTGAAACGTGCCGAGCGCACGCCCGAGCGCCCGCGCGAGCTCGTCGGTGAGGTCGCGATCGGCGACGCCGCGGATGTCGTACTCACGAAAGATGTGGAAGTTCATGGGTGGATCCTGGATGCGTAACGACCGACCGGGACGGCGCGTCGAGCTCGTGGACAGGAAGAACTCGGTTGGAGCGATCTTCGGGTCGGGGTGCCGAGCTCGGCGATCAGAAACGTTCGTCCTTGCGCGCCTTGAGCGCTTCGACGACCGCGCGCACGTCCTGAGCGCGCGATCGCGGGAGGATGAGCAGCGCGTCCTCGGTGTCGACCACCACGAGATCGTGCACGCCCACCAGCGCCACCACCTTGCCGGGCGCGACGCTGGCGAAGTTGCCGCGCGCGTCCACCACGACCGCGTCCTTCGGCAACGCGTTGCCGTGCGCGTCGTGCTCGGCGAGCTCCCACGACGTCGTCCAGCTCCCGAGGTCGTTCCACCCGAACGAGCCGGGCACCACGAGCACTTCGTCGACCTTCTCCATCACACCGTGGTCGATCGAGATCGAAGGGAGCGTGTCGTACGTCTTCTCGACGAGCGCCGCCTCGTTGCCGCTCGCGGCCGCGACGTCGTACGCACGGAGCTGCTGTCCGAGCCCCGGCAGATGCGCGGCGATCGCGTCGAGGATCGTGTCCGCGCGGAAGAAGAAGACTCCGCTGTTCCAGAGGAAGTTGCCGGCCGCGAGGAACTGCTCGGCGCGCTGTCGGTTCGGCTTCTCCACGAAGCGTCGAGCCCGATGGATCTGCTCTCCGACCGCTTCCCCGACCTCGAGGTAACCGTAGCCCGTCTCCGGTCGCGTCGGCTCGATGCCCACCGTGACCATCGCGCCGTTCGACGCCGCATCGAGACCGCGACGCAGCACCGCGAGGTACGCCTCGGGGACACCGATGTGGTGATCGGCCGGGAGCACCATGAGCACCCCGCTCGGATCGCGACGCCGTACGTGCGACGCGGCCCACCCGACACACGGCGCGGTGTTTCGCCCGGAGGGCTCCGCGAGCAGGTTCTCGCTCGGCAGCTCCGGGAGCTCGGCTGCCGTCGCCTCTGCGAGCGCGGCGCTCGTCACCACCAGGACGCGCTCGACCGGCACGAGGGGTGCGATGCGTTCGAGCGTCGCACGCAAGAGGCTCCGGTCGTCACCCGGCGCGAGTGGCAGGAGCTGCTTCGGACGCAGGCGACGCGACGCCGGCCAGAAGCGGGTGCCCGAGCCGCCCGCCATGATGACCGCCCAAGCATTCGGAAAGAGGCCTGTTTCTGACATGCTTGTCCTCTCTGGCGCCCGCGCGCGTGCCGCCGGCGCCGGAGGTGTAGTACAGGCGCGACCTCCGTGCAGCGAGCGCTTGGGCTCACGCGTGGAGGGCTCGTCGCGCCGGGTGGCTCGTCACCGCTGGGGCTCGTCGCGCCCGACGTCGTCCAGCTCGGATTCGCACGCTCGAAGATGCGATCGAAGACACGCACGCTCGAAGACACACACGCTCGAAGACACGATCGAAAACGCCCCGCCGGCTTTCGCCTCGGGGCGTTTTCGAGTGCCCGTCCCCGCATGGGAGGAGGCACCGCTCACTTCGATTCGAGCCTCTCGAACGCGTGTTTCCACGTGCTCACGAGGCTCGTTCGGGACCCAGACGTCGGCGAACCGACGCATGCAGTCCGTCGCGAAGACTCACGCGGCGGACGGGGTTCCCGAGCTCAGCCGGCCTTCTTCGCCGCCTTCTTCGCAGCCTTCTTGGCCGGCTTCTTCGCCGCCTTCTTGGCCGCCTTCTTCGCCGGCTTCTTCGC
>ERZ761607.3243-NODE-3243-length-16065-cov-4.108682_pt1 | contig 16065 bp, 17 predicted proteins | sample MGYA00511164_ERZ761607 | MGnify/ENA primary metagenome ERZ761607 (study PRJEB28899, sample SAMN02445080) | bioreactor sludge metagenome | biome: EBPR sludge | place: Australia: Brisbane, Thorneside Wastewater Treatment Plant | collected 2011-06-22 ...
TTCAAGTGGCAAAAGCCGTGAATGACGACGATCTGCAAGATGATCAGCTTCAAGATGACGCAACCGTATCTCTCAACGATGCAGGCGACAAGCTTGCTGATGTTGATGAACCAGACACAGACGAACTAGAAGAGACCGAAGAGTGGACTGACGATCAGCCACAGACGTTTTTTGATGATGTTTCGGACGACTCGGTGCGTTTGTACCTACGTGAAATTGGTAAGATTCCGTTGCTAAACGCCGAGGAAGAGCTCGCGCTAGCTCAAAAAGTTGTTGCTGGTGACAAGAAGGCAAAGGACCAAATGGCTGAAGCGAACATGCGTCTGGTTGTCTCGATCGCCAAACGCTATTCTGGTCGTGGTCTCGATTTTCTCGATCTGATTCAAGAAGGCAATACCGGACTGCTGCGTGCTGTTGAGAAGTTTGACCCAGACAAGGGATTCAAGTTCTCAACTTACGCAACCTGGTGGATTCGTCAGGCAATTACCCGTGCCATCGCCGACCAGGCTCGAACAATTCGTATTCCAGTGCACATGGTTGAGACTATCAACAAGTTGCTTCGTACGCAGCGTCGTATGACTCAGGATCTCAACCGTGAACCAACTATAGAAGAGCTAGCAAAAGAGCTCGAGATGGAACCGGAAAAAGTTGAATACGTCATGAAGATTAAGCAGGACATTCACTCGCTGGATGCTGGTGTTGGCCGTGATGGTGACGACGAAGACTCAGTACTCGGTGACTTCATCGAAGACGAAGACGCAGCCAGTCCAGAAGACAGCGCAGCTTCGCAACTACTCAAAGAACAAGTTCAGGATATTCTCTCAGTATTGACCGAGCGTGAACAAAAGATCGTCAAGATGCGCTTTGGGCTTGAGGACGGCAAGAGTCACACACTCGAAGAAGTTGGCCAAGAGTTTGCGGTCACTCGTGAGCGTATTCGCCAGATTGAAGCTAAAGCTCTGACCAAGCTACGTAAACACAAGGATGCCAAAAAGCTCTATGAATACCTCAGCTAGGCCTGAGGTAATTGGTATCGCTGGCAGTTTTGCAAGCGGCAAGGACACGATAGCCCACGCCCTAGAGGCTGATTATGGCTTCACACATGTTTCAACGAGTGACATGGTGCGTGCGGCCGCTATGCGAGAGCGTGGTTCGATCGAACGGCCAGTACTATTTGAAGTAGCTACCGAACATCGACATCGAGATGGCGCTGGTGTGTTTGTAGTCCATGCTCTTGAGCACCAGCGACCGTTGGTCGTTACCGGGATTCGTTCACTCGGAGAAGTGAAGGCCTTAAAGGCGGCAGGTGGAATACTCTTGTTTATCGACGCGCCGATTGAAATACGCTACGAGCGTATGAAAGCGCGTCACCGTGATGCGGAAACTGAGTTGACACTCGAGCAGTTCAAAGCAAACGAGGCGAAAGAATGGCATGTCGGTGACGACGATGCTGACTTTAACTTGCGCGGCGTCAAAGCCGTTGCCGATGTCGTCATGGAAAACACAGTTCCTATTAAAGATTTCATTGCTGAAGCTGAGATTCACCTGAACCTGGCAGCATAAAGTATCGCCATTTTCTTTTCTTTTTATGCTAATACAGCTAGGCTAGTGGGAATGTAATGAAAATCGCGCTCGATAGCGCGATTACTGGAGAAATGATGCCAGAAATTAGAGATGGAGGATTTACTCAGGGCCGAACCGGTCCTTGTGTTGATAGTCCTGAATTATTTATGCCTGATAGGGAAAATAAGGAAAGTACCGAGGCTGCGAAACAGGGTTGCCGCTCGTGCCTACCAGAAGTCCAAATAGGATGTCTGATCGATGCGATAAAAGATGAGAATGCACTCGGCGTTCGTGGCGGATTAGATACCCGGGAGCGTAACAAACTAATCAAACGGTACGGTGGTCGCGAAAAAGTAGCGCGACGTCTCGCGGGTGTCGCTCGACAGCTAGAGCAAGCGTCCTAGACGCGTCCACTTGCGTGCACTCCCTATACCTGAGACCATAGATATATGGGGCTCTCCTTCGAAGCAGACACTAACTGGGCTAGTGCAGCTTGCCTGGAAGAAGATCCAGAGCTATTCTTTCCTATTGGTACGACGGGTCCAGCTATCCTGCAGATCGAAGAAGCGAAACAGGTCTGTCGTCGCTGTGAAATTCGTGAGCAGTGCCTGGCCTGGGCACTTGAGAGTGGTCAGGATCATGGTGTTTGGGGCGGTATGAGCGAGGAAGAACGACGCCCACTAAAAAGAAAACGCGTCAGCCGTCGACTCGGCAACGTTGGTTTGAACTCCTAAGTTATACTAATGTCATGACAAAACGCCTGGCAATTATCGATGGAAAATCGGTCTTCTACCGCGGTTACTACGCAATGCCAAATCTCAGCATGGGTGACGGGACGCCAACAGGCGGTGTCTATGGGTTTGCTGCGCTCTCACTCGAACTTATCAAAAAGCTCAAACCTGACTATGTTTGTGTGGCGTGGGACAAGCCCAAAACCAACATCCGTCGTCGTAAAGAGCTCTATCCTGAGTACAAAGCGGGTCGCAAACCAGCGCCACCGGATTTTTATGCGCAGATCCCGATGTTACACGAACTACTCGAGGCATTTTCGTGGCCACTATATGAACTTGATGACTACGAAGCGGATGACATCATGGGTACGCTTGCAAAACAAGCTGCAGAGCAGGGTATCGAGACATGCCTCATCACCAGTGACCTTGACCTGCTTCAGACAACTGGGCCATTGACGCATGTTTATGCGCTCAAAAAAGGCTTTAGCAACATCGAATTGTTCAATCCGGAGACTTTTGAGGACAAATATGGCATCAAGGTAGAACAGTTCCTCGATCTAAAGGCACTAAAGGGTGATAGTTCGGATAACATTCCGGGCGTGCCTGGAGTTGGTGAAAAAACCGGCGTTCAACTGTTGCAACAATACGGCACGCTGGACAATGTCTATGAAAATCTCTGGGAGGTCAAAGACAGTACCCGTCGCAAACTCGAAGCAGGTAAAGACTTAGCCTATTTGAGCAAAAAAATTGCTGAGATATGGCTCGATGCACCGCTCGAACTTGATTTAAAAGCGATGGACGTCAATGATCTCGACAAGCTGAAGCTGAAGACATTACTGACGCATCTCGAGTTTCGCAGTTTGCTCCGTGGGCTACCAGAAGGTATGCGTACTAGTGAAACCGTTAGTTCGGGTGACCCTGCACTAGCTGACATCACACCCCTTAAGCTGGTTGACTACAAAACGTCGGCAGTCGGTAAGGCTGAAAAAGTGGTCGTGTGGCAGCATAACGAAAAAACCTATTTATCTTGGGACCGCAAAACGGTCGCAGAGGTTGATGCCAAAACGTTACTTGATGTGTTCAATGAGGCTGCGCTCATTGCGCATGACGCCAAGGCGCTGTTAAAAAATGTGCTCAGACTTGGTGCAAAGACATTACCAAACGTACTTCACGATACGGAACACGCTGCTTTTTTGCTCGACCCACTTAGGAAATCACGTGACCTTGGAGACCTTGCTGGTATCGAACCTGACGACCCGCTCATGGCGGTGGCAGCCATCTGGCAGCTGTACGAAGAGCAGTCAGTAAAGCTAGATGATATACCCAAGCTCGCAAGCGTGGCGCGAGACATCGATTTTGCATTGATGCCAGTGCTTGCGCATATGGAAGTGCGTGGCATCGAACTTGATACGAAATTTCTCGAAACAATGAACAAAGATTTGACACGCGATATCGACGCGACGAGAAAAGAGATGTACGAGTTGGTAGGTAGTGAGTTCAATATCGGCTCACCTGCGCAACTGGCGGAAGTTCTTTATGAAAAGCTTGGACTATCGACCATTGGTATCAAAAAAGGTAAAACGGGTTACAGTACCGGTCAGAAGGAGCTCGATAAACTGCGTGGTCAGCACCCGATTATCGAACTAATTGAGAAGTATCGTGAGTTAACCAAGCTGCAAAGCACCTACGTTGAGGCATTGCCGAAATTGGTTGATGAACAGTCACGCCTACATACCGATTTTCGTCAGGATGTAGCGGCGACGGGACGACTGAGCAGTGCTGATCCAAACCTCCAGAACATACCGGTTCGCTCTGAGCTTGGCCGCAAGATTCGCGAAGCATTTGTGCCAGCCAAAGGCAATGTTTTTGTCAGCGCGGACTATAGTCAGTTTGAGCTACGACTTGCCGCGGTGCTTGCTGGCGACAAGCAGATGGTCGATGACTTTAACAGTGATATTGATATTCATGCCAAGACAGCGAGCGATGTGCACGGTATTCCACTTGATCAAGTCACGAAGGCCCAGCGCCGCGATGCAAAGGTTATAAACTTTGGCGTGCTCTACGGCATGGGGCCACATGCATTAGCACAGAACACTGGCATGAGCTTCCACGAGGCAAAGACATTTATCGACGACTACTTCAGGCTGCGCGCACCGATACGAAAATATATTGATGCCACAATCGCTCACGCAAAACGTGAAGGTTTTGTTGAGACGTATTTTGGTCGACGACGTCCGACGCCGGATGTTAACTCGAGTAATTTTATGGTTAGGCAAGCAGGGGAGCGGGCAGCGGCCAATATGCCGATCCAAGGAACAGAAGCCGATCTAATGAAAATGGCGATGCTTGATGTCGAGGAAAAGCTAGGCGATCTCGGGGTTCAGGTGCTGCAGATTCACGACTCTATCTTGGTCGAGTGTCCAAAACAGAATGCAACAAAAGTCAGTGAGCTATTGCGAGCAACAATGGAAAATGTCTATCCAAAACTCGGCATCAAACTAAAGGTTGATGTCAGTCACGGTAGTAACTGGGGCGAAGCATAAAGACTGTATAGTAGGGACAATGAAACATTTCTGGCGCCGGTTCCGGCCGATCAAACAAACACAAGAAACAACTCCAGGTACGAGCGACGAGCTGTTACAGCAGCTGCTCGAACGAACACCGGGCGCAGTGAGGGCGCAGCGCTCGATGGATGCACATCCTGGCGCGTATCACACAAATAAAACAAAGTTATATGAGCTGATCGACTTTAACGATACGTATGTATCACTCGCTTTGGCGCTGCCAGCCACACAGCATGCGGGTTTTATTGAACGACTGCGCTCGGAAATGGCGCGGCACTGTGAATCGGTTGGTTCACCAATGTTCAGTGATGAGCAGTTCGATGCGATTACACGTGGGCTGACCCGTGAGGTTGCGGTTTATCTCGGGGCAAAGCAGCAAGGCTTTGAAGTTAACATGACGTCCCGATCTCAAGATGCCTTGGGTGTCGACATGGTAATCACTGACCCTACTACCCATAGGTCATTGAACGTTGATTGCAAAACTCCGTCGGCATATCATTTCCGTATCAAAGATCTCGTGCAACAGAAAAGACTGACACCAGAAGAAGCCACGCATGCCGAACTAGAAGGGTATGCCCATGAAGTGAATGGCCGTGGGAGCGAGGCAGTGGCGGTAACAATACTACGAATCGATCCCAATGAAGTTGGTGATATTACTGACCTCACGTTTGATGAACCGAACCTGCTTGGTACCAGGTTACGAACCATCTTTTCGTCACGTTAAACATTGTTGACAATATCACAAACCAGCATTATGCTTATGGCATATCTCTTAAAAACCGAGATCAAGAAGGCACAAATGAAAATCAAACGAATCATACCTGCAGCAGCAGCCGCAATTGTCATTGCAACCCCAGTTATCGGGTCGGCTGCTTCGAGCAATGCCAACACGACGATTAACGCGACTATCAACGAGGTCATTAGTATCTCGACTTCGAGCACGGTCACGCTCAGCTTGACGCCAACGTCCGGTGGCGTTGTTTCCAGCGGTAGTGACACTGTCACTGTCAGCACGAACCGCACGACGGGCTACAACCTTGCCGTTAATGACTCCGATGCCACGACGACATTGGCAAGCGGTGGTAACGACCTGACTGCACACACCGGTACAAAAACGACCCCAACGGCACTTGCTAACGGTACGTGGGGTGTGGCTGTAGCTACGGCAACAACTGGTATTGGTACCAACGGTTTTGACGCCTCATACTCAACAGAAACCAATAACGGTTCGAGCACAAGCAAATGGGCAGGAGTGCCTGCGAGCGGCTCACCGATGATGATCAAGACAACGAGCTCGACTGCTTCAGGTGACACAACAACCGTCTGGTATGCAGCAAAGGCTGACGCATCGCAACCAAACGGTACGTACACCGGCACCGTGACCTACACTGCCACGACGAACTAAGGATTTTAATCAGTTTCTAAAAATACCGACATCTTGGTCGGTATTTTTGTGTCACAATGATGGCATGAACGTAGCGATCAAGCGATTATCCGAAACGGCTGTGCTTCCTGAATACCAAACAGAGGGGAGTGCGGCTGCTGATATATGCGCTGACCTTGGTGAGCCGGTTACGCTTGAGCCTGGACAGCGGCAAATTGTACCGGCAGGTTTTGCCATGATGCTACCAGTAGGCTATGAGGCCCAGATTAGGGCCAGAAGTGGCCTTAGCTCAAAGCATGGGATATGTCTCGCCAACGGCGTTGGTACGATCGACAGTGATTATCGCGGTGAGGTGGGGGCAATCCTCGTAAACCTTGGACAAGAGCCATTTACCGTCGAGCCAGGAATGCGTATTGCACAGATGGTTATCACGAAACACGATAGAGCTGAGTGGCGAGAAGTTGACGAGTTAGACGTGACCGAACGTGGGGTGGGTGGTTATGGCAGCACCGGACACTGATAACCTGCCATTCAAGGCGATTATTTTTGATTGTTTTGGTGTGCTCTATGTCGAGCACAAGGCAGCATTCTTGGCTACTGTCGTGCCAGAAAAGCAGAGGGATATCATTGATGCCTACAAGAGCAGTGACTACGGCTATACGAGCGGGCAGCAATTTATCGCTCGTATGAAAGAGATCACCGGTTTTAGCGAAGATGAGATTTTGCGACTAACGCATGGCGAACCAAAGCTAAACACAGAACTGATGACAATTGTTGAAGATTTACGGAAAGACTACAAAGTCGGCCTACTTAGCAACATCGGTTACGATCGAATGCAAGACTTCTTTACCGATGAACAGCTTGAGGAGCGTTTCGACGCGGTCGTTCTATCCGGTAGAGAAGGTGTCGCCAAGCCGAATCCCGCTATCTTCGAGCTGATGGCTGAGCGTTTGGGTTTGCACCCAGGAGATTGCTTGATGATAGATGACATTGCCGAGAACTGCGAAGGTGCCGATATAGCTGGCATGAGGTCAATCCACTTTACATCTAACAAACAGCTCATGGACGATCTATACGCAACAGGTACTATTCATTGACAGCTCCCTTGACATAAGCGTCATGCGTTGCTATATTTCGACTAAAGTTTAGCGAAAATAAAAATCAATAATTAAAAAAGGAACTCACGATGGCAACCACCATGCGTCAACGCGTTACTAGCTCGATAATCGCTCTGTCGGTCTTTGGGCTTGCAGTAACGCCTGTTGTTGCTTCTGCAGCCTCCAACAGTGCCGACACAACTATTAATGCCAATATCGGTGCGGCGATTAGCATCACGACGTCCAGTACCGTCACTATCGGCGTGACACCGACTACCGGTGGTGTTGTCTCAAGCTCGAGTGATACTGTCACGGTCAATACGAATGAGCAGTTGGGTTATACTCTCACGCTGTCTAGTTCAGACACAAACACCAACCTGGTCAGTGGCGGTAATAACATCGCGGCTCACTCAGGTACGTTTGCATCACCTACCGCACTTGGAAACAACACCTGGGGCTATCGCATCGTTGGTGCAGGTGGATTCGGTGGTTCAGCATATTCTGCAGAGACCAACAATGGTTCAAGCTCGTCAACCTGGGCGGGTGTTGCGTCGAGTGCTAGTCCAGCGACCATCAAGACAACCTCATCGACAGCAGTAAATGATACGACAACCGTATGGTACGGCGTCAAGGCAACTGCATCACAGGCAAACGGTACGTACAGCGATACCGTGACCTATACAGCCACTACTAACTAGATTACAATCGTTAGCAAGATGAGTGGTAGGGGAGCACTAAATCGACTATTTGCGGGCCTTTTCACGGGCCTGCTTTGCTTTATGGCTACAACTCCTGTCATGGCAACTACCGTACAGGGCGAGCGCGAAAGTATTACGATGTCACCGACGAGCAAGCATTACGATTTGAAGGCAGGAGACGTAAAGCACGACGAACTTACGATCGTAAACGACGGCGAAACCGACTACGCGTTTCGTGTCTACGGGGCACCATACTCGGTTCGTAATGAGGGTTACGAGCCAGATTTTTCAACGATGCGCCAAAATACAGATATTGAATCCTGGGTTGATTTTGAAAAGCATAGCTATTTCGTTAAGGCTGGCGAGACGGTAACCGTCAAATACACAATGTCTGTACCCGCAAACGCCACACCAGGCGGTCATTATGGGGTTCTATTTGCTGAAACGCAGCCAACTGGTGTACCGACAGCAACGTCTGTTGAACGAAAGAAGCGTGTCGGAGCGATTGTTTACACTACCGTGGACGGTGAGTACCAGGTTGGTGGCAAGATGGTCCAGTTCGATCTACCCGGGCTTCAGTTCGTAGCACCGCTGAAGGCGACCATGCTTGTTGCGAACACGGGCAATTCAGACTTTGCTGTGAACACACACATGACCATAACCGATCTGTTCGGTAACAAGAAATACGAAGTAGCAAAGACCTACCAAGTGCTACCCGCAAGTGAGCGAAAGATAACGGTTGATTGGCCGCAATCGCCTAGCTTCGGTCTTTTTAAAGTAACCGTCTCTGCAGAATTTTTGGGCCAAGACAACGTCAAGGATACCTATGTCTTGATGGCACCAGTTTGGATGTATCTCGCCGCTGTTATCGGCATCTTGGTACTCATCATCTACTACGTCCAAAAACGTCGATAATACAAACCTTCGCCCCCTTGCTTTTATACCGAGTTGGATTTACTATAAGCATTAAGCACAATTAAGTGAGGGAAATTCAAATGCCACAAATAGGACCAATGGAACTGATCATAATTCTTGCGATCTTGCTCCTGCTCTTTGGCGCAAAGAAGCTGCCAGAACTAGCGCGCAGCATCGGTACGTCAGCAGGTGAGCTCAAGAAGGGCGTAAACGACGCCACCAATCCTAGCAAAGATAAGTCGGCAAACGCAGATGTCGACAGCAAACAAGGCTAGCAGCACTCAGTCCGCAGATCCCAAATCGATCAGTGATCATTTGGGGGAGCTTCGAAGACGACTCACTTGGGTCGTCTTGACGCTTATTGTGATGTCTGCGCTGGCGTACACAGTGCATGACGCCTTAGTTTCATTTGTTTTAGCGCCAATAGGGGACCAGAAACTTGTGTATCTGACTCCAGGCGGCGGCTTTACCTTTATATTTCAGATCGTACTGTACGCGGGACTGTTACTAACAGCCCCAGTCTTGATTTATCATCTCTACCGTTTCGTCGCTCCTGCGTTGCCTGATTCTATGCGCCACAGAGGCGTCCGAGTTGTTGCGTTGTCTTCGGTACTGATGCTAGCCGGTGCGGCTTTTGGGTATTTCATCGCCGTTCCTGCGGCATTACAATTTCTGACTGCGTTTGCTGGTGATTTTGTTCAAGCTAACCTGACCGCGGACTCGTATTTGAACTTTCTCGTTGCATACGTCCTAGGTCTCGGATTGCTGTTCCAGCTACCGCTGTTTCTAGTTGCCTGGAACTGGCTCAATCCACTACCGCCAGGCGCACTACTTAGCTCCCAGCGATTCGTTATCGTTGGCGCCTTTATCGCTGCTGCGCTTCTCACGCCAACACCTGACGTACTCAATCAAAGCATGTTAGCTATACCAGTTATCTTGGTGTATCAGATTGGTGTTATTGCCGTCTTCTTTACAAATAGAAAGCGACGACAGAGCGTTCAAGCAAAGGTTGTCGCCGTGCAACCGATTGCACAACCCGAGCAATCTATACAGCCCGAACAGCCGGTTTTTGATGTTCAGGCGCTCCTTGGTAGTGAAATAACACCCAAGCATGCCGCACAGAGGCCTGTACAGGTGAGGAAGCCTGCCGTAACCGCCGTGACACCTTCTCATCCAAAGTCACGCCGCACCGCATCTCTCGACGGCTTTAGCGGGGGCCCTCGCGTGAATACTCTCGTGGTTCCAAAGCCTCGGGCAACGAACTTCCGGCCAGCACTGAAACGATCAACTCCAACGAGGCAGCTACAGGCAAGGCCGTCGCAGCAGGTGAGAAGTATTGATGGTCTTAGTGTTGTCTAGAAAAATACCTGGTCATTGTGCTTGACAGTCGTGTATACCAGCGTTATCCTTGAGGCAAAGCGTAACTGCTTTAAAGGAAAACAAAAATGAAAAAAGATCTACAGCAATTGCTGGACAAGAAGGTCGACCGCAAAGACTTTTTGAAGCACATCGGCGTTGGCGTCGTTGCTTTGACGGGTGTCACGGCACTCACGAAGTCTTTGACGAGTTTCGGCTCATCTCGTCCGCAGGTCAACAGCGGTTTCGGCGCAGGAACGTACGGCGGCGACCGCTAATAACGCTACTGCTTTACGGTGACATTTTGCTATACTCCTACGTATAGTTATATGAAGCGTGAAGGGTATCTAACGAACGGGTTAGGGATAGTGCTGCTACTGGCAGTTCTATCTCTTTTCTTTGGTTCAACAGTTCAGGCCAACCGTTACCAAAGCACAAACTATACTATCGACACCAGTACACTGGGCGGTTCGATAGCTGGCGAGCAATCATCGACAAATTATAAGCTTGTGAGCTCTGGCGGCGAGTCTATCATCGGAGACGGTGCAAGCGGGAGCTATGCACTAGGAAGCGGCTATGTTGGTTCGCTCGAGAAATCACTGCAGCTCAACTTGCAGCCAGGGGGCTTACTAGCGCATTACTCGTTTGATGAGGCAGTGACAAAGACCATCCATGACCAGTCGGCGACTGGCTTGAACCTTGAGGCAACTGGAACACCAACTTCGGTTTCAGGTAAGATGAGTAACGCTGTTCATACAGCTGACAACAACTCGCTTCAGAGTAGTACGTCAGGTGCTACAGCGGTTGATGCGGCTAATATAACGGTTGAGGCGTGGCTAAACTATGATAACTGGTCAACGTCGTCGAGCGCTGTCGCTGTTTCTAGATGGGATACCACTACCGCCAACGGCAGCTGGCGTCTTGGCCGAACAACTACCTCTCAGTTCAGGTTCTCGGTTTACATAAACGGACAAACCTATTCGGTTCAAGGTTCAACAGGCAAGAGTACTTCAACCTGGTATCACGTCGTTGGGACATATAACGGCACGACGCTTAGATTATTCGTGAATGGTGTCCAAGAAGATTCATCGACAATTTCACAAGGTAGTCTACCGTCAAGTGGTGCACCGCTGAGTGTTGGGGAGTATGCCAATCAAGCCAACCCGTATTGGGCGGGTGCTGTTGATGAAGTGAAGTTGTTCAACCGCGCATTATCATCGGCGGAGGTTTTGGCTGAATATAACGCCCAGAATTCTGGCTATAACTCTGGGTTGAGTCTTGGTTCGATTACCGCAGGCACGTCGAATACGACGACAGCCGATACTATTGTTCAGACCGATGCACCAGGTTACTCTCTTGCTGTCAGCCAGAACCATGATTTGCAGACAGCTCTGGCATCGGTACCATTACTGTTTCGTGAAACATTCAATAACCTTACTGCAGGAACCGATGTGACTGCGGGAGTGACTAACTTTACGAGTCGATTCGCATCTGGTGCAGCAACATTTACTGCTACGAGCAGCGGTGTGGACGGTATTTTTACGCGTATTGCGATTCCTGGCACATCGACGACAGGTGCGTATCGTTATGCAATGCCTAGTAACCAAACACTGCTTTATTTGCGAATGTATTTTCGGATCAGCGCTAATCCGAGCACTAACGCTACCGTCATGAATGTACTTGAACCCGCAGACACCACGCTTGGAAACGTCCAGATTATGACAGACGGCAAGTTTAGGATACGTAACATCAACACGGCAGTTGATACGAGCACCAGCACTATTCCACTGAACACGTGGGTGCGGTTTGACTGGCGCTACAACGCGTCCAGTGGCTCACAGACATTACGGTATTTTGGAAGCGGCAATGTTAACGGTACGACTGCAACTGAAACACTAAGTGGTGCTGCTCAGACAGGTAATACGATTGGGATATTTACAACTGGTATGTCGACGGGTAGCACAAATATTAACTTTGATATGGATGATGTAGCGACTTCGAGCGTGAACTATCCCGATCCACTCGACACCTACACAACTATTTCTGGCGTGACTGGCGATATCACAACACCAGTTACCTGGAGTGAAGGTACAACGAAAGGACTAGGTTTTACCCTGTATGGTACAACTGCAACGGCACTACCTGGTAAATGGAGCTCTGGTAATGCCTACGCCGCGTTTCCTTCAACTCCTACAACCTACTATTCGAGAACAGGTTATACGGGTGGCGTGAAAGATGTTCACAATATGCGGCTAAGGCTTGACGTTAATACGGCGCAGCAAGTCGGTGACTATTCAAACATGGTCATATTAACGGGGACGATGACTCCATGAGACGAGCAGTAGGGGTGGTTTTTGTGGCAGCATTACTCTGCCTTTTGTTTGCAGTGCCTTCGAATGCGCTGAGCCTCAAAGTTGCGCCGCTCGAATACCGAACGGAGCTAAAGACTGGTGAAAAAAAGAAAGGCTTCATAGACGTTAGCAATCCGACCTCGCAAACAGTTCGTGTGACGACATCTGCACAAGCGTTCAAGCAGACTGACGACAATGGGACGCTCTTGTTTTACGATGATGAACAGATTTCAGCGGGAGTGCAACTTGATCTTGATGAGTTTGATCTCGGTCCTCTCCAAGCAGTTAGGATGTATTTCCAGCTCGATGGTACCAAGTTACCGACAGGTGATGTCTACGGTGCGGTGTTTTTCACGTTAGATCCAAAGGTGCCTAAAAATGGCGTTGGGCAAACGATACGAGTCGGTACGCTCCTCAGCGTCATTAACGGTACTCCGGGGTCGAGAGAGGCTGAGATTACCGATCTCTCGGTACCGCTTCTCGTTATTGGCGACACCGTAAACGGCTCGTATCGTATTAAAAACACCGCCGAGGAGGGCACTGCAACTGGTTTTTATCCGGAAGTGGCGCTCAGTGCATTGCCCCTTGGTGAGAAAAAAACTCAGACCTCAAAACTAGTCTTTGTGGGTCGGACACGAGAGAATCCATTTTCGCTCAAACTACCACCGCTCGGGTTTTATCGGATAAAAGTTTCGTACGATGATAGCGTCAAATCACAGTGGATTTTCGTCGCACACCCGGTAGCGATTATCTGTATCGCAGCGCTGCTCGTAGGAGCTTTCACCGCGACCAAGACCATACGCCGTCACCGAGCTGGCTCACGTAGCCATAAGTGATACAATAGCCGAGAAAGAAGGAGTAGCCATGGATCCAAAACAGCAGCCGCATGCCCCAACGCAGGCCCCAGGGCACGAATCATCGTCGAGTCGTGCAAAGCGACGTAAAAACAGGGACCAGCTGTTTATTGTTATCGGCGCTGCTGTTGTTGTGTTGACAGGTCTTGTAACGTGGCTCGTGATGAGTGCACCTGAAGGTCCGCGCCCAGATCGCTACCAGGCAGTTTTCCTCGATAATGGCCAAGCGTTCTTCGGCAAGCTAAAGAACACAAAAGGTGAATACCTGGTTATCGAACAGGCCTACCGGGTACAGGGACAGGACTTACCGGCAGATGCGACAGACGAGCAGAAACAAGCTGTCGCGAAGAATGTTTCAATTGTGAAAGTAGGGGGCGAAGTCTACGGTCCAGAGAATGTCGTACAAGTCCGTGCTGAGCAGGTTGTTTTCTGGCAGAATCTAAGACCTGACAGCAAGGTCAGTAGAGCTATAGAGAATAAAACTATAGAGAACGATGCCGAGTAACTGAGGCTATACTAGAGAAGCTATGCCAGAGCTTCCAGAAGTTGAAACAGTCAGACGTGGGCTAAGTCTCCTTATCGTTAATCGTACGGTTGCGTCGGTTGAGCATGACTGGCCAAAAGGCTTTCCGAATACAGACGCTGACGTCCATGAATTTTTGTACGGAGCGATAATTACTCAGGTGCGACGTCGCGCCAAGGTGCTACTCATTGATCTTTCGACCGACTACACGCTCGTTATTCATCTCAAAATGACAGGCCAGTTAGTATATCGTGGGACTGAAGTATTTGGGGCAGGCCATCCGAATCACTCACTGGTAGGTGAGCTACCGGACCGGTCAACGCGGGTGATATTTACGTTTGAAGATGGCTCAAAACTGTTTTTCAACGACCAGCGAAAGTTTGGATGGGTCAAACTGTACCCAACTATCGAGGTGCCAAACATTGATTTTATGAAACGTGTTGGACCCGAACCATTCGAAGACACGTTGTCGCATACAGATTTTATTCAGAGAATGCACCGTCGGAACGGCACGACTGTAAAAGCAGCGTTGCTCGACCAGACGATTATTGCTGGTATCGGTAATATTTACGCCGATGAGGCGCTCTGGGGCGCACGGATTCATCCAGCGAAAAGAGTAAAGGATGTGAGTGACTCTGAACTGAGCTTGCTCTTAGACGAGGTTCGTTATGTTCTGAACCTTAGCATTGAAAAGGGCGGTTCGACGGATAAAAATTATGTAAACGCCGAAGGTAAACGTGGGAGCTATATCGATTTTGCGCGTGTATTTCGACGCGAAGGACAGGCGTGCCCAAGACACATAGATGTCGTCATCGAAAAGCTGCGGGTAGCGGGGCGCGGCACCCACATCTGTCCAGTTTGTCAGGTAGAATAGGTATACATGATCACGCTTCTTACGGGACCAAATACCTACACTATTTCAGAGGCTATTCGTGGAGCCGCATCAACGTTTGACGGTGAAATGGAGCGTTACGATGGCTCTGAGCTTGAAGCACACCAGCTACCAGATTTGTTTATGGGCGGCACATTATTCTCGCCGAACCGACTTATAGTTTTACGTGATGTTGCGGCCAACAAGCAACTTTGGAGTGATTTAGAGCAGTGGATAGAGCGCGTTCCAGACGAGACGAGCATTCTGATGGTGGAGTCAAACCCGGACAAACGTACCAAGACGTTCAAGACGCTTCAAAAACACGCGACAGTTCGTGAGTACAAAGATCTTGCCGAAGCAGAGCTGACAAATTGGCTCCAGCAACGCGCTCGCATGGAGGGTGCTGAGCTTCAGCCGGACGTAATCCGTTACTTGATAGCGTATGTCGGACACGATCAATGGCGATTAAGCGGTGAGCTGGAAAAGCTATTGTTGGCAGAAAGACCTATTACGCAACAGCTCATCCAGGATATCGTCGAACCATACCCGGATGCGACCGTATTCGAACTGCTTGATGCTGTTTTTGTGCGCAACGCTAGTAAAGTAGAAGAACTCGTTGATTTACTCAGTGGCCGCGAAGATCCGTACCAGTTCTTTGGCTTACTCAGTTCGCAGGTTATGGCACTCTTCGCACTTACCGTAAGCCCAGGGAAGCGCCCAGCCGATATTGCTGGCGATCTTGGGCTTCATCCGTTCGTATTGTCAAAGCTTGCTCCGGTTGCACGGAGCTTTGACCGATCACGTGTTGAACGGCTTATTGAGAACCTTGCGTACTGCGATCATCGCATCAAAACGAGCGGAGTAAACCCGTGGCAGCAACTGAAAATCACACTGCTCGAAACGTGCGCTTTATAGCGATTGTGCTTTGCTAGTACCACTGTTATACTGCAATTAGTCTAATGTGACTTGTAATGACGCAAGCACATGGAGGCAGACAAAGAATTGTAGAAATGAACAGCAGTGGAGTGAGGCATCGGCTACATCTTGCTGGTTCACAGAGTATGAGCGCGAGGGTAGCGTGGCTTGTGAGCCTTGTTTTTGTTGCAATTTTGACGTCGCTTCTGCTCGTTAGCGATACACATGCAGTCACTACTGTTC
>ERZ761607.3245-NODE-3245-length-16056-cov-4.497031_pt1 | contig 16056 bp, 13 predicted proteins | sample MGYA00511164_ERZ761607 | MGnify/ENA primary metagenome ERZ761607 (study PRJEB28899, sample SAMN02445080) | bioreactor sludge metagenome | biome: EBPR sludge | place: Australia: Brisbane, Thorneside Wastewater Treatment Plant | collected 2011-06-22 ...
GCCTACTACACCCTGGATGGCAACGCTCGCTACATGAGCGCGATCAACCGCCACACCTACATTTATTACGCCACGGATCCGAACAATAAATGGCACAACCGCCCCCACAACTCCGCCGCCCGCTGCGCGACGGCGATCGGCGATTAAGGCGGAGCATGCTAAGGGCGGGGCGCTACCTCTGGCTCGGCTTACTCGCCGGGTGCCTGGGGGGAGAGATCACCTACGACGACGCAGGGCTTGCCCTCGTGCGCGTCGACGCGCCCGACCTCTCCCCGCTCGCCGACCAACTCGTTCACACGGAACACGCCACGAGCTTCGCCCTTCGAAATGAGGGCCCGCTTTCGGCCGAAGGCCTGCGGGCGGAGCTTATCCAACCCGAAGGCGGTCCCTTCCGTCTTTCGGCCGCGGACTGCGGCGCGAGCCTGGCGAGCCAGGGAAGCTGCCGTTACTCGCTCGGCTACGCGCCCACGACGACCGGTCCCCACACCGCCGTCGTCAAGGTCACCTACCTGGATGGCTTCGGATCCCAGAGTTTCGAGTTTCCCGTGGAAGGAAGCGCCGGGCACGTGGCGCGCCTCAAAATCGAGGAAGGCTACGACGCCGACCTCGGCGTGCTCGCCCCCGGCCACGAGACGAGTCGCACCTTCTGGGTGCTGAACGAAGGCAACCTCGCCGCGCGATCGCTCGCGGGAAAACGCAGCGGCGACGGCGAAATCAACTTTCTCGGCGGACGTTTTCCGGGCACCGGCGGGACTTGCGGCGACACGCTCAAGGCCGGCGAACGTTGCGCGCTCGTGGCGGGCCTCAAGCCCACGACCTACCGAAATCACCTCAATTCGCTTTTCGTGGAATACTTCAACGGTCAGGGCGTCGACCGGGCGGGCGCCGACTTCAAGGCGATCTCGGCCGACATCGCGCCCGAACTCGTCTTCTTCGGCTCCTCGCAGATCAGTTATCCCGCGACCCTGGCCTCGCTCGAAAGCGAGAAAAGCTTCCGCATCGTGAACTCGGGTTACGCGCGCGCGCGCGACATCCGCGTCGAGCTGCCGCCGGACTTCCACGTGGGCACGAAGACCTGCGATCTCGCGGAGCTACCGGTTGCCCAGGAATGCGAAATCACGCTTCTCTTCCGACCCACGCAGGCCGGGGCGCAATCCCACGACTTTCACGTGACGTATTCCGACGGCGCGAGCCGCCGATCGATCACGGGCACCCTCTCGGGCATCGGCCGCAGTCCGGGTCGCTTTGACTTTCTGAGCTACGCGACCTCGGCGCCGCTCACCGTGGCCGACTTCGGCATCGTCGGGGTCAATACGATCCCGAGCTTGCGCGTCGTGCTTCGCAACTCGGGAGACGTGGGAATCAAGGACTTCGCCTTCGGATCCGCGCCGTCGCCCTTCCGCATCGCGAGCCATAACTGCGGGACGGAGATCGACGCCGGCGCGACTTGCTTGCTCACGCTCGAAGCCCAAGCGGTCACGGCCGGAGCGATCACGGCCTCCTTGCGCCTGGATTTCCACGACGGCACGCGCGCCACGCACGCGAATCTGGCCCTCGCCGCGACCGCGCGCGAGATCGGCGTGCTCAGCTGGGACGGCATCGCGACGAACTACACCTTCACCCGAACGCTCGTGGGCGCCGTACGCGGACACACGCTGAGCTTACGCAACGGCGGTCTCGCCGATGCCACGAACATCTCGTGGAGCTTCGCGCCGAACTCGCTGCGGATCAAAGGCGGAACTTGGCCCGGTACGGGTGGCAATTGCCCGGCGGCTCCCTTCACGCTCGCGGCCCAAAGCAGTTGCACGGTCGAAGTTGAGTTCGCGCCGACGGCCCGCGGCGCCACGGCGGCCACCCTCACGATGAACTACTACGACGGAGAAAAGGCGAACTCGCGACGCCTGGACTTGATGGGCACCGGCCAAGACGACGCGCACCTGATCTTCAGCGAAGGGAACCTCGTCGAACGCCCGAACCCGACGAACTTCGGCGCGATCTCTCGCTACCCGGAGAACATGGTGCTCCCCATCATGATCCAGAACTCGGGCGAGGTCACGGCCACGGCCGTCGACCTTTCGCTCGCGGACGGCGCGAAGGTCGCCTTTCTTCGTTCCCACGAGCTTTGGACCTGCGGCGCGAGCGTCGGCGGGGGAAGCACGGGGGGCTGCCTCGCTTGGATCTCGATCGACCGTAGCGCCGACGGCGACTTCACCGAGGAAGTCATCGTCCGCTACAAGATGAGCAACGGCGTCGACGCCGAAGCGCGTCTCGCGCTCGAGTTCTCCGTGGGTCCCCACGGACTGCTGCTCTCCGATCCCTTCGTCGCGCCCTTGAACGGCATCACGACCTTCGAAGTCGGCAACGCTCCGCAGGGCGGCGCCACCTTGACCACCCTCACTTTCCGCAACGCCGGCGCCGGGGCGATCAGTTCGCTCGCCTTCGAAGGCATCGAGGGTTTCTTCGCCGTCGTGCCGGGCGGGACGACGTGCGGCGCCAACCTGGCGGCCGGCGCGAGCTGCGGCCTTCAGGTCCGCTTCTCGCCCACGGGCCTCACCACCCAAAACGATCTCTTCACGATTCGCTACCAAGATGGCGCGAAGGAAGTCGTCATCCCCTCGCAACTCCGCGCCACGGGCCTGCGCCCCGCGGTGCTCACGATCACGGAAGCTCCGCTTTTCGACTTCGGATTCGTCGTGCGCGGCAACCAAAGCACCAAGAACCTCACCGTGCGCAACACGGGCGGCTGGACCGCGACGACGATGAGCCTGACCGCGCTGAGCGCGCCGTACACCTTGCAAACGACCTGCGGCGCTTCCCTCGCGCCGAACACGACTTGCTCGGCGCAAGTCACCTTCGCGCCGACGGACATCGGCGTCGAACATCTCGCGACCCTCCAAGTGAACTACAACGACGGCCGGAGCGCGATCACGTCCGAACGTCCCCTGCGCGGCGTGGGCGAACCTCCGCTGCACCAGCACCGGGGCTGGACGGAGATCTTCGCGCTCGGCGCCGAAGTCACCCGCGGCAACGTTTCGGCGAGCGATCGCCGGGTGACCCTGCGCTGGAACGCCATGATCCCGGAAGCCGAGTCGCTCACGGCCTACGCCGTCTTCCGCACGACGACGAAAGGGGTCTACGATTGGTCGCTGCCGCTGGACGCCGCGGTCGACATGAACCTGCGCAACTTTACCGACTCGAGCGTCAGCCCGGGCACCGTCTACTACTACACCGTCCGACCGATCGTGCTCGGTTACCCATCCCGATCGCTCGACAACTTCGCCGAAGTCCGCGTCGTCGTGCCGCCGGATAACATGGCCCTCGTCCACCGCTGGATGGCGAACCAACTCTTCTGCGCGCGCATCGGTGCCTCCGCCATCCGTAACCAAAACTTCCGCTGCAGCTACGACGGCCCCGGCAGCGTGGAAGGTTACTACGACTTCGGGCGCGATCTGATCGTGGACCGCTTCGAACTCGGCGCCGACCTCAGCTCCCGCTCGCGTCAGCTCCCGGCCGCGGGCCTCAGCCAAGTTTCCGCGCAAGCCGCCTGCACGGCGATGAGCGGGATCGCGCTCACCGGCATCGCCTCGAGCGCCTACGCAAAGCGTTTGCTCAAACGCAGCGAGCACTACCTGGCTTCGGCGTGGGCCGATAACCTGAGCGCCCTCGACATCCAAGACCGCCAAGGCGGCGCGACGGCCAGCGACTTCTGCAACGGCAACGGTTCGTCGCTCGAAGCCACGGGGAGCAACCTGAGCTGCGTGAGCCGCTTCGGAATCTCGGACGCGGCCGGTAACGCCTGGGAATGGGTCAGCGACCGCGTCAACTCCGGCGTCGGCCTCTCGGGATCCGAACACAAACTTGACCCCAACAATACGGACCTCGACGGGCGCAGCCTGCTCGACATCGGCAATCGCTTCCTCACCACGACGGAGTGCTTCTCGCCCTTCCTCGGACTACCGATCCCCCGCGTCGGCGCGAGCTGCCCCAACGGTAGCCTCGAGACCTCGACCACGCCGCTGCCGCTCCTCGCGAACGGATACTTCTTGGCGCCGCCCACGAATGGCGCCGCCTTTCCCATCGTCGGCGGTAGCTTCAACTCCGCGACGACCTATCCGAGCATCGCCACGACGGCCTTCATGGTGGCGACCTTCGCGGGCGCCGGGGCCCGTTGCGGATTTACGGTTGACCCTTAAGACAGCCGAAAGCGTGTCACGGCTCACGACACATGCCCTCAGGGTCCTCCGGACACCTTAGAATGATCCCCCATGAACTTGATCAACGTCGTCGGCATTCTCTTCGCCATCGCGGTCATGCTCGTCTCCATGATCTGGGGCAACCCGAGCCCCATGAAGCTCGTCGATCCCCACGCCATGATCGTCGTGCTCGTGGGCACCGCGGCCTGCGTGGGCGTGGCGTTCCAGCTCAACAAAGCGAGCCGAATGATCCTCATCTTCTTTCGCAACATGCTGGGATCGAAGAAGGCCGACGCCCGACAAGTCATCGCGGAACTCATGAAGTTCGCCGACGCCTACCGTAATCAAGGCGCGCAGCTCGACGGCTTGCTCCAAGGCACGAAGGATCCCTTCCTTCGCGAAGCCATGACGGCGCTCAAGGACGAAGTGCTCGAGCCCAAGCAACTCGTGCGCGTGCTCCGCACCCGGGTCGAGACGACCTTCGAGCGCTACAACGACGAAGCCAAGATGTTCGCGGCCTGCGGCAAGTATCCGCCGGCCATGGGCCTCATGGGCGCGGTGCTCGGGATGATCGCGCTGCTTGGCACGCTGGGCACGCCGGGCGCCGAGAAGAACATCGGCCCCGCCATGTCGGTTGCACTCGTGGCGACCCTCTACGGCATCGCCTTCGCGAACCTCTTCGTGATTCCGATCGGCGAGAACCTGCAAGAGAGCGCGAAGGCCCTGCGCGCCAAGAACACGATCATCGTCGAGGGCGTGCGCCTGATCGCGGCCCACACGAACCCGATCGTGCTCGCGGAAGAACTGAATTCCTTCCTGCTACCTTCGGAGCGGCTCGACTGGAAGAAGTTGAGCGGAGCCTAAGCGATGGCCCACGAACCAACGGGTACCGACGAGCACGACGACGACGACGCCCACTCTCATCGCGGGCACGGCGGCGGTCACGAGGAAGGCGGCCACGGGGAGCCTTGGCTCGTTTCCTACGCCGACCTCATGACGTTGCTCTTTGGCTTCTTCGTTCTCATGTACAGTTTCGAGGCCGCCAAGAAGGGCGCCGCGCAAGACATCGACCCCGAAACGGTCAACGTGAAGAAGGAACTCGCCCGCTACTTCGGCGGCAGCTACGTCGATCCGCTCGACGCCGTCGCCAAGGACATCGGGCAGGCCATCGAGTCCGCGGGCATGGGATCGGAAACGACGCTCACGCAAACCGCGAACGGCTTTAAGATCGAGTTCACGAGCACGGTCATCTTCCGACCCGGCGAGACCGAGATCGGTCCCAAGGCGAAACCCGTCATCGAGACCTTGGCCCAGCTCATCCTCGTCAAGGGAGAGAACTTTAAGATCCGCGTGGAAGGCTACACGGACGATTCGCCGGTCGGGGCGCGCAGCCCCTACCCCTCGAACTGGGAGCTCAGTGCCGCCCGCGCGGCCTCCGTGGTGCGCATCTTCGAAGGTGCCGGACACAACCCCGAGAACCTGACGGCCATCGGATTCGGATCGACGCGCGCGCTCGGAGCCAATCGCGGCGAGGACGGCAAACCCGATCCCGCGGCCCAGGCCCGCAATCGGCGCGTCGTGCTGTACGTGGTGAACGACGGCGTCCCCGCGCCCGAAGCGAGCGCGACGCCGGGCGGATAGACGCGGAGATCCTTACGCGGCTTTGAGTTCGTGAACGTTATCGGGCGGCGGCGAACCCTCGTCGCCACCTCCATCACCGCCGGACGACGAATCCGAGTTCGTCGAAGCCGTCGCGCCCAGGCACTCCTCGCGCCACGCGAGCACGACCTCACGCGCATCCTGCGCGACGGGCGGAGCGCTGGGCAGGAGCTTGCGCGCGTTCTCGGCGAAAGACTTCCAAACCTCTTCGTTCTCTTCGGGCTTGGGCGGGTTGCGGCGCAGTCCCTCGAGTTCGATGTCGAGCATCTCGCGGAGCTTGGTGCCGGGCGCCGCCACGAGCCCGTTCAGGCGCGTCCCGAGGGGAGCCTCGCCGAGCGAGACGATGAGCCGAGCCTTCGCGGCGGTCGGCAGCGTCTTCAACAGCACGTCGAAACTTTCGTTCTTGAGGCGTTCCAGGAGGAAAGCCGGGAAACGGCGAAGCGTGACTTCGGCGAAGCGATCGGGATCGGCGGTGCGCGCCAAGGCCTCGAGCACGTAGACCTCGCGCTTGGGATCGGCGACTTCGAGCAAGCGCTCGAGCGAGCGCGCGAAGGGCGGCGGCTGCGATTGACGCTCGAGATCTTTCGCCTTCGCCTTGAAGCGCTCGGCCAGCTCGGCGAGGCGGCTCACGTCGAGCGCCACGCCGGAGCGAATGATCGCGGGCATCTGATCGTCGGAGCACGCGGAAAGAAAACGAGACGTCGCGTGCACGGAGAGGACGTTCACGAAGAAGGCTCCGAAGTCGGCGTCTTCCGCAACCCACGCGGCCACGGCCTCGGGGCGTACGCGCAGCAGCAGCTCGCGCGCTTCGTCGTCGAGACCGATGTCGGGAACGACGAGGTCCGTCACGATGCCACGGCGAACGTCCTCGGCGGCGCGACGACGCTCGTCCGCGGAGTTCTCCCCCTCCAGGGCTTCTTGCCAAACGCTCCGCTCTTGATCACTCAAACCTTGGATGAGTTCACGCAAGACGGCTTCGGAAACCGCGCTCGCCAAGTAGCGCAGACGCGCCTGCGCCTCGGCCGTGCCCTCGCTCAACCAGACTTTCACGAGAAGGAGCGAACGCTTGGGAAAATTCTTGTGGTAGTTCTCGAAACGGGTTCCGACCTCGCCGAGTTCCGACGGGGCCGTGTCCGCGCCCGCGGCGCGGGGCGCCTCGACGAGGGTCGGAGTCGGGGCCGGCGGCGGAGGCGGCGGAAGCGCGGGCATCGGGGCCGGCGCGGGAGGCGCGGCGGCCGGGGCGTCGGACTTGCGACCGGCCGCGAGTTTGAGCCCCATGAACAAGAGACCGCCCAAGAAGAGCGCGGGCAACAAAGTCATGGGCAAACGCGCGAGCGTCAGCATGAGTTCGTTCTTCCATCCGGGCTCTTCCGGACGCTGACGCGGAGAACTAAGATCCACGCTTTCGATGCGGAAGCGCGGTTTGATCGCGCCGCCGAGGTTGAACTTCATTCCGTCGAGCAGCGATTGAACCTGGGCCTTGCGGGGCTCGGCGAGCGACTTGTCCAGCAGCACCGTGATCTCGACGCTCTCGAGGTACCCGAAGAGGTTCGTCTTTTGCACGACCTCGAGCGGATTCACGGGCGGTGGCGCGGTCGCGTTCATCGCGCCGGCCGAAGACTCGAGCGCGGCCGATCCCGGCAGGGGCGCCACTAAACCGAGCTTGGAAAAGAGGAAGTATTCCTCGGCATCTTTGTCGGGAAGGATGTCGGCGACTCTCACGGATCCGCCCAGGGGCCGGTTCTCGGTGGGCGTCTCTCCGCGGGAAGGATTCGCGCCGCCCGAGAGCTTCGCGTCGAAGGGCTTCGTGCGGACCTCGACTTCGACGGAGTACTCTCCGTCCTCGAGCACGCGCGAAAGCGAACGCTCCACGTGGCCGCGCAGACGATCCACGAGATTTTGTTTCTGCCAGTCGACCGAAGCCGGCGAAGAAGCGTCGGCTTCGGCGCGCGTGGGCCCGACGGCCAACGCGAGCATCCAAAGCAATCCGAGCTTTCCGCCGATTCTCGTCACGGCTTGCCGCTTTCCGCCGGCGCTCGACCCGGGCTTGCCCCCGCGCCTTCCGGCTTCGCGATTCCCAAGCGGGACTCGAGCAGGGCCTTCATTCGGAAGGCATCGACGTTCTGGGGATTGAGGGCGACGGCGCCGCGGTAGATATCGAGCGCCCCGTTGAAGTCTTTCTTGAGAAAACGAATGCTACCGAGAAACTCCGGGATCGCGCTCACGCGCGGGAACTTTTCGCGAAGGGCACCCAGGCGTCTTTCGGCCGCGTCGTACTGTTCGGAGCGAATCTCGCGCTGGGCCTCGAACAAACCCGCGATGAGGGAATCGAAGTCCCGCATGAGCGCAAGGTCACTCGAAACGTCGAGAGTCACGAACAAGTCGATGTCGGCCGACGCCTTCGTGATCACGAAGCTTTTCGTCTCGAAGCCTTCTTTACGGACTTCGATCACGAAAACTTCGGACTGCACGTAGCTCGAAGCGATCTGGCTCACGGGCATCTCAAAGGGGGTCTTACCGATACGGTTGGCCTTGTCGCCCTTCAGGCTCTTCACGAAGACCTCGGACTCGCTCGGCTGGCTCTTGATAAGCAACGCCGAAGCCATGCCGTCCGTCGCGCGGAACGCGAGGAGCACGACGAACGTAAGCATCAAGACGCGAAATCTGGGCATCTTTAAGTGTTTCGGAACTCCCCGAACGGAGATTAACCCAATACGGGACAAAGTGTGTCATGAGTCACGCACCCCTCGCGCCCATCCCCCGATGTCGCTTACACTAAGGGCGTGTTCACTTTGGGTTGCCGCTTCGCGTTTATCATGACCCTGGCCCTGCCCCGCCTGGCCTGGGGCTCCTTCGAATCCAACCAACTCGCGATCAGCGGCGGGCTCTTCTCCACGAGCTTCGCGGAAACGACGAACCTCGACCCCACTTCGACGCCCAGCAGCGGAAGCGTGGGAACCCTGAGCGCAGGCATCGAGTTCGAACACTTCTTCTCGGATAGCCGTAGCTTCGTCATGGGGATCCAACTTCCGGCCCTGCCTTCGAACCAAAGTTTTCAGGCGGGCTTCATGGGATTCAATTTCTGGGTGGTCGGCATGGGATCGGCCGGATCCTTCATCGGAGAAGGCGCGAGCGTGCGCTTCAAGCCCGGCTTCCGGGTCTCGGTGGGGCCGATCATCGGACTGGGGTATCTCGTTTATTCGACGCAGTCGGCGCGCAAGAGCGACGTGGGAGCCCTCTTCGGTGCCGACGTCGCGGCGAGCCTCTCCTTTGGCGAGCGCATGGGTTGCCGCCTGGGGGGATCCTTCTTCAAAACCACGGGCATCGCGACGAGCGGCTTTGGCTACCGCGGCGGCCTGGCCTTTACCTACACGCTCTAAAACTTAAAGCCCAACGTCACGTGGTAACGCTGGCCGCTGATGCGCAAGCTCGGCTGGGCCTCGCCCGACTGGGTGCGATTCATGGCCCAATGTAAAACCACGTAAACGGGTCCCCAGACCTGATAGTGGAGGTCGGCGCTGAGCTTGTAGGAATTCAGCGTCGCCATGAAGGAGTCCGAGAAAGCGGCGCTCGAATCAAAGAGTCCCATCGAATAACCGAGTTGCAGGTGCGCCCACCGATTCCACAGGCGCCCTTCCACGCCGATCTGGGGCCCGAACCAGACCTGCCGAAAGGCGACGTTCGTGAGGCCCGCGTCTCGATCGGGAAGCATGAGGTAGTTCAAGCGTTCCCACCCCACCACGAGTCCGGCGAAGAAGGGTCCCGCCAGGCGTTTCTTCTGGAGCGCCGCCGCGAACTTGTAGTGGAGCGGCATGGAAAAGCCCGAAACGTCGAAGGGTTTGTAGAGATCCCCCGTCACCTGCCACGCCCAATGATCGTAGCGGGAGACGTCGTCGGAGAAGAGGTTCAAGCGCAAGTTCAGCGCGGCGTAACTGTTGCGCGTCGAGATGACCCGATGGATACGCGAATCGAGGAGCGAGAATCCCGCGCTCGCCATGAACTTGAACATCCGGTAGCTCGAAGCCGCATCGTCGAGGATCTGCGGCGCACGGGGATCGAAGATTCGCGCCGGCGCGGGATCGAGTTCGATCAGCATTTCTTCCGGACGCGCGAGCTCCACCTTGGCCGGGGCCGGCGGCGGAGGAGGACTTTCTTCGGGAGCCGGCGCGACCGCCTTCGCGACTTTCGGCGCGGCATCCTGCCCGTAGGCTCGGCGAATCACGAGCGTGGGCGGCGATTGGCCTCGGGCTTCGGCCGGAGTCGCGACGGGCTCGACCGCCTCATCCGACGGCGTGGTTTCCACCGCCGGCGTCGTGGCGCTCGACGACTCGGGCGGGTCAGACGCGAGTTCCTCGCCCGAAGCTTCCACCGCCTCGATGTCCGTTTCGGTGACGACTTCTTCGAGCTCCATACTCGCTTCGGACGAGTCCGCATCCGACGGCGGCGCCGGAACTTTCTTGGCCCAGGGTAAAGGACGTCCCAAGAAGACGTTGGCCAAGATCGCGCGGTACTCCCGCAGGAGCTGGGCCGGATTTCGGGCCAAGATTTCGGCGTCGACAAGAAGGTGCCCGGTGCGGGCTTCGCGCATCGTCATGCGAACGCGCTGCCGCTCACCGCCGAGCGGCTGATAGATCACGCGAAAACTCCGAAGGCTCGGACGCATCGGGTCCGCCTCGAGTTCGGCTCCCTCGAGACGTAAATCGTAGCCGCGATTTTTCGAGATCGCGTCGAGGGCGTGCAAACGCAGACTCCACTCGAGACTGCCCTTCTCGCCCCCGCGCGGTCCCTCGTACCAAAGCGGTTCTTTCGCCGACGCCGCGCGCGCCACGAACAACGAAAGCACCAAGAGCAGCGAGTACGTTCGGAGCATCAATGGCACTCCGAAGCGGGAATGCGCCCTTGTCTCTCGGCGAGTCGCGCCTGGGCGACGGCCTCGACTTCGGGGAGTGAACGCGGCGGCATATTCATGCCCCCGTCTCCTCGCGCGATCTCGAAGTCCACCCAGCCCAAGTAGCTCGTCGCCGTCTGCACGAAGGCCCGATAGAATCCGGGCGAGAGACCACGACCTTTTGCCACGAGGGGACCGACGGTAAAGAAACCTTCCTGCACGGGGACTCGCGACTCCCACGCGGGCGCTCCGGGCGCGGCGCCTTCGGCCGGGTAGACGACGACATCCAACATCGCTTCGCAGGGACTGCGCAAGGCGCCCGAGTGAACCGCGCCCAAAAGGATCGGCCGACTTTGGCCAAGCGCCTTGGGGTCCACGACGAAGGCCGGCGCGCCTTCTTCCTCGAGGGCCGCGCTCAGCGACGCCCAAACGTCTGGCTCGGCTCGGACCGGCGTCGACGCCTCGCCCGCGGAGCGACTCCGCCAGAGATAGAAAGCATTCGCCCCGACGAGCACGAAGCCGAGCACGAAGAGCCCCCACTCAAATGCCCGCCAAGGCACCGTGAATTTTATCGGGGACTTCATCCTGACTTCATCGTCGGAAAGCGCCGGCGACTGCATCGGATCCTTGACGCCTCGAAAGGCGGAACCGCTTTAAGCATGTCACCGCTGACGACACGCCGAAGCGCGACCGATCAGAACAAAGCGAGCAGACTCTCCACGCCCCACTTCGAGGCCCAGGCCAAGAAGCCAAAGTACACGAGGGTCCCCACGAAGGCGGCGTAGCCGAGCCCGACGAGAATCCCGTCGCGCTCCAAATATCCCAGAGAAAGAAAGAAGATCGCCGCGGCCGGCGGTGGGTTCGTGCCGGGAATCGGCAGGGGCAACGCGAGCAAGAACGCGCTCAGAAAAATCACCAAACCGGAAAAGCGCCAGAACGAGGGATGCTCGACGAGCCACTCCCCGCGCGGACGAGCGAAACGTTCGACGAAACGAAAGACCTTGAGGCCGGCGTGCGACAGCGTCTTGAGCAGCGAGGCCGGAACGCGACGTTGCGCGAGGAAGCGCGGGAGCCGCGGACGTCGCTCCAAGAAAATCGCCAAGCCAAGCGCCATGAGTACGGCGCCGAAGACCGTCGAAAGCCCGAAGAGAGGAACGGGCTGAAGAAAAGGAATCGCAAAGACGACGGCCACGAGGCCCGCGCCCCGCTCGCCCAAGAAGCGCAGCAGATCTTCGAGGGCGAGATCGTGATGATCATTCGCCCAACGTTCAAGATCCCCGAAGATATCCGATACGGCGCCTCGCTGCATGCCTAGGATCATACCGCATTTGGCATCAGGGAGCCGACGGCGCTTTGAGCCCCCGGAGCCAGTGCTCTTGCCAGTAAGCGGGCGCGACGGCCTCGACGCGGACGTCGCGGCCCGTGAGCGGATGCTTGAATTCGAGACGCCGCGCGTGCAGCGCCATCGGAATTCCCGCGGCGTTCGCGCGGCCATAAAGGCGATCGCCCAGAATCGCGTGGCCGCGCTCCAGGCAGTGCAAGCGAATCTGGTGCGTGCGGCCCGTGAGCGGCTTTGCTTCGATCCAGCTCTTCTCGCGGTTCGTGGAGAGCAGACGAAACTGCGTCTCGCCCGGGTCGCCGCCGCGGCCCTTGGGCACGTTTTCCCAGCGACTGCTGCCGGCCTTCTTGATGAAGGTCCGCACGCTCCGCCACGAATCGAGCCAAACGCCATCGACCACGGCCCAGTAGGTCTTGTTCATTTCGCGCGAGCGGAACATCTCGGTGATGGGCGCGTTGAGCGCGGGGTCTTCGCCGAAGAGCACGACACCCGTCGTGTCGACGTCGAGGCGATGGAAGAGCACGAGTTCCCGGCCGACTTGCTTCTCGAGCAGGCCCTGAAGATGCGGGCGGAGCTCGTCGGGGGTCTTATGAACGGGAAGGCCCGCTGGCTTGTTACAAGCCAGCAGGCCTCCTTCGCGAAACAGAATTTCTAGAGGGGCCAGGGAGGATTACTCCGCCTTGGCTTCTTCCGAGGCCTTCGGCGAGCGGGCTTCGAAGCCGCCCTTCACGCTGGCCTTGAGGTAGAGGTAGCCGTTCTTCGCGCCCGGAACCGCGCCCTTCACGAGGACGTAGTTCTTCTCGGCTTCGATGCCGACGACCTTGATGTTCTGGACGGTGACGCGCTCGTTACCGAGGTGACCCGACATCTTCTTGCCCTTGAAAACCTTACCGGGGTCCGAGCGCATACCGATCGAGCCGCCGTGACGGAAGAACTCGTGGTTATGCGACGACTTCTGACCGCGGAAGTTCCAGCGCTTCATGACGCCGGCGAAACCTTTACCGATCGAGGTACCGACGACGTCGAGACGATCGCCCACCTTGAGGAGCGAAGCCGTAAGGACTTGGCCGACTTCGTATTCGGCGACGGTCTTCTCGTCGAGGCGCACTTCCTTGATGAAGCGCTTCACGGCGGACTTGGACTTCGCGGCGTGGCCGGCTTCGGGCTTCGTCACGCGTTGCTTGCGCTTGTCGTCGAAACCGATCTGAACGGCGTCGTAGCCGTCCGTCGCGCGGGTCTTCTTTTGGAGAACGACGCAGGGGCCGACTTCGAGAACGGTGACCGGGGTCACGGTGCCTTCGTCGTCGAAGATTTGCGTCATGCCGACTTTTTTGCCGAGGAGCGCGAAGGGAACACCTTGGATGATCTTCGTGCCGGAGCGGCGGGTGGAACGGGAACCGACGTAGTGCATGGAGGACTCCTGAAAAACTTCGAAGCCGAGGCTTCGTTGGCTTCGCGCTTTCGCGAAGCCGTTGGCTTGCATCCATCATCCCCGTCGGCCGTGCGCCGTCAGCCGGGACTGGCAATCAGGGGCTTAGACCTAGGCCGAGAGGGGGAAACGGTCAAGGAACTTGATGGCCTCGGACCCCGGTCTCCGCGGGATCGTCGAAAAGCCGAACAGTCCCCCTCCGAAAAAAGTCCGCGCTCCTGAAAATGCCAAGATAAATAATTGTTTTTACTAGGGTTCTTTTCGGGCCCCTTCTTTGCAATCCATCTTCATGGAATGTCAGGTCCGCAACGCCACTCTCGCTTGGCTTCCCGGTGGAGCCTCTCGTGCCGGGCCACGGCCCTGGTCCTCGCGTGGGCCAGCCCGGCGAGCGAGGCCCAAGTCACGGGCCAAACCATCCGGGGCGGCGTCCTCCATACGACCTCGCGATCGACGACGCCGGTGCCGGTCAACCTGAAGCCCGCGCAAGCCGCGCCCGTCCAATCCCTGGTCGCCGACATCACGCACGTCACCATGTCGATCGAGATGGTGAACGCCGTGAACGGCTCGCTCGCCGGAACCTACGGCAACCGCTGGAAGCTCTTCGTCGAGAGCAACGGACTGGACTACGATCGGCTCGGTCGCGGCTCGCTCGTTTCGCGCGATCGCGGCAGCCTGCGACCCTTCATGCTGAGTCCCGAGGAAGAGATCGCCGTGCGCACCCAGATGGCGCACGTCGTGAAAGACTACGCCGTGGACCCGGGCCTGCGAAAGCTCCTCGCTTCGCGCGAGGCGACGAAGGAACTCATGCAGACCGTCACGGCCGTCGAAACGGCGACGAAGGTCGAGCTTCGCAGCGAGACGAACTGGGCGTTCTCGGCCGGCATGAACCCCTTTACGCTGGGGTCTTTCGTCACGCTATCGCACCCCGCCTGGACCTTCGAAGCGCGCACGGACTTCGACGCGCCGTTGGCGTTCCAGCTCGTCGGCGTCCGTCGTTGGACGCGCTACAGCTTCACGAACGTCTACACGCACGCCGACGGCGCCTACCGGCCCGTGGTCGGTTACGCTTTCAACCCTCGACTGAGCACGAGCTTCGGCGGTCGCTACTTCCTCCGAAACGAGCACATCTGGAACAGCTCGTATCACGACGTCGGGTTGAGCTACTCTTTTTAGGGAAGTCGCGAGTAACGGACGACGAAAGGAACCCGGCGGACTTGCCCGTTGCGGGTCTGCCGGAAGACGGCCTCGAACTCGTTGCGCCCCTCGGCGAGCTCGAAGAAGTTCGAGAGCCGGCTGCGGTCGCCCTCCGCGACCGAGAAGACTTCGATCGGCTCGACTTGGTCGCCACCGCCCGTGCGACGCTCGACGCGTTGGAGGCTCCACTCGGGGAGCGCCGAAGCGGGGCGACGCGGGGCCGGGTCGGCCTGCGGCCCCGCGAAGCGGAACTCGAGACGAAGCTGGCGCGTGTCGACGACGTACTCGCGCGGGCGCGAGGAGGCGGCGTCGAGGTCATGCACGAGCAGGATTTTGGAGGAGAGGCTCGACTGCGCGACGGTCGCGCGCAAAGCGACGGGAACGATGGTCGTCGCGGACGTCTCGACGGCGTTGCGGCTCGTCAGATTCTCGAGCACGGGCAGCAGCAAAGCCGCCCCGATGGCCACCCACTGAAGGGCTTGCCAGCCTCGCTCGCTGACCTTTCCGTCTTCCACTGACTCAGCTTATCGGAGCTTCCGGCCAAAGCGTGAATATTCGCCCGTAAATTTATGGTTAAGCAAATGATTTTATTAGATATTTTCTCACAACGAAAAGCGCAAAACGGAAAACCCTTTCAAATAGACGCCTTGCGTCAAGTCTGTTAAAAATAGACTCTTCATGGAAAGGATCCACGTGACCGGATTTGGCGGCCGATCTCTTCGTGAATTCCGTCTTTGGGGGCTCCTGCTCGGGCTGGGCGCTTGCTCCAAGAACTTCACTCCCGTGTCCGCGCCGGTGCTCCCGCCTCCCCTCCAGAACGAGGTCCGCGTCGCGCCCCAGCCGCTCGCGCAAACGCCGGATCCCCAAACGCTCCGGACGCTCGAGGCGATCGGCGAAAAGAAGCCCGTCGCGACCCAGACTCTCTGGCTGAAGAAGGATTTCTGGCTCGGGCGCGAGATTTGGATTTCCGTCGCGGTCGAGCGTTCGACGTTCCCCGACCTCCTCTCCTCGCTCGTCGGCTACATCTCGGCGCAACTCTCGCGGCACGGTTCCGACCTCTTGCTCAGCGAAACCGCCAAGGGTCTGCAGGGCGGCAGCGTGACGAATCCCGAGATCGCGCTGAACGCCTACCCCATCCTGGACGAGAACGAGACCGAGATTCTCGTCGACTTCTCGCGCCCGCGCTCGCCCTACGGCCTGAGCGCCGTGGGCCTCTTCGCCGACAAGACTTCCGCCCACGAGCTCGAGCCCCGCTTCGAGTTCGTGAAGGACGTGCGCGCGGCCGAAGGGATCCTGAGCTGGAGCTCGATTGTGACGGCCAAGCGGCCGAACGTCGCCGAGGACGATCCGCTCG
>ERZ761607.3246-NODE-3246-length-16054-cov-12.430902_pt1 | contig 16054 bp, 19 predicted proteins | sample MGYA00511164_ERZ761607 | MGnify/ENA primary metagenome ERZ761607 (study PRJEB28899, sample SAMN02445080) | bioreactor sludge metagenome | biome: EBPR sludge | place: Australia: Brisbane, Thorneside Wastewater Treatment Plant | collected 2011-06-22 ...
GGGGGGCGGGGGAGGCGCGGGGGGCGGGCTGAGGGGCGGGGAACCGGTCTGTGGGCGGGGTCAGTGCCGGGCGAGGTGCTCGCGGATGGCGGCGAGGTGGGTGTTTTTGAGCACGATCCTGCCGTCCGGGCCGATGAGGTGGATGGTGGGGAAGCCGCGCAGGTTGAACATGGAGGTGATGGGGCCGCTGGTGGCGCCGTCAGACCAGTTGCGGAAGCTGATCTGGAAGTCGCTCATGGCTTTGCGCGCCTCGGCGGGGATGTCGGTGTTGATGCCGAGGACGACGGCTTTCTCCTGGTGCTCGCGGCTGAACTCGTTGACCTGGGGCATGACGCCGTGGCAGGCATGGCACCAGCCGCCCCAGAAGACGAGGACGACGTGCTTGCCGAGGTGGTCTTTGAGCGTGAAGGCGCCGCCGTCGAGGTCGGCGCCCTCAATGGCTGGCGCGGGGTCGCCGACGGAGAGGTTGCCCAGCTCGAAGAGCATCCTGCCGGCCTGGTCGGCAAGCGGGAAGCCCTGGATGCTGACGCCGGCATGTCTGGCCGCGACCTCCTGGAAGGCTGCCATGGCCTCCTCCTTGGCGGCGGCGCGCTCCTCCTCGCTGGCGGCGTTTTCATAGCGGCGGAAGTGATGCACGCCGGTGGCATAGGCGGCGGCGGCCTGCTCCTCGGGGTGCGGGTTGCGCTCGCGAAGGGTCTTTAACAAGGGCAGGGCGAGGGCGGAGGGCTGATGCTCCAGCGCCTTCACTGCGGCGGCGATGCCCGCGCTGCGCACATGCGTGGTGCCGAGCATCTCCAGCGCGCGCGCGCCCTGCGGCAAGCCGCCGGCCTGGGTGACGAGCCAGGCGACGCCGGCCGCGCCGCCGGGGTCGTCCGGGCTGGCTTCGATGAGTCGGAGGACTTTCTCGGCGCAGGGCGCGGCGCTGGGCACGGAGGCGCGGAAACTGGCGCGCTCCTCCTCGCTGGTGGCGGCGATGATTTTTTGAGTGTTGGCGCGCACGCTGTTCTCATACTCGTCAATGAGGGCGCGGATGCTTTCCGCCAGGGTCTGGGCGGAGGCGGAAAGGGGGATGAGCAGGCAGGCGGTGAGGATTCGGGTCATGGCGGTGGTTGCGCGGGTAAAGTTATGGGTATTCCAAAGTCCTGCCAGGGGGATGTTTCAGGTTGATGAATATTACATGACACGGGCTGGCGGCGGTCGAACCCGGCGGAAATGCCGGAAATCCAGGGCGAATGGCGTGAAAACCGAAGGCAAACAGGTGATTTGACAAACCCTGGCCGCCGGTTAGTCTCACCGCCCCTTTGCCGGGGTGGCCTGTTCATATTGCCGCCTTGGACCGGCGGAACCCTCCACTCTCATCTCTGATTTATGCCCAAAAGAACCTACCAGCCCTCCAAGCGCACCCGCAAACGCCAGTTTGGTTTCCGCGCCCGCATGAAGACCGCGAACGGTCGTGACATCATCCGCCGCCGCCGCGCCCGGGGACGCCAGCGCCTCATGCCCGTGGGTGTGGAGATTCATTACAAGCGCCACGTGCAGCAGCACGCCTGAGTCTTTGAGAAGGCCCGCCCATGCGCCTGCCCTCACGCCTTCGCATGAAGGAGTCCCGCGAGTTCGCGCGGATCAAGAAGGAGGGGAGAAGCCAGGCGGGCCGTTTTTTTGTGCTGGCTGTGCTGCCTGATGAGAGCGTCCCTGATTTCCGCTTTGGCCTGGTCACGGGCAAAAAACTCGGGGACGCGGTCGCACGCAACCGTCTTCGGCGCCAGATGCGCGAGATCATTCGCGCGGCCAGGCCGGCGATTCGACCGGGAAGCCTGTTTGTCACCATCGCCCGCTGGCGCGCGCCGGGCGCGGACTTCGCCGAACTGGAGCAGGACTGGCTCCGGCTCGCCAGACGCCAGGGCCTGCTGGCGGAGTCGTCATGAAATGGATCGTGCGTCTGCTCATCCGGGGCTACCAGAGGTTTCTCTCCCCGGTGATTCATTTCCTGGGCGGTCCCGGCTCCGGCTGCCGGTTCACGCCGACTTGCTCGGAATACTTTTTGCAGGCCGTGGAGAGCCACGGAATCCTGCGCGGCGGCTGGCTGGGCCTGCGCCGCATCGCCCGCTGCCATCCCTGGGGCGGGCAGGGGCATGACCCTGTGCCGGAGAAATGCCGCCCCCATCAACACTGAACTCTTTTTCCTCAATGGACCGCAAAGCCTGGATCGTCATCACCCTCTGCGCCGTCGGCATGGCACTGAACTACTACTTCGCCCTGCAGAACCAGCAGGCCCTCGCAGCGCAGCAGGCCGAGGCGGCAAAGAACGCGCCACCCGCCGCGGAGGCGCCCGCGAAGATCGCGTCCGCGCCGCCCGCGGGTGAGGCGCCGGCCACGATTGCCGCGGCGCCAAATACGGCCGCTTTGCCCGAGGAGAAGCACAGCATTCAGAAAGGCACCGTCACCTACCACTTCACCACACGCGGCGGCGGCATCGAAAAGGCCGTCCTTGGCGGCACGGACCAGATCGTGATCAACGGCCACGGCAAGGAACCCGTGGGCGCCCTGCGCCGCGAGGCCGCCGGACTCGACGCCACGCCCTACCGGATCATCGAGAAAAGCGGGACGGGCGTCACCTTCGAAGGCTCCACCCCCGACGGGATCACCATCCGCAAGGCGTTTTCCCTCAATGGTGATGACAAGGCCGACGAGCATCTTCTCGGACTTACCCTCACGCTCACAAACACTGGCGCGGCGCCGCACCGCTCCGAGGAGTACCACCTTTTCACCGGCACCGCCGCCTCCATGTCGCCCGACGAGGTGCTCAAGCCCAGCTTTTTTTGGAATGACGCCGGAGACGCCGATTACAAGGACGCCAACTGGTTCGGCGGCGGCATGTTTTCCAGCGAGAAGAGCGAGTTCCGCGCCAGCCATGCGCGCCTGCGCTACTCGGGCGTGATGAGCCGCTTTTACGCCACGATCGTGAGCCGCGAGGGCGCGACTGACAAGCCCGGCAAGGTCTGGGCCACGCGCTTCCTGGTGGACCACTCCAACGACAAATACAAGGACATGGACGCGGGGCGCGCGGACTGGGCCGTCCAGGGCGCCATGAGCCTGCCGCCGGTGGAGATGGAACCCGGCAAGTCCCAGACCGAGGAATACCAAATCTACATGGGGCCGAAGGAATACCACCGGCTCAAGACGCTGGGCGGGCAGCGGGAGTTCATCATGTTCTACGGCATGTTCGGCATCATCAGCAAGATGCTCTCGAACATCATGCGCTGGATGCACGACCTGAGCGGCAACTGGGGCGTGGCGATCATCCTGCTCACCCTCGTCATCCGCACCGTGCTCTGGCCGCTCCAGTCCAAGGCGCAGTACTCCATGAAGCGCATGGCGCTGCTCGGCCCAAAGATGAAGGAACTCCAGGAGAAGTTCAAAGACGAGCCCCAGAAGCAGCAGATGGAGGTGATGAAGCTCTACAAGGACTACGGTGTGAACCCGGTGGGCGGCTGCCTGCCCATGCTGCTGCAGATCCCCATCTTCTTTGCCTTCTACAGCGTGCTGCAAAACGCCGCCGAGCTGCGCGGGCAGCCCTTCCTGTGGGTGAAGGACCTCTCCATTGCCGACACCATCCACACGCTGGTCTTTCCCTTCCATCTGCCCCTCATGGGCAACGACTTCGACATCAATCCGCTGCCGCTCATCATGGGAGTGACGATGATCCTGCAGATGAAGCTGACACCCCAGCCGGCCACGGTGGACAAGACGCAGAAGATCATGTTCGCCATCATGCCTTTCTTCTTTCTCTTCATCTGCTACAACTTCGCCGCCGCCCTCTCCCTCTACTGGTCCACCCAGAACGTGTACGCCATTTTCCAGAGCTGGATCATGCGCATGTACATGAAGGATCCGGTTCTGGAGAAAGTGGAGCGCCCGCCGCCCAAAGGCCCGCCGCCGCAGAACCCCTTCTTCAATCCGGGGAATCCCGGTCACAAGGACAAGAGGAACAAAAACAAGCCGCCAAAGCTCGGCGGTTAGCCTCTCTGGCCGGGTGTCATTCTTTTGACCCGCGCCAAAAACCGCGAAGCGGGCGGAGACCTCGGGCGCGCGGCAAAATACTGGCTGCATTCCACAGGCGGCGGTGCTAATGCGCCGGTTCCATGCTTACCCTTCGCGACGTCACCAAGACCTTCAACGCCCGCACGCTTTTCAGCAAAGCGAACATGACCGTGAACTATTCCGAGCGCGTGGCCCTGGTGGGGCCGAACGGCGCGGGCAAATCCACTCTCTTCTCACTCATCCTCCGCCAGGACGAGCCGGACGCGGGCGAGGTGGTGCGCGACGAGTGGACCACGCTGGGTTACCTGCCGCAGGAAAGCGAGCCTGTGGGACAGGAGACGGTGCTCGATCTGGCCACCGGACGCGCGGGAGAGATTGAAAGGCTGGAGGCCATCCTGCGGGAGCACGAGGCGCGCGGTGACGTCTCCTCCGCCGAATACAACGAGGCGCACTCCAAGCACGACGCGCTCAACGACCCTCAAGCCGAGGCCAAGGCGAAGAAAATCCTGCGCGGCTTCGGCTACAAGGAGGAGGACTTCGACAAACCCGCGCGCGAGTACTCCGGCGGCTGGGTGATGCGGGCGCATCTGGCGCGGCTGCTGGTCATCGAGCCGGACCTGCTGCTGCTCGACGAGCCCACCAACCACCTTGACCTGCTCTCGCTGCTCTGGTTCCGCAACTACCTGAAAAACTACCCCGGCGCCATCCTGCTCATCTCCCATGACCGCGACTTCATGGACGAGCTGATCGAGTCGGTTTATGAAATCGAGGACAGCAGGCTCATCCAATACCAGGGCAACTACTCCGAATACCTCAAGCAGAAGGAGGAGAACTGGGAGCGCGCCTATCAGGCGTGGAAGAACCAGCAGAAGGAGATCGAGGCCATGCAGGAGTTCATTGACCGCTTCCGCTCCGTGGCCTCAAAAGCGGCGCAGGCGCAGAGCCGCGAAAGGCAGCTCGAAAAGATGGAGAAGCTGGAGCGCCCGAAGCCGCTGCGTAAGGCCTTCCGCTTCAATTTCCCCCAGCCGCAGCGCAGCGGCCAGCGCGTGATCCAGCTCATTGACATCCACCAGGCCTATGGTGAGAAGAAAGTCTATCAGGGCCTGGACCTGGAAGTCGAGAAGGGCGAGCGCACCGTGCTGGTGGGGCCGAACGGTTCGGGCAAGTCCACCCTCATCAAGATCATGGCCGGCGTGGTGCCCTTTCAGAAGGGCGAGCGGAAGTTCGGCACGAATGTGAGGATGGGCTATTTCTCCCAGCACCGCTCCGACACGCTCGACCCCGAATGCACGGTTCTGGAGGAGATCAAACGCTGCGCGCCGGAGCTGCGCGAGGATGACGCGCGCAGCGTGCTTGGCAGCTTCCTCTTCAAGCGGGAGGATGTCTTCAAGAAATGCAAGGTGCTCAGCGGCGGAGAGAAAAGCCGGCTCAACCTGGTCAAGTTTCTCGTGGATCCGCCAAACCTTCTGCTCATGGACGAGCCGACGACGCACCTGGACATCTGGGGCATCGAGGGTCTCATCCTCGCGCTGCAAAAATTCGAGGGCACGCTGGTCTTCATCTCCCATGACGTGCATTTCATCCGCAGCCTGGCGACCAAGGTGCTGCACATCAACTCGGGCGTCGTCACCCCCTACAGCGGCGGCTACGACTACTACCTGGAAAAAACCGGCGCCGAGGAAAACGCGCGCGCCGCTGTGGTCGCGGGTTGACCGGCTCAGCGCCTGCGCCAGATGCCGCCGCCGCTGTTGTAGTAGCCGTCGCGGTAACCGGCGTAGAAATTGGCGCGGTGCTTTTCACTGACACGACTGCGGTAGCGCGCCGGGTAGTAGTTCAGGCCGCGCATGCGGTCCGAGCGGCCGTAGTCATAGCCCGTCTGCCAGACGCCGACGCCATAACCGGGGGATTGCCAGCCCGGCTGATGATGGCCGGGATGAAACGGGCGGTTGTAGCCCAGCGGCGGCCCGCCAAAACCGGGGCCGGGCGGCAGGGTGGCCATGTAACAGGAACTCAGGGCGAGGGCGCAGGTCAGTGTGAAGAGGGAAAGGAGTGCCGCTTTCATGCTTCATGCTGGCATAATCCGGGTGTTTGTCCATGCTCTTGACACACGCGGACGAAGCCAGCATCGCACGTCATGGACATCCTGATCACCAATGACGACGGCATAAACGCTCCCGGCCTCGCCGCCCTCGAGCGCGCCGCCTGCGGCATGGGCCGTGTGGTTGTTGTGGCGCCGATGCGGGAGCAGTCCATGTGCGGGCACCGGGTGACGACCGGCTCGCCCATCCGCATGGAACAGCGCGCGCAGGACCGGTGGGCGGTGGACGGCACGCCGGCGGATTGCGTGCGTCTGGCCCTGCGCGCACTGGATTTGCGTCCGGCCTGGGTGCTCTCCGGCGTCAATGCGGGCGGCAACATGGGGCAGGACATTGTCATTTCTGGAACTGTGGCGGCGGCGCGCGAGGCGGCCTACCACGGCCTCCGCGCCATGGCGCTTTCGCATTATCTCATTCGTGATCTCGCCGTGGACTGGCTGAGGGTCGGCGAGTGGGCGGGCGAGTTGATGAGAGAACTGTCCGGCGCGGCTCTGGCGGACGGCGAGTTTTGGAATGTGAACCTGCCGCACCATCCGCCCGGCACGCTTGGCCTGCCGGAGCGTTTGCCATGCCACCCTGCGCGCAGCCCGCTGAATGTCAGCTACGCGCCCACCGAACACGGGCATGTTTACACGGCTTCGTATGCGGAGCGTCCGCAGGATCCGGGTTCGGATGTGGAGGTGTGTTTTTCCGGGCGTGTGGCGGTGTCGAGGCTGCGCATAGGGTGACGAATTCTTTGCTTGCGGCATCCGCCCGGGTTGTGGCTTGATTGAGGCGAGCCGGTTAAACCCTTACCCCATCCATCCCATGTTCATCGCTTTTTGGAATCTGGAGAATCTCTTCGACATTGAGACGAGCACCGAGCGCCAGGACTGGCTCAAAATCCGCCTGGGCAAGGAGTTGCAGGGCTGGACGGCGGCGGTGCTGGAAGCCAAGCTCGACCAGTTGGCGGCCGGCATCAAGGCCATGAACAGCGGCGCCGGGCCGGATGTGCTCGGCGTGTGCGAGGTGGAAAACCGGCCTGTGCTGGAGAAGCTCGCGCGCAAGCTCGACCTGCCCGGCAGGAGCTACAAGGTGGCCCATGAAAACTCGCGTGACGGGCGCGGCATTGACGTGGCGGTCATCTATGACGGCAAACTTTTCACCGTTGACGGCAAGTGGTCGCACTGGGTCATGCGCCGCACCGGCACGCGCGATCTTTTGCAGGTGAACCTCAAGACGCGTGACGCGGCGGCTGAGACACTGGTGGTCATCGTCAACCACTGGCCCTCGCGCAGCGGTGGCGAGCACGCCTCGGAACCCTACCGGAAGCTGGCGGGGGAGACTCTGGCCTACTGGCATTCGCGCATCTGGGAGGTGCTGGGCAAGGACGCGCTGATCGTGGCGATGGGGGACTTCAATGACGAGCCTTTCAACCGCTCCCTCACCGATTACGCGCTGGCTGACCGCGAGCGCCAGAAGGTGCTGCGGGCGGCCTCCGCGCCGCGTTTCCTGAATCTCATGCTGCCGCTGCTGGCTGCCGAGGGCAGCTATGTCTTCGACGGGCGCAAAAACATGCTCGACCAGTTTCTGGTCTCGCGCGGCCTGCTCAACGCCACGGGCAGGTTCCGCCTGCGCGACGGCGCGGTGAGCATCATCCGCCCGCCGGGTGTGACCGGAGCGCCGGTGCGGTTCAGCCGGCCGTCAGAAACGGGCGGTGTGAACACGGCGGGTTACAGCGATCACTTTGCCATCGGGTTGAAGCTGGGCTGATCCGGGCACATGCGGCGCGCCCGCCATGCCAGCCAGCCGCCGAGGACTCCGCCGCAAACGTCAGCCAGCCAGTCGCCGGGGTCATTTCCCATGCGGCCCGGCGTGAAGCTCTGGTGCAGTTCGTCGAGCGCGCCTGTGAGCGCGGTGAAGATGAAGCCCGCCAGCAGCCAGGCCCATGAAGGCGGGCTCTCCAGCCGCGCGGCGAAAAGCGCCGTGGCCAGGCAGAAGGCGCCGCCGCTGAAGTAGGCGCAGTGCAGCACTTTGTCCTTGAAGGGGAACTCCGGCCCGGAGGGCAGCGCGCTGCGGGAGGAGAGCCACCAGAGCAGGCCCGCCCAGAGCAAAATGCCGGCCCACCAAAGCCAGCGGGTCGTCAGCAGCTTCGTCAACACGCCCGGCGGGCCGGGGATCATTCGCGCGTCTCCTGCTCCATGCGCTCGCTGAGCCATTGCTTGATCATGCTCTGGTAGTTGAGATACCGGCGCCGGGCGATGCGCTTGATGCGGCTGAGCATGCGGGGGTCGAAGCGCAGCGTGATGGTGGTGGACTCGCGCACATCGTTGCGGTGGATGGACATCTGCATGAGCCGCGGGTCCACCTGGTGCGACGCCCAAAATCTGCCCTCCGCATCCTCAGAGCTGAAGGCGGGCACATCCCCCCAGGCGCGCACATAGGCGAGTTCATCGCCCGGACGCGAGCTTTGCGTGGTGTCTCCTCGGCGTTTGGGTTCCATGCTCATCAAACGTCCTCCGCGCGTTTCCTCTCAAAGAAATCCGCCTCCGTGGGTGTCATGTCCCGCGCAAAGATGACGCGGTAGCGTTTTCCGTCCGTCCAAAAAACGCTGAAAATGCCGCGTCCGCCGAGGGATTTGCCCAAATTGTAATAGCGGGCCTCCGCGCCTTCACTGTTGTCGTCCGGCAGCAGCTTCATGGAGAAGGGATCCTCGAACGACTCCTCAATGTCCTTGGGAGTCAGCTTTGTGAGGTCAAAAGTCACTCCGATCCAGTCGAAATCCATGATGTGTAGAATTGCGGTTTGCCGCCGCGGCGGCATTATTGGCGATATTCGATCAGTTCTATCTCATAGCCCTCCGGCGCGTCAATGAAAGCGAACCTGCCGCTGGAACTTTCCGTCGGTCCGTCGGAGAGCGGGTAGCCTTTGGCCTCCGCGTGGCGGGCGAACGCTTCGATATCCTCCACCTCGAAAGCCAGGTGAGTCAGATCCTGGCACATCGTCACGGGACCGCTGGCCGGGAAGCTGCATATTTCGATGAGTTCGTCGCTGTTGGGTGTCTTGAAGAAGACCAGCTCCGAGCCGCGCGGCGACTTGTGCCTTTTGATCTCCTCCAGGCCCAGCACCTCCTTATAAAAGGCGGCGGTTTTCTCCAGATCGTTCACGCGGTAGCGGGTGTGCAGCAGTTTTTTGACCATGGTTTGGCGGGGATGTGGCTCATTGTGGGACAGTCTGCCCGCCCTGGCAACCCGCAGATCAAAAGCCGCCGCCCCGGCCTGCGGGCTGCATGTTTCTTTTCTCTCCGCGCTGGCCCCGGCCTTGCTGTTCTGCCGCATTGTGATTACCCTTGCTCATGAACACTCGTTTCGAACCCCTCGCCGGACTGACCGTCACTGTGGATGATGTGCATTACGATCCGTCCCGGCCTGCGCCGCCTGACCGGCCGCACCCTTTTCTCTATCATGTCTCAATCCATAACGGCTCGCCGGAGACGGTGAGCATCTTCGGGCGCAAGTGGATCGTGCGCGACACGGACGGGGACACACTGGTGGTCGAGGGTGACGGCGTCGTGGGCCAGTTCCCCAAATTGGAGCCGGGCGAGACCTTCAGCTACAACTCCTACCACGTCATCAAGTCGGAAAGCACGGCCACAGGCTCCTTTTTCGGCACCACGGGCGAAGGCCGCCCGGTCTGCGCGCGCATCCCGCTTTTTCAGATGCAGCCGCCGCTGATGGCATGAGAAAGGAGCACAGACACTCCTGTTCGCAGTCTTGCTGCTACTGGAGGAAGTGCCCTTGACTGCTCTTTACTTGGCAGCGCCGAAGTAGTGGCTGAGGGCCTCCATCATGCCTTCGCTGGCGTTTTTTCCTGCCACGAAACCGCCGTGGCCAAGCACATGCGCCTTCACGGCGGGCAGGGCGTTCCCCGGCGTGGCGATCATGCCCGCGTGGCGCGGATGGAGCATGGAGAGGTCGTTGTGATTGTCACCGGCTGCGAAGCATCGCGTGGAGTCGAGATCAAGCAGGCGCGCCAGTTCGGAGAGCGCGGTGCCCTTGCTGTGAGCGCTGTGCGAAAAGCGCAGGTAGATGCCATTGCGGTGGTAGCCGATGTCGGGGAAACGCGCGGCTTGACTGTCTATGAAGGCGCAGATGCGGTCCATCTCCTCGTCACTAGCGGCCACGATGCCCAGTTCGCCATACTCTCCCTCCAGAAAGTTCGCCGCTGTCTGGGTCTCGACCATTTCCTGGATGGAGTCGAGGGATGCCTGGTGGTCTTTGACGAAGCGTTCATGGGCTTTGCGCGCCTGGCGGTTCCAGGGGCCGAAGTCCTTCCAGCCGCCCAGCATGCCGGGCCGGTAAATATCGCACTCCATCGCGATGATGTAGTCCGGCTCCATGAAGATGCCGTATTGCGCCAGCCCCTGCAGGGTTTGGGAGAGGCTGCGCCCGGTGTTGATGACCCAGGCCGCCCCCTGGGCGCGCAGTTGCTGAATCATGCGGCCAAGTCCGGGATGAAACACCGGGTCGCTCCCCGGATGCACGAGGGTGCCGTCGAAGTCGAAGGAGAGGATGAAGCTGGTCTTGCGGGCGGCCATGCGCGCGCATGTTTCCGCGCGGCCCGATGCGCCGTCAAGCGGGCGTGCTTGCCTCGTCACCGGCCTGGTCAGCGGGTGCGGTAGGCGTCGTTGCCGTTTTGCTGGAAATAGGCGTCCCGCAGGCGGCGCAGTTCATCGAGGCGGGAGAGGGACTCGCTCTGCTGGCGCGCCTTCTGCTCCTCCTGGGCGCGGACGAAGGGGTTGTTCGCGCCCAGCGTGCGCCAGGGTCCGGGCGGAACCTCGCTGGTGTCCACGAAACGCCAGTCGCACCTCGCTTTGCTGGGGATGCCGAGGTAGTCGCGGACTGCGGGTGAGATGTCAATGCCGGCGCCGCTGTTGCTGGTGTTCTTCGGGCGCGCGCTGCCGAAGACGTATTCATGGTCGTCGGTGACAAACGGGCCGCAGTCCTCCCACTGCGCATAACACACGCGGTTGCCGTAGCGGATGGCCACCCAGGTGCCTTTGAGCACGGACTTGCCGGAGCGCACGAAGCGATCTTTGAACCACGGGATGACTTTTTCAGCCTCGGACTTGTGTGTCTTGTGGTCCTGGCAGTCGTTGTAGGGCAGGGCGATGTAAAAGGGATTTTGGCCAGGCACAAATTCGGCCGGGCAATAATTGGCGTTTCTTTTGGACGGATCGGGATCGTCATAACCGCCGAAGTTTTTCTCCCATTCCGTGTCCCAGGAGCTTTTGTTGTTGGGGGTGGGGTTGTTTTCCGCGGGTTTTTCCCCCACCCAAAAGACTGTGGCCGTGATGTCGGTCTTCCACGGATAACGGGCATAACCCAGTCTGGGCATGGTGGGCACAGTGACTCTGGGACCCGTGGTTTGCGGCAGGGAGTTCTGGCCTGACTCAGCCCGACCTTGAAAGGCGGCAACGCTGGCTGTGCTGGTCACCTTCGGCGCGGACTGACCGCGTGACATCCCCGCGCCCCCTGCCAGGATGAGGAGGAGGACGGACGACATCACGAGGGGCGGGCGTGTGTGGACCATGCGGGTTTGCATTTTCCGTAATTTACCAGACGGCCGGACTTTTGAGCAACTGGAAATCCGGCAATCTTTGGCCGTTATAACAACCCTGTGTCATGCAGCCGGGATTCGGCCGGAGGGAAAATGGGCCCTTTTCTCAGATCATGTATTCCATCATCACCGGAGTCTCGGCAGCCGGTGTGGACTTCTGGCCGAGGATTGTCTCGGCCACTCTCAACGCTTGTCCGCGCAATTCCGGCACAGCGATGGTTTCCCAATATGTGCCGCGAAGAAGCGGGCCGAGAGCGAGAAGGTATGGGGATACCCCGCCATCCCGGTCAATGACGGTGTGACTGCCGTCAACACGCGCGCCCATGTCCATGTCGTCGCTGCTGATGAGGCCCCGCCGCAGCAGATTTCGCAGCAGCACGGAGCGCGTCGAACTGAAGCGTGTCCTCGGACCCGTGGCATTGATGACGAGTCCGCCTTCAAGCTGCCCGCCTCCTTCGAAATGCACGCGCACGCGCGCTCCGGCCGCCTCCACATGCTCAATGTTCTCCGCGTGGACCTGAAGCTGGCCGGTGAGCTGGGCGCTGGTGATTTGGGCGTGAATCTCAGGAGCGATGCGGTGACGCAGGACATTCCACCTCGCGGCATGCTGGCGGGTGAAGGCGAGCCGCTGCTCAAGGCTGAAACCCTGCCAGATGCGCTGTGTGTGCGGGCGCATTTTATCCACGATAATTGCCGGGTTCGCCCCCATTGCCCGCAGCCGGGCGCAGTGGTCCTCCATGAGCGCGGCGAGCCTGTCCAGTCCGAGTGCGGCGAGGTCCGTGTCGGCTGGAGGAAAGTCCGGGTATTCAACGCCGCGAAAGTGCGCGTGCGGCAGCCAGCCATGACGCGAGACCGCGTGGATGCGTCCGAGCCACCCCAGAGCGCGCAAAGTGATGATCGCGTCCACTGTGGTCAGGCCTGTGCCCAGCAGGACGATGCTTTCCGTGTCTGGCGGCAGTCTCTCATGCCATGGCAGCCATGGATTCCCAGCCCAGGCTGGATTTTCCTGGAGTGATTCCGCTCCCGGCAGGTCGGCTGGAGCCTCATTTCCAGTGGCCAGGACGACCCGCCCCGCCTCGATGCTTCCGCCTCCGGCCAGCAGCACCATCCTGTTCGCGTAGTCCACCGCCTCCGCGTCCACAAGCCGTGCATCCGGCAGATGATGGTGCATGAGTGAGCGCAGATAGTCGCCATAAATCACGCGCGGGATGAAACGCTCGCGCAGTTCATTTTCGCGGATCAGATCAAATTCACTTCGACTGCGCAGCCAGTTCACAAAGTGATCCGGCAGATCAGGAAAGGCGGACATGTTGCGGGCCGCCACATTCAGCAGGTGCTCCATGCGGCGAGTGCCATACGCGACTCCGCGCCCGGCCGGACGGAGCGTGTTGAGGATCGTGATTTCAGAGGATGGCAGGCCGAGCCGAGCGAGATTCACGGCTGTCATGACTCCGCTGAAGCCGCCGCCAATGATCGTGACTTGTGTGAAAAGGGTGTGGCTCATTTTCGTCAGGGTCAGAAAACGAGTTTTTCGAGAATGCACAACGACTTATTACGAAATCGCAATATATATGGTGCGGCAGGTCTTGCCTGGTGAAAACGTTTCCCAGACGCCATGTCACTGTCATCCTCCCCCACACGGCGTTCATTGATCAAGAGCGTCGGACTTGCTCCCGTCTTAAATTCAATCGGAACAGTCGCGCAGACGGATGCCCGGCCCTTGATTGTGGACTGCCAGAGCCATTTGTTTTTTCCCGAAGTGCTCGAAATGATGCGGAGGCGCAAAACAGAGCCGCTGGTCTATGATCAGGGCGGCACGGTGTTCCTAAAAATGGGAGGCTGGCTGCGCAAGGTACCGGAGCACTATTCAAGCGTGCCAGCCAAGCTGGCCGTCATGGATGCGGCTGGCATAGAGATGACCCTGCTCAGCACCAATGATCCCGGACCGGAGTGGTTTGGAAATGACGGGCCGGCTGTCGCCCGTCTCATTCACGACTCGCTCGCTGAGGTCGTCGCAGCGCATCCGGCGCGTTTCCGCGGGTTGTGCGTGCTGCCCATGCAAAACGAGAGCGCGGCCGGCGCGGAGCTGGATCGTTGCGTCAAAAAGCTCGGCTTCAAAGGCGTGCTCCTCTACACCAATCTTGCGGGCGCCTGGTGTGATGAGCCGCAATTTCACTGGCTGTATGCCCGCGCCGAGGAACTCGGCGTGCCAATCCTGCTGCATCCCGCCAAACCGATGACCACGGATCAAGTGGGCGGCTACGAGCTCACCAGCACACTTGGCAACATGTTCGAAAACACCATCGCGCTGGCCCGCATCATCGCCAGCGGACTGCTCGACAGGCATCCAAGGCTGAAACTGGTCTGTCCGCATCTTGGAGGCACGCTCCCCTACATCTGCGGACGCATGGACCACCAGCTTCATGTCCTGAAACGCGGGCCGCAGAACCTTTTGAGAAAGCCAAGCGAGTATTTGCGCTCGATTTACATGGACCTCGTCTCGCCGCTGCCGGAGGCGATGAGGTTTGCCCTCGATTTCACCAGCGAAGAACGGCTGCTTTTTTCCAGCGATCATCCCTGGGTTCAACCGGGGGAAATCCTAGCTCCACTGCGCAGTCTCAAACTTTCAGCGGGTACCGAGGCCAGACTGCTTGGCGGAAATGCGCGGGAGCTTTTCCAGATTTGAGACGCCAGGGTTGTCGCGCTGCGCCAGATGATGTCATTCATTGATCAAAATGATGTGTGTTTCACGCGAAAACATCCTGCACCGGCTGGCCTTTGCCGTCCTCGGTGACGTAGAAGGGGCGGCCTTCGATGGTGAACTCGGTCTTGGGACTGATGCCCATGGCGGTCATGATCGTGGCGTGCAGGTCCATGACGGTGACGGGGTCTTTAATCGCGATGAGCGGGCGCTCGTCGGCGGTCTGGCCGTGGATGTGGCCCTTTTTCATGCCGCCGCCAAACATCACCACGCTGGTGCCGCCGGTGAAGTGGCGGTGCAGGCCGTAGTGAGCCATCTCGCCGAGGGTGTCCACTTTGAAGGTGGCCTGGTCGTTGGCGTTGGAGCCGGGTTTGCCTTCGATCATGGCGTCGCGGCTGAACTCGCTGGTGATGATGACGAGGGTGCGTTCAAGTAGGCCGCGCTCTTCGAGGTCGCGGATGAGGGTGGCGATGGGGAGGTCGATTTCCTGGTGGAGTTTGGCGACGGTTTGGTGGCCGTCCTTGTGGGTGTCCCAGTGCAGGAAGGGGACATATTCGGTGGTGACCTCGACAAAACGCGCGCCGGCTTCCACGAGGCGGCGAGCGAGCAGGCAGCCGCGGCCGAAGCGACCGGTGTCGTATTTGGCCTGCACCTCTTTGGGTTCGAGGGTGATGTCGAACGCCTCGCGCTCCTTGCTGCTGAGCAGGCGGTAGGCGTTGTCCATGCTGCGGAGCATGGACTGCTGCTGGTAGTCGCTCATGCGGTCGCGGTTCGGGTTTTGGTCCACGAGCTTGCGGAAGAGTCGGTCGCGATTGGCGAAGCGGTTCGCGTCCATGCCCTGCGGCGGGCGCACGGATTGGGCGGCCTCTTCGGGGAAGGGCAGGTTCATGGGGCCGAACTCGGAGCCGAAGAAGCCGGCGGTGGTGAAGGCCTTCAATTCCTCGCTCTCGCCGACACCTTCAAGGCGTTGGCCGATGTTGATGAAAGCGGGCATGACTTGATTGCGTGGACCAAGGACCTTGGCCATCCAGGCGCCAATGTGCGGGCAGGCGACAGTTTGCGGTGGGACGTAACCGGTGTGCCAATGGTACTGGTGGCGGGAATGTAGAATGCTGCCGAGGTCAGGCTGCACGGCGCTGCGAATGAGTGTGGCACGGTCCATGACTCGCGCGATGTTTTCGAGGCCCTGGCAGATTTTCAGGCCGTCCACCGCGGTATCAATGGCGGGGAAGGTGCTGAGCATCTTGGCGACTTCGAGGCCCTTTTCAAAAGGCAGGTAACGCTTCGGATCAAAGGTGTCCGGAGCGGCCATGCCGCCGCCCATCCACAGCAGGATGCAGGCGTCCGCCTTGGCGGGCGGATGGGTGACTTTCGCGGCGTTCGCCCAGACGGCCTGGGGCTCGCCCGTGGACCAGGCGGCGGCGCTGGCTGCGGCGAGTTTTTTGAGGAAATCGCGGCGGATGATTGCTTTCGGAGCGTGGAGATCGAGTTCGAGATTCATGAGATCAACGGACTTGGTGATTTACTGCACATACAAAAACTCGGGCTGCATGAGGAGGGCCCAGAGGAGATCGGCGATGGGGGCGGGGGTGGGCTTTTCGCCGAGGAGGGCTTGGGC
>ERZ761607.3250-NODE-3250-length-16042-cov-4.321198_pt1 | contig 16042 bp, 12 predicted proteins | sample MGYA00511164_ERZ761607 | MGnify/ENA primary metagenome ERZ761607 (study PRJEB28899, sample SAMN02445080) | bioreactor sludge metagenome | biome: EBPR sludge | place: Australia: Brisbane, Thorneside Wastewater Treatment Plant | collected 2011-06-22 ...
AAGGGGGTTCGAGAACCCGCACGCCTTACCCATCCACGCGGGCGTTCACGAATGGCGTGCGCGAGCTTGATCGCGCTCTGTCCGGGGGTGCTTGAGCCCCCGGCGAGTACGGACGTCCTTGAGAAGGGGGTTCGAGAACCCCCTTAACAGAGCGGGTTCAAGAACCCGCACTCCACATCGTCTCGCCGCGCACGACATCCTCGATCGTTTCGCGGGCGCGCACGAGTTGGTGGCGACCGCCCTGGACCATCACTTCTGCGGCGCGGCCGCGGCTGTTGTAGGTCGAGGACATGACGTAACCGTAGGCACCGGCGCTCATCACCGACAGCAGGTCGCCCTGTTGTACGGCGGGCAGGTCGCGGTTGGCGGCGAGGAAGTCGCCGGACTCGCAGACCGGGCCGACGAGGTCGCCGAAGACGGTCGCGGCGGTTTCCACCACCGGCTTGATCTCGTGGTAGGCCTCGTACAGCGCGGGGCGGATCAGGTCGTTCATCGCGGCGTCGATCACCACGAACTTCTTGAACGGGTTCTCCTTGATGTACTCCACCCGGGTCACGAGGATGCCGGCGTTGCCGACCATGAACCGCCCGGGCTCCATGCTCACCGACAGGCCCATCTCCTGCAGCGGCGGCAGCACGGCGGCGGCAAAGGCCTTGAGGTCGAAATCCTTGTCGGTCGGCCGGTACACGATGCCGAGACCGCCGCCGATATCGATGTGGGAAAACGACGGGAAACGTTTCTTCAGGTCGGCGCAGAGCGGCTTGACCTTGTGCAGGGCCTCCTCGTACGGATCCTTGGTCATGATCGGCGAGCCGAGGTGCATGTGCAGCGAGGTGATCTCGAGGTTCGGCAGGCGGGCGGCCAGTTCGTAGGCGGCCATCGCGCGTTCGAGGTCCACGCCGAACTTGTTCTCCTTCTTGCCGGTGCTGGTGTACTTGTGCGTCTTCGGATCGACGTCGGGGTTCACGCGGATGGCGATGCGGCCGGTGATGCCGATGCGCCGGCCCACGGCGGAGATGCGTTCGAGTTCCGGTTCGGATTCGACGGTGAAGTACAGGATGCCTTCGCGCAGCGCGATCTCGATTTCCGCCTCGGTCTTGCCGACGCCGGCGAAGACGATCCGGTTGGCGGGAATGCCGGCGCGGCGGGCGCGGTAGAGTTCACCGGCCGACACGACATCGGCGCCGGCGCCCTCGGCGGCGAAGGTCTGGATCACCGCCGCGTTGGTGTTCGATTTCACCGCGAAGCAGATCAGCGGGTTCACCGGGGCCATCACCTGCTTCAGGGCGCGGAATTGCGCCTGCAGGTGCGAGCGGCTGTAGACGTAGAGGGGGGTTCCGTAGGCGGCGGCCAGGTCGGCCACCGGGACATCCTCGGCGTGGAGGCGTCCGTCGCGGTAGGAAAACTCGTTCATGTGATGGTCAGCCTCGTGGTTTTGACCAGGGCCTTCCACAGGTCTTCCGGCGATTCGGCGGCGAGCAGCAGGTCGCGGGCGGTCTCGTCGCGGAAGGTCTGGGTCAGGCCGGCCAGCAGTTTCAGGTAGAAGGCGCTGGCCGCCGTCGGGATGGAGATGAAACAGACGATCTTGGTGGACGACTTCGCGTTTTCGTCGAACTTCACGCCCTTCGAGAGGGTGGCCAGGGCGAGGGAAAGGCCGCCGCCCTCGACGCCGCGCACGTGCGGGAAGGCCAGGCCCTGGTCCACCGCGGTGCTGGCCAGCACTTCGCGGCGCAGGGCTTCCTCGTAGAGGCGCTTGCCGTTGTCGATGAAGTTCTCCTGCTCCATGTGCGTGCAGATCTGCTCGAGGACCTCGTCGCGCGAGGCGGCCTTCAGCTTGGGCAACATCAGCTTCGGCGAACTGAAGCGGGCCACGCCGACCTGCGGGGGCTCGCTGCGGAGTTTCTTCGCGGTGGCCACGCGGCGCGGGGCGGATTCGGTAAAGTAGAGGAAACGCGCGCAGCTCGGGCAGGTGTAGAGGGCATCGGCTGCGTGGACGGCGTGGACCTGGCTGACCGGGATCATCATGCCGCAGGCCGAACAGACGCCTTTCGAGATCGGGACGATGGCGAGGCCGACCTTCTTCCACATCTTCTCGAAGTGGCTGCGGTTCTCCGGGGGAAGGTCTTCCAGCAGCTTGGCGATCGAGGCATCGATCTGGGACAGGCGCGAGCCGGGCATCGAGGCCTGGTGTTGCTCGCGGGCGAAGATCAGGTCCTGCAATTGCAACATGTGGTTGATCAGGCGCAGGGTGCGGCCATTCGCGGATTGTCCGGTATCGCCGGACGAGGTGCTTTTATTCAAGGTACGTCTCCATAAAGGTTTCGGTCCACCGTTCATACACGAGCATCGCCCGCAGTTCAATCGGGGAATCGGGACGGCGTGGCCAGCGGCAACACGCGGGTCACTTTTCGCGCAAACCGGTATTGACCCGACGGGCGGATGAGAGGATGATAGCATCTTTATTTTGCTAGGAGCCGTCGCATGAACCCGAAGCGCGTGCTGTCAAAAGATACCATCATCATGAAGCTCAAGAGTGACTCCAAGGACGGGGTCATCGAGGAGTTGATTGACGTCTTGGTGGCCAGCGGAAAGATCAAGGACCGGAAAGCGGCCCTGAAGGCGGTCGTGGACCGCGAGAAGAAGATGTCCACCGGGCTGCAGAACGGCATCGCCATTCCGCATGGCAAGACCGACACCATCGAGTCGCTGGTGGCCTCGATCGGCATCAGCCCGGCCGGCATTCCCTTTGAATCGCTCGACGGTCAACCGGCGCAGATCATCCTGCTGACGGTTTCCCCGGCCAGCCGCACCGGCCCGCACATCCAGTTCCTGGCCGATATCAGCCGCGTCCTGCACAACGAGGACACCCGCAAGCGGGTGCTGACCGCGACGCACGAGGAGGAAGTCCTCGAGCTGCTGGCGGGCGAAACGCCGCCCGCGCCCCCCCCCGCGTGATGCGGGGTAGCGAACGGATGCGATCGGCGGCGGTGACCTGCGCGGAGCGCATTCCGCCTGCGGCCGCGGAGCGGCCGCCCCACCCCACCCAACGCACCATACCGGAGGTGCGCACAGGCAGTGCGACGGAGGCGTCGCGGCTCCATGGAGGGCTTTTCCTGAACAAGGCTGGTGCAACAAAAAAGCCCCGCATTCATGCGGGGCTTTTTTGTCGGGCGGATTGGCCTGCGTTTAGGGCAGGGCCACGCCGGTGCGGTAGAAGCGGACCGGGACATCGTTGGTCACGCTGAGGGTCACCGTGCCGCCGTTGCCGGGGACGGGGGCATTCAGGCGGTTCCACTGCTGCGGGTTGGACAGCAGGTTGGTGGTCCAGAAGATGTCATACACACGGCTGTTGGTGGTCGGGCCGGTCTGGAGACTCAGCACGGACGAACCGGACGCGCCGGTGATTTCGTTCAGGAAGAACGAGTTCAGGTCGGCGGGGTTCGTGTCGGCGATGTACTCGTCGAGGTTGCTGAAGCCGTCGTTGTCGAAGTCGGCGGCAGCTACGCGGTCGATGACCGGGATGTTGTAGAGGTCCCACCAGGTGTTCGGGATGCCATCGGTAATGGCTTCGCCTTCGATGCCGGTGTAAACGGCGAGGTTGTTGACGTAGAGGTTGTTCGCGTCCCCGCCGTCGGTATCAAACACGTAGAAGCGGACCTGGTTCGGAGTCTGGGAGAGGAACACGCCCTGGACGAGGGTGTTTTCGGGAGCGCTGCCTTCGCGGATGAAGCGCACGTTGTAGCTGTTGGTGGAAACGCGCGACAGGATGACGGTGATGGCGGAGTCGGAGGCGTAGGACCAGCCGAGCGAGACCGGATTGTCGGCGCCGAGGTCGCGGATGTTGTACACGTAATCGTCGTTGAACACGCCGACTTCGAACAGCCAGGCATCGGAGTTCTGGAACATCGCGCCTTTCGCGCCATTGCGGAAGTTCACGCCGAGGCGGAAGGACATCGACTCGCCGATGCCCAGCGGCTGGCTCATCGGGCGGAGGGCGGTGACGATGGGCGTGTTGGGGCCGGTGCCGTCGCCGGAGGCGTAGAAACCAAAGGATTCGCCCTCGCTGTCATTCACATCGGCGCCACCGAAGGTCGAGTCGCCGAGGAACATGCCGACAAAGTTGGTGAAGCCTTCGCCCGCGCCATCGGTGTTGGCATTGATCTGCCAGGTGCCGAAGCCGACGCCGCCGTTGCCGAAGTTGTCGAACGAGGCGGGCGGGTAGTAGGTGGTGTCGTCGTAGGCGATGTCCACGACGCGCAGATCGAAGGACCCTTCGACGGCGTCGACGGCTTCCGCGGTAATCGTGGTTGTGCCGTTCGACAGGGCGACGACCTCGAAGTCGACGCGGTTGGTGCCGGCGGGAATTTCCACGGAGGCCGGAACCGAGGCGACACCGGCATTGGCATTGCCGAACAGCACCTCGAGCGCGTCGTTCACCGGGCCGGTGCGGGAGACGGAGAATACATTGGTGCGGTTGACGACCATACCGTCGTTGCCACCGATGGACAACACGGCGATCTCGGTGCCGGTGAAGCGGGCAAGGCGATTGAAGTACAGGTTGTTCGCGCTGTCACCGCTGTCGGTGTTGAAGGTAAAGAAGCGGACTTCGTTCGGGGCGGAGGCGCCGAGGTCGATGTTGTCGAGGAACTCGTTGACCGGCTCGCTGCCCGTGCGGGTGATGGTGATATCGTACAGGGTCGGGGCGATGCGGGCGAATTCGATGGTGAAGGCGCTGTCGGACGCATAGGCGAAGTTCAGGTTCACCGGGGCGTCGTTGCCGACCTTGTACCAGTAGTCGTCGTTGAACACGCCGAATTCAAACACGTTGTTGCCGCTGTTCTGGAAGGAAACGCCTTTCGAGCCGTTGCGGAAGTTCACGCCGACCTCAAGGGAGAGGACTTCGCCGATGCCGAGACCGCCGGTCAACGGACGGATGGCGTTGGCGAAAGGATTGCCGCCACCCTGGCCATTGGCATAGAGCGCGAAGGCATCGCCCGAGCTGGCATTGACATCCATGCCACCGAAGGTCGAGTTGCCGATGAAGACGCCGGCGAAGTTCGTGTAGCCCTCGGCCGCGCCGTCGTTGTTCTGGAGGATCCAGGGCTCGAAACCGAGGCCGCTGTTTCCGCCATTGGTGAAGACGCCGGCGGCGTAGGAGGAATCGTCATAGCCAAGATCATAGACCGAGATGTCGTACTGGGCATCCGGATAGCCGGTGTTGGTGGCGATCACGGTGGCAACGCCGAAACCGATGCCTTCCACGGCGAAGTTCGTCACGGTGGCGCCGAGGGCGAAAGCTACCGAGGCGGGAACGTCCACCACGCCGGTATCGCTGGAGAGCAGGGTGAAGGTCGTGGCGGTGACGTTCGAGCCGCCGCGGGTCAGGGTGAGCTGGTTGGTCATGCCGACGGCCATGGCGTCGCGGCCGCTGATGGCGGCGGTGGAGGCCGGGTTGGGCGTGATTACCAGGTTATTGGCGAAGAGCGCATAGTTGATATTATCGCCGAGGTGGCCACCGTTGTAGAATTTCACCTTCGCGGCCGGCGCGCTGAGGGTGGTCGAAACCGCGCTGGTGGTGAACCCGTCGTTGCGGGTCAGGGTCAAGCCGAGCTGATTGCCGGCGAGCTGCCCGACCACGACCGAGACCGATGCGGTATCGCTGTAGGTGGAGCTGACCACGACCCCCAAGGCCCCGCTGAACGTGTAGGACAGGTTGTCGTCGGAGAAGTTGATGTTCAGCAACTCGTTGTTGGAAGCATCGAGGATGTTGATGCCGCGGGCACCGCCGCCCCAGTTGTAGGCGATGGTCGCACTGAAGATATCGCCCTGGGCCAGCGCTGCGTTGAATGCGCGGGTGGCCTCGCCGTAACTGCCGCTGCTGCCGCCATAGAACCGGAAGGACACGCCGTTGGTGGAGTTGATGTTGCCGGTGCCACTGGTTGAATCAGCCAGGTCCACCAATGCGCCGTCGCCGACGTTGAATTCCCACGCCCCAAATCCCGAACCGAGGTTCGAACCGTTGGTAAACGCACCGGCACCATAGTTGCCGGCATCGTCAGCACCCGCACCGGCCGCCTGGACGGTGGAAACCGCCGCCAAACCAACCACCATGGCCAAATAGCCCATCTTCCGCATCAACGTCTGCATCATGTTTCTGCTCCTATTCTCCATCACCAACCGACACATGGGATAAAACGCTCTACATACAAGCACATCGCGTGATCCAAACAAAGCCTAAACACGGCGTTGAAGCGTTTTTTGGACCGGACACGTATGCCCGTCGCAACGCGGTCGAGCGTAACGTTTTACCGACGAGCCTAGGAATATACCCCGGAGTCCGCGATACGTTTAGCAGAAATGTGACCCTGGTTCGGGCTCTCCACCGCACCCGGTCAGGGCATCTCGGGTGCTGGCAGCAGCTCGGCCAGGGTGGCTTTCAGGGCGGATTCCGTCGGATCGGTGGCGATGATGGTGCCATCCGGGCCAATGAGGAACGTCGCCGGGATAGCTTCAATGCCGAGCTTGGTGGCGAATTCGTTTTCCCATCCCTTGCCGTCGAAGAACTGCGGCCAGGTGATGCCTTCCTTCTCAAGGTAGCTGGTGAACTTGTCCTTGTCGTCGTCCAGGGAGATGCCGATGATCTCGAATCCGCGCTCGCGGAATTCGGCGTAGGCGGCCTTAAGACCGGGCATGGCCTTGAGGCAGGGGACGCACCAGGTGGCCCAGAAATCGACCAGTACGACCTTTCCATGGTAATCGGCGAGGTTGATGGCGGTGCCGTCGAGGGCGGTGAAGGCGAGGTCGAGCACTTCGCCGGGGCCGGGGGCAGCGAACATGCCGCTGAATTCATCAAGGGCTTCGTTGATCGTTTCCGCCATGTCGTGGTCCTTGAAGTCGGCGCGCACGGAGGCGATGAAGGCCAATCCGTCCTCCTTGCGCCCGTCGAGGCGGTACATCTGGATCAGCGGGGCGACGATTTCACCGAAGGCGACACTGAGATCGAGCTGGGATTTGTCGGCCGGGAGTTCCTTGTAGCGGGCATCGAGCAGGTCGATGGCCGCGCCGTAGTCGTCGAGGGCGACCAGGCCATAGACCAGGCGTTCGCGCGCCTCGGCGAGGTCGTCGGCTTCCGGATTGGCGGCGATGTAGGCCTTGAGGGCTTCAACCTGCTTGCGGTTGCTGTCATCCAGCAGCTCCTCCAGGCTGGTGTAGGCGTGGGCGGGCAGGGCGGCAACGGCGAGCAGGGCGGCAACGGTTATGGATTTCATACAACTCCTCTGTGGTGGCGGGTTGGACGTGGCGCGGCGGATTTATGTTCAGCGGGAGACGGCAGGTTCCGCATAGTCGGCAACCGGGGCGCACGAACAGACGAGGTTGCGGTCGCCGTACGGGTTGTCGATGCGGGCGACCGAGGGCCAGAATTTGCGCGCGCGCAGGGTGGGCACGGGAAACGCGGCCTGCTCGCGCGTGTAGGCATGGGTCCAGGTATCGGCGCAGACCTCGGCAACGGTGTGCGGGGCGTTCTTGAGCGGGTTGTCGGCGCGGTCGGATTCGCCGTTGATCACCGCGTCGATTTCGCCGCGGATGGCGATCATCGCGTCGCAGAAGCGGTCGAGCTCCTCCTTGGGTTCGCTTTCCGTCGGCTCGATCATCATCGTGCCCGGCACCGGCCAGGACACCGTGGGGGCGTGGAATCCATAGTCCATGAGCCGCTTGGCGACATCCTGCTCGTCGATATCCGACCGGTCGCGCAGCGGGCGCAGGTCGAAGATCATCTCATGGGCGACCCGGCCGTTGGTGCCGGTGAAATGCACCTCGAAATACGGTTCGAGCCGGGCCTTGATGTAGTTGGCGTTGAGGATGGCCATTTTGGTGGCGTGGGTCATGCCGTCGCCGCCGAGCATGCGGATGTAGCCATAGGAGATCAGCAGGATCGACGCGCTGCCCCAGGGGGCGGCGGAGACGGCCGGGATGGCCTGCTTGCCGCCGGTGGCGACCAGGGGATGGCCGGGCAGGAACGCGGCGAGGTGTTTGGCCACGCCGATCGGGCCCATGCCCGGTCCACCGCCGCCGTGCGGAATGGCGAACGTCTTGTGCAGGTTCAGGTGGCAGACGTCCGCGCCGATCGCGCCGGGGCTGGTCAGGCCGACCTGCGCGTTCATGTTGGCGCCGTCCATGTACACCTGGCCGCCGAGCTTGTGGACCAGCTTGATGACCTCGCGCACATTGTCCTCGAATACGCCATAGGTCGAGGGATAGGTGATCATCAGCACCGAAAGCCGATCAGCTACCTGTTCGGCCTTGGCCTTCAGGTCGGCGAAATCGATCCGTCCGTGGGCATCGCACTTCACGATCACCACCTCCATACCGGCCATCACCGCCGAGGCGGGATTGGTGCCATGGGCACTGGAGGGGATCAGCGCGACGGTACGCTGCGGCTGGCCGCGCGCGATATGGTAGGCCCGGATCACCATCAACCCGGCGTACTCGCCCTGCGAACCGGCGTTGGGCTGCAGCGACACGGCGGCGAACCCGGTGATTTCGGCGAGGGTCTTTTCCAGCTCTTTGAAGATTTGTGCGTAGCCTTTGGTCTGGTCGGCGGGAGCAAACGGATGCATCCGGCCGAATTCCGGCCAGGTGACCGGGATCATCTCGGCCGCACTGTTGAGTTTCATCGTGCAGGAACCGAGCGGGATCATCGCCTCGTTCAGGCCCAGATCCTTCTGCTCCAACGACTTGATATAGCGCATGAGCGCGGTTTCGGAGCGGTGGGCGGAGAACACCGGGGCGGTCAGGTACGGGCTCTTGCGCACGAGGTCATCGTGGTAGACCAACTCGACCGCGGCCATTTCCGCCGCGACATCGACGGCGGGTGCGGGCTGGCCGGACACGTCGGCAAACACGCCGATCAAGGCCTGAACCAGCTCGGGGGTGGAGGTCTCGTCGAAGGCGATGCCGATATGACCATCGCCGGGGTACTGCAGGTTGATCCGCGCCTTTTCGGCCCGGGCACGTACGGCTTCCGGGGTTGCACCGGGTACGCCGGCGAGGGAAACGCGCAGGGTGTCAAAGAAGTACGGATTGGTTTGCACAAACCCTAAACGTACCAGGTGGTCCTCGAGTACGCGGGCGAGTTGGTGGGTGCGCAACGCGATGCGACGAAGACCGCTCGCGCCGTGGTACACGCCGTAGAAGCCGGCGATGTTGGCGAGCAGGGCCTGGGCGGTACAGATGTTGGATTTGGCCTTTTCGCGGCGGATGTGTTGTTCGCGGGTCTGGAGGGCCATGCGGTAGGCGGGGCGGCCGAATTTGTCGACGGACACGCCGATGATGCGGCCGGGCATTTCGCGCACATGGGTTTCGCGGGTGGCGAAGAAGGCGGCGTGCGGGCCGCCGAAGCCCATCGGGACGCCGAAACGCTGGGCACTGCCAAAGGCGACGTCGGCGCCGAGTTCACCGGGCGGGGTGAGCAGGGTCAGGCTGAGCAGGTCCGCCGCCATGGCGACCGGAACCTGTGCGGCATGGGCGCGCTCGATAAACGAACGGTAGTCGCAGACATTGCCGTGGGCGTCGGGATACTGGACGAGCGCGCCGAAGTGCTGCGGGCCGAGGGTGACGGTGCGGAACTGGCCGACCTCGAGGGTGATCCCGATCGGTTCGGCGCGGTTGCGCAGCACGGCCAGGGTTTGCGGCAGCACGGTATCGGCGACAAAAAATATGGCCGCTTCGGACTTGCGGCTGGTGCGCTGGTGCAAGCGGTGCAGCATGACCATCGCCTCGCCAGCGGCGGTGGCTTCGTCGAGCAGCGATGCATTCGCGACATCCATGCCGGTCAGGTCTTTCACCATGGTCTGGAAGTTCAGCAGCGCCTCGAGGCGGCCCTGGGCGATTTCCGCCTGGTATGGGGTGTACGGAGTGTACCAGGCCGGGTTTTCGAAGACATTGCGAAGGATTACCGGTGGGGTCAGGCAGTCGTGGTAGCCGAGGCCGATGCAGGAGGTAAAGACCTTGTTCTTCGCGGCGATGGTTTTAAGCCGGGCGAGGTAGGCGTGTTCCGGTTCTCCGGCGGGAACGCGGAGCGGCCGCTTCAGGCGGATGGAGGGAGGAACAGTCTGGTCGATCAATGCATCAAGCGAAGCGGCCCCGACGGCGGACAACATGGCGGCGGCATCCGATTCACCCGGCCCGATGTGGCGGTCGCGAAAAGCGTCAAACATGGAACAACTCCTGCGTACGGTGCATGGAAACAGAAAGGTCCACTATACGAGAGGAAAACAGGGAATCAAAGGGAAAGTTGGAAGGTTCAGGCCGTGGTGGATCAGCGGCCGGACCGGAGGGCGCGGAGTCCGCGTGAAGGCGGGGGCGTTCCCCACAGGCGGTCGCCGGGATCCTGGTGGACCAGGTACATCCGGTCATCGAAATCCCAGAAGACGATGGTCTTGTCCGGGGGCTTGAGGGCCAGCAGGTTGGCAATGTTCCGGAGGTTGGCGACGTGGAGCATCAGGTAGTCGGCCCGGGTTTCGGCAAACCGGTCGAAGAGCTGTTCGGTCAGGATGTCGAGGTGCAGGTAGGTGGAGCTGGTGAGCCAGAAGATCTGGCCGGTCTTGACCTCGGGGTAGGTCCGCTTGATGTAGGCGATGACTTCGCCGGAAATGGAACTGATCATCGTGTCGCCGAGGCGGTGGCGGGCACGCAGATCGGCGATCAGGGCATCGGCCAGGCGGGCATCCTCGCGGTCGTCGCCCTGGGATTTGATCTCGATGTTGAGGCGCTTGGTCACCCGGTCCATCACATCGGCGTAGGTGGCGATCTCGCCGCCGGTGAGGTCGCGCAGCGAGGCGAGGGTTTCGTTGCCGACCGAGCGAACCTTCCCGAACAGGCGCACCAGCATCAGGTCGTGGTAAACGACGATGACGCCGTCGCGGGTGTACTGGACATCGAACTCGATGAAGGCGAAACGCGGATCCCGGTCGGCGGCGAGAATGGCATCGAGGGTGTTCTCCCGGAATTCCATCGAGGCCCCGCGGTGGGCTCCCATGGTCACCCGGACGTCGGGCAGGTCGCGGCGTTCGGCGCCGATCTCGTGCTGCAGCACCTCGCGCAATGAAACGCCTGGCCCTGAGGAGACGCACCCGGCGGACACCAGAAGCAGCACGGACAAGGCGAGCTTGGACAGGGACCATTGCATCGGCGCATCATGGAACAACCCCGCCCGGGCTTGAAGCAGGAAATACGGCCGGGCGGCGGCCGAAGCGACCGCTGGACAGCAGCCGATAATCCGCTACATTCGGGGCTTTTCGAGGAAGCATGAATTCGAACGACCGTTCAGGCCTGCACGAAGCGAAACGCATCGTGGTGAAAATCGGCAGCCGCGTGCTGGTGCAACGCACCGGGCGGCCGGATCTACGCCGCATGCGCGAACTCGTGCGCCAGGTCGCCCGCATCCGCGAGGCCGGCCACCAGGTGATCGTCGTCTCCTCCGGCGCGATCGGCGCGGGCATGGAGGCGCTGGGCATGAAGTCCCGCCCGAAGACGGTGCCCGACCTGCAGATGGCCGCCGCGGTCGGACAGTCGCGGCTGATGGCGACCTACGACGCCCTGTTCGGCAAACACGGGGTGACCATCGGCCAGATCCTGCTCACCCACGACGACCTGAACCACCGCACCCGCCACCTGAACGCCCGCAACACCATGCTGAACCTGCTCGAACACGACATCGTCCCGATCGTGAACGAGAACGATGTGATCGCGATCGACGAGATCAAGTTCGGTGACAACGATCTGCTCGCCTCGCTGGTGGCCATCATGATGGAGGCGCATGCTCTGGTGCTGCTAACCACCGTGGACGGCTTCCGCCTACCCCATGGCCCGGGCCGCACCAAACGCGCCTCGGTGCTGGCCGGCGTCGATGAAGCCACCCTCGCCCACGCGATCGGCAAGGGCAGCGAACTCTCCACCGGCGGCATGGCCAGCAAGCTGAAGTCGGCCGGCATGGCACTCTCCACCGGCATCCCGGTGGTCATCGCGAACGGCCGCAGCGACGACGTGCTCTGCCAGATCATGGCCGGGAAGGACACCGGCACCTTCATCCAACCCTGCGCGGCCGAAAAGGGCGGGATTCCCATGCGCAAGCGGTGGATCGCCTTCTTCCATAAACCCGCCGGCACCCTCGTGGTGGACGACGGCGCGGCCACCGCCCTGACCGCGAAGGGCCGCAGCCTGCTCGCCGCCGGCATCAAGGCCGTCCAGGGCGACTTCGGCAAGGGCGCCGCGGTGAACATCGCGACCGAATCCGGCCGCGTCGTCGCCCGCGGACTGACCGGCTACAACAGCACCGACGTCCGCACCATCATGGGCCGCAAGACCGGTGACATCGCCGCCCTGCTCGGCACCCGCGACTACGACGAGGTTATCCACCGCGACAACCTCGTTGTGTTGTAAATCGCTGCGCGGCAATCGTTCATGATTCCTGCGCCCCGCCCATGTTGAACGTTGCCTAGACCGGGTCGGCCTGTGGTATAGTAAGCGGTTTGAGGAGTCCACCGAAAGGCAGCTTATGAGCGATGTGCACAACCAGATGACGGCCATGGCCGACCACGCCGTAAAGGCGTCCCGCGCCTTGGCCCGCCTGACCGCGCGCAAGAAGAACAGCATCCTCGAGGCGATGGCCGAGGAGCTGGACCTCCGCCGCACTGCGATCAAGGAGGCGAATGCCAGGGACATGGAGGCCGGCCGCCAGGCCGGGTTGAGCCAGGCCCTGCTCGACCGCCTGCTGCTGAACGACGCGCGCATCGATGCGATGATCAAGGGCATCCGCGACATCATCGTGTTGAAGGATCCGGTCGGCGAGAAGATCAGCCGGTGGACCCGCCCCAACGGCATCGAGATCGTGAAGGTCCGCGTCCCCATCGGCGTCATCGCCATCATCTACGAATCCCGCCCCAACGTGACCTGCGACTCGTCGGTGCTTTGCTTCAAGACCTCGAACGCGGTGATCATGCGCGGCGGCAAGGAGGCGATCCACTCGAACGCGGCCATCGCGGCCGCGCTGCAGGAAGGCGGCGCGAAAAAAGGCATGCCCGAGCACGCGATCCAGCTGGTGGCCACCACCGACCGCGACGCCATCCGCGAACTGGTCCAGATGGTCGGCAAGATCGACCTCGCCATCCCACGCGGCGGCGAAGGCCTGATCCACGCCGTGACCGAGCACGCCCGCATCCCGGTGATCAAGCACTACAAGGGCGTCTGCCACGTCTACGTCGATGACGCCGCCGACCTCGCCATGGCCCTCGACATCACCGACAACGCGAAGTGCCAGCGCCCCGGCGTCTGCAACGCCATCGAGACCCTGCTGGTGCACGAGAAGGTCGCCGCCGACTTCCTGCCCCGTATGGCCGAACGCCTCGGCGCGAAGGGCGTCGAGCTGCGCGGCGACGAGGCCGCGCGCGCGATCGTCCCCGCGATGAAGACCGCGACCGAGGACGACTGGTACGCCGAGTACCTCGACCTGATCCTCGCCGTGCGCGTGGTGAAGTCGCTCGACGAGGCCATCGCCCACATCGACACGTATGGATCACACCACTCCGACGCCATCATCACCGGGAACGAGGCCCACCAGAAGGCCTTCTCCCAGCAGGTGGACTCGGCCGCGGTGTACGTGAACGCCTCGACCCGCTTTACCGACGGCGGCGAGTTCGGCATGGGTGCGGAAATCGGTATCAGCACCGACAAGCTGCATGCGCGCGGACCGATGGGCCTGGAGGAATTGACGACCTACAAGTACGTCATCCACGGCACCGGGCAGATCCGCTGACATGCCGATCCGCGAAACCATCGCCCGCACCCTGGATGAACTCGGCGCCTTCAGCGATCCGCTGGAACGGTTGGAATTCCTGATCGACCAGGCCCGCGCCATGCCGCCCCTGCCCGACACCGACAAGACCGAGGCGAACCGCGTGGAAGGCTGCATGGCCCAGCTCTGGCTGACCGCCCGCTTTGCCGACGGACGCTGCCGCTTCCACAGCGACTCGGACTCGCTGGTGGTGAAATCGATCGCCGGCCTGCTCTGCTCCATCTACGACGACGCCACCCCGCAGGAGGTCCTCGAGTTCCCCCCCGACTTCCTCGCCGAGGCCGGCGTCACCAGCCACCTGTCCGCCAACCGGCGCAACGCACTGACCCAGGTGTGGAAAAAGATCCGCGCCTTCGCGGAAGCACACCGCTGACCCCCGCCTCCCGGCCATGCCGCTCTACGACGCCCACAACCACCTGCAGGACGACCGGTTCGCCGGCGCCCAGGCCACCCTGCTCGCCGAAGCCGCATCCGCCGGCGTCGCGCGGATGGTGGTGAACGGCTGCGGCGAGGCCGATTGGCCCGACGTGGCCCGCCTGGCCCGCGCATACCCCGCCGTCCTGCCAAGCTACGGCGTGCACCCGTGGTACCACACCGAACAAAGCCCGCGCTGGCTCGAAACCCTCGAGCACCTGCTGCACGCCGATCCGCACGCCGCCGTCGGAGAAATCGGCCTCGACCGGTGGAAAGAAGACCTGCCCTACGACGGCCAGGAGGAGGTGTTCCTCGCCCAATGGAACCTCGCCGCCCGCCTGAACCGTCCGGCCAGCATCCATTGCCTCAAGGCCTGGGGCCGCCTGCAGGAACTGCTCCGCGCCCACCCCGGCCCCGCCCGCGGCTTCGTGCTGCACAGCTACGGGGGCCCGGCCGAGATGATCCCCTCGTTCGCGGACCTCGGCGCCTACTTCTCGTTCCCCGGCTTTTACCTGCATTCACGCAAGGAACGGCAACGCGACACCTTCCGCGCGGTCCCGCGCGACCGCCTGCTCGCCGAAACCGATGCGCCCGACCAAGGGTTGCCGGATGAACTGAACACCCACCCGTTGCGCGATCCCGCCGGCCACCCGATCAACCACCCGGCCAACCTCGCCGCCGTCTATGCCGGACTCGCCCGCCTGCGCGGGGAATCGCGGGAAGGCCTGGCCGAGGCCCTCGCGGAAAACTTCCTGCGGGTGTTCGGCTGACGCGCCGCCGTGCGAATACCCGGGCGTATCACCCGCCGCGGGCGATGCGGTTGACCACGTAACCCGCCGCGACCAGTCCGAACGTACCGGTGACATGCGCGGCCGCGCCGAGGCCGTAATCGCAATTCGCCCGCACGCCCGGAGCGCGGATCTCGCAGGCCACCGGCGGCGTCTCGAACACCTGTTCGGTGGAGAACACGCACGGCACCCCGAACTTGCGGTCGCCGCGCGGAAACTGGAACCACTTGCGCAGCCGCTTGCGGATGAACGCCATCAGCGGATCGTAGATCGTCTCGGTCAGGTCGCGGATGGTCACCGCCGCCGGATCGGTCTTGCCCCCGGCCGCACCGCAGGTGATGACCGGGATCCCCTTCTGCTTGCACATGCCGATCAGCCGGGCCTTGTGCGCCACACCGTCGATGGCATCGATCACGAAATCGTAGCGCGTCGCAAGGATCTCCTCGGCATTGGCCTTCTTGAAAAACGTGGGCAACACGGTGACCCGGCACGCCGGGTCGATCAACCGGATGCGCGCCGCCAACGCCTCGGCCTTGAGCTGCCCGACGGTGTTCTCCAGCGCATGCAACTGCCGGTTCATGTTGCTGACGCAGACCTCGTCGAGATCGACCAGCGTGAGCGCGCCGACCCCCGACCGCGCGAGCGCCTCCACCGACCACGAGCCCACGCCCCCCAGCCCGACCACCGCCACGTGGGCGTTGTGCAGGCGCGCCAACCCGTCCGCGCCGTAAAGCCGGGCGATGCCGGCAAACCGCGGATCGCCGCTGTCGCCGGCCTCGGTCATGGCGACGCCGGCGCGGTCCCGAACAGGAACCGCATCGGGCGCTCCAGCCGCGCCGCCCACGCCTGTTCGTTGTGCTCCGCCCCCTGGTCGAGGAACCAGTCGAAGCGCGGACCGGCGGTGATGCCCTTTGCGGACAACGCGGCCAGCATGTCATCGCAGTAGGCCTGGATCTTCTGCTCAAGCCCCTCGGTTCCGTTGTCCATG
>ERZ761607.3252-NODE-3252-length-16021-cov-5.599399_pt1 | contig 16021 bp, 5 predicted proteins | sample MGYA00511164_ERZ761607 | MGnify/ENA primary metagenome ERZ761607 (study PRJEB28899, sample SAMN02445080) | bioreactor sludge metagenome | biome: EBPR sludge | place: Australia: Brisbane, Thorneside Wastewater Treatment Plant | collected 2011-06-22 ...
TGCGGTCCCAGGCGCGCAGGGTGAGCGCGCTGCTGGCGGTGCCGTTGTAGTCGGCGTTCGGTGTGAAATATAGCCGTGTGTTGCCGTCGTCAGCGAGCAGCAGCGCTGACGTGTTGCTCACCACGCCGACAGTGCTCCAGTTGGTGCCGCCGTTGGTGGTGTAGTACCAGGTGCCATTGGTTTCGCTGGTGGCGGTGATGGCGATGCCCTTGAGCGCACCGCTGTCGACGTCGGAGATGCCGCCGGTGAAGGCGCTGAGCGAGGAGCCGACGGCGCCCGATGGAGCTGCGGCGTCCTCGGCAACGGAGAGCGTCAGCGCGGTATCGGCGAGCACCGGCGCGTCGTTGACCGCAGTGATGGTGACCGTGGTACTGCCGGTGTTCTGCAGCGCGCCGCCGCTGCCTTGGGTGCCGCTGTTGCCGTCGTTGACGGTCCAGTTGATCTGTACACTCGCCGCTGGCGCGTCGCTCGTATTGCTGTAGGCGATCTGCTGCATTGCCGAGTTGACCAGCGCGTTGGTGGCGCTGCCGTTGAAGCTGAGCAACAGCGTTCCGCTGCTGTTGGTGGTGACGGTGCCGATGGTCGTTCCGCCGACGGTCAGGTTGCCGCCCTGGGTCAGCGTGGCGAGCGTGCCGCTGGCGCTGAACACGTCCTGCGCGTTGGCGCCACCGTTTCTCGCCAACGTCAGCGTAGCGCCGCTGAAGTTGTTGTTGGCGGACAACTCGGCATCGAAGATCTGGACATTGGCATCCAGCACCGCCGGGGCACCGCCTTCGGTGTACGTTGGCGCGCCGTCCAGCGTGTTGACGGCGCCGATGGTGGCCTCGGGCGTGCCGTTCGTCCCCAGGAACACGGCGGCGAGTTTGTACTGCGTGGTGCCGACGGCGACGATCCGCCCGTTCGAGATGGCGACGCCAGTGACGTGGTTGCTGCCTGCGGGCAGTGCCAGAGTTTTGGTCCCGTCGCTGTCGAAGCTGGTATCGAGCGAGCCGTCAACGTTATACCGGGCCACGGCCAGATCGGTGTTGGCGCCATTGGCATAGGTACCGGCGACCACGATCTTGTCATCCGTCTGCAGCGTCACGCTGGTCGCCAAGTCCTCGCTCGCCCCGATCGCGGTGAAGAGCTTGCCGTCGCCACTGAAGCTGGTGTCGAGCGTGCCGCTGCTATTCAGGCGCACGACGGCAAAGTCACTGGTCGCGCCGTTGACTCCGTAGCCGGCCAGCACCAACTTGCCATCCGGCTGCAGCGCCACGCCGCAGGCATAATCATGGCCGGTGCCGACGGCGAAATTGGCCAGGCCGTCGCCGCTGAAGCTGGTGTCCAGCGTTCCGTCGCTGTTGTAGCGCGCGGCGGCGAAGTCCCAGTTGGTGCCGCCGATCAGGCTGCTGCCGACGACGACGATCTTGCCATCGCTTTGCACCAGTACTGCGTAGCCGTCATCGTTGCTGGTGCTGATTGCCGTGGTCAGCTTGCCGTCGCCGCTGAATGTGGTGTCCAGCGTGCCATCGCTGTTATAGCGCACGACGGCAAAATCGTTGTTGCTGCCGTTGTAGCTGTACCCCGCGAGCACGATACGGCCGTTGCTTTGCACGGCAACGCCTTGCGCCCGGTCGTCGCCGGCTCCGATCGCGGTGGTGACCTTGCCGCCGGTGCCGAAGTCGGTGTCCAGCGAGCCATCCGGGTTGTAGCGGACAAGGGCAAAGTCATCATTACTGCCGTTGCTGGCATAACCTGCGACGACGATCTTTCCGTCCGCCTGAAGCGCAAGGCTGGAGGCAAAGTCGCTTCCGGCGCCGACCCCGGTGGAAACCATTCCGTCGCCACCACCGAAGGTCGTATCGAGTGTGCCGTCGGTCTTATAGCGCACGAGAACGAAGTCGCCGTTCCCTTCGCCGGCGACCAGAAGCTTGCCGTCGCTCTGTGCGATCACTGCGTTGCCCTGATCGGCAGCCGGCGTGACGTTGGTGGTCACGATGCCGGTGCCAATGGCGAAGGTCGGCGCGTCGTTGGCGGCACTCACGGTGATTGCCACCGTGTCGCTGTCGGTCAGGCTCTGATCGGCCGCCAGCAGCGACAGCTCGCCCGCCGTCAGGGCGCGGCCGTAGATACGGACATCGTCGATCTGGCCGGAGAAGTTGCTGAGGTAGGAGCCCGGCGAGGTGTAGTCGGCGCCGATGGTCACGTGGGTGAGGTTGTTGAGCGCAGAGAAGAACGTCGAGTTCGTCGCGTTTCCCATGTTGAAGGTGCGGGCCGCCGCGGCGCCGTCGATGTACAACTGGTTGCCCGAACCGTTCACCGTGAAGGCGACATGGTGCCAGTTGCCGTCATTGATCGTGGCGGTCGATATCGTTTCGAAGACCCAGACGTTGCCGTCCGTCGTCTGCGCGCCGAGCTTGCCGTTGACGACAAAGACGTTCAAGTAATTCTGGTTGTTGGCGCCGTCGGTGACCGAGAAGATCACCTTGAAACCGCTGTCGGTGAACTTCACCCAGGACGCGATCGTCCCTTGTGTCAGCGCCCGGAAGCTGCTGGTGTCGGCGATGCTGACGTAGTCGCCGGCGCCGTCCAGGCCGAGTACGCGGCCGCGCGTGGCATCGACGGCGTAGTTCGCGTCGCCGCCGAGGACTCCGTTCTGCGTCGTTCCAGGCGCGACATCGCTGGCGCTGTTCTCGAACGTGTAGCGCGCGTGCAGGTTGGCGTCGATGTCCAGGCTGGTGAGGACCGAATCAGCGGTGGCGAGCGTCAGCGTTGCCCCGCCGGTAAAGTTGGTGGTGGGCGAGAAAGTCAGTCCATCCAGGGCGGTGTTGATGTTGGCCACCGTACCGCTGAAGGTCATCGTCGTGTCGGCGCCGCCGTCGCCGACAGTAAAGGCCAGGCCGCTGGTGCCGGCGAGCGTCAGCGTGCCGTTGGTGACCGACAGCGTGACCTCGAAGGTGGCGCCGCTGGCGTCCGGGTCGGTGATCGCGATGGCGTTGCCATTGCCTGCCGAGAACACCTTGTTGGTGTCCTCGTTCGTGCTCTGTGCGCCGGGAACCGAGTTGGCGGGCGGATCGTTGACCGCGGTGATGCTCACCGTCGTGCTGCCGGTGGCGCTGAGCGCTCCGCCGCTGCCCTGCGCGCCGGTATTGCCGTCGTTGAACGTCCAGTCGATCTGCACGCTGGCGGGTGGCGCGTCGCTGGAGTTGCTGTAGGCGATGGCCTGCATCGCTGAGTTCACCCGCGTTTGCGTGGCGCTGGCGTTGAAGGTGAAGACGAGCGTGCCGGCACTGTTTGTGTAGGTACCGATGGTGGTTCCGCTGACCACTACGTTGCCACTGGCCGCTGCGATGGAACTTAACACGCCGGTGGCGCTGAACACATCCTGCGCGTTGGCACCGCCGTGACGTGCCAGAGTAAGCGTGGCGCCACTGTAATTGCCGGCGGCCGACAGTTCGGCATCAAACACTTGCACGTTGCCGTCCAGCACCACCGGGCTGCCACCCTCGGTGTGGCTCGGTGCGCCGTCGAGCGTGTTGGTCGCACCGAGTGTGGCATCGAGCGTGCCGGTGCTCCCGTAGCGGACCAGCGCGAAGTTGCTGGCGCTGACGCCGGCGACGACGATCGCGCCGTCCGACTGCACCACCACGCTTGCGGCTTGGTCAAGACCGCCGAGCGCGGTGGTCAGCATACCGTCGCTGGAGAAGGTGGTGTCGAGGGCGCCGGCGGTGGTCAGCCGGACGACGGCAAAGTCGTCGGTGCTGCCGTTGCCGCTGGGGCCAGCCAGCACGATGGCGCCGTCCGACTGCAGCGCAACGCTGTAGGCGGCGTCCGCGCTTGCCGACACATCCACGAGCTGCAGGCCGTCGCCGGAGAACGTGACGTCAAGGCTGCCGGTCGTAGTCAGCCGGGAGACCGCGAATGCGTAGCTCGAACCGTTGAAGTACTTGCCTGCCAGCACCAGCTTGCCGTCGGCTTGCTGCACCACGGAATAGGCAACGTCCAGGTTGCTGCCAAACGGTACCGTCTGCAGGCCATCGCCGGAGAACGCCGTGTCGAGCGTGCCATCGGTGTTGTAGCGCAGGACGGCGAAGTCATCGGACGAGCCGAGGTTGGTGCTGCCGACGAGGACGATCTTGCCGTCGGACTGCAGCAGCGAGTCCCATGATTCGTCGTGATTGACGCCGAAGAACGTGGTGACCTTGCCATCAATGGAGAAGCTGGTGTCGAGGGTGCCATTGGTGTTGTAGCGCACGGCGGCGAAGTCGAAGGACACACCGTTGTTCGCCGACCCCGTGACCACGATCTTGCCGTCGGACTGGATCAGCACGCTGTTGGCGTCGTCATTGCCGAGTGCGAGGTCGGTGGTGACCTTGCCATCGCCCGAGAAGGAGGTGTCCAGCGATCCATCCACATTGAGGCGCACAACCGCGAAGTCTGTGTCAGTGCCGTTGTAGCTGTTACCCGCCACGACGATCTTGCCGTCGCTTTGCAGGGCCACGGCGAATGCCTGGTCCAAGCCGCTGCCGATGGCCACCGTGGTTTTTCCGTCGCTGGAGAAAGTGGTGTCGAGCGTGCCATCGCTGTTGTAGCGCGCGATGGCGAAGTCGTCGTTGGTGCCGTTGCTGCTGCGGCCGACGACGATGTACTTGCCGTCGGCCTGGACGACGACTTCCTCGGCGGCGTCGGTGCCGGCTCCGAAGGCCGTCGTGACACTGCCGCTGCCACCCGCGGCGAACGTCGGCGCAGTGTTGGCCGCCAGGAGACCGGACCACTCGGGCGCAGAGACGGTTGCGGCGTCGACGACGCCGACCTTGCTTTCGAGCACCCAGTCGCCCGCGCGCGCGGCGGTGCCCGTGGCGTCGTCGCTGGCCGCCACGTCGGCCCCCGACAGGCGTGCCCATTCGGTGATGAAGGCTTGTCCGGCGCTACCCTCGCCGACCTGGCAGCCGTAGAGCAGCAGGTCGCCGTCGGCGGACAGCGACTGTCCCCAGCGTTGCAGCAGCTCGCCGTGTTCTTGCAGCGCTTGCCGGTCGAGGTGGCGGTTGCCGAGGATGACTTCACCGCTGGCGCCGTGGCTGACGAGGTGCACGGCGGCCAGGTCGTCGAACTGCGCAAGTATCTCGCTGATCTGCTGCAGGCCGTCATCGTTGGGGTCGAGGAGAGCGATCTCCAGCTTCCGGTCGTCATCGGCGGTCGGCAGGTCGGCGAGCAGTGCCGACCAGTTGGCGATGCCGCCGTCGATGATCACCACTTCGTGCCGCTTGGCGGTCTGAGTCTGCGCACTCTCGGCCAGCGCGGCGCTGCCCGGCGCCTTCGTTTCCAGCAGGCGGACCTCGCCGCTGTCGTCGGCGGCCAGCATATGCAGTGGCGACAGGTCGGCGGAATACAGTAGCCGCGGTTCGAGTTCTTCGACGACCGGACGCTTGTCGACGCGCCGACGAGCTTTCATCATGACGTCTCCTGGTCGGCTGGTCTGACGCGCAGCCGGAAACGGGCGGCAGGCGTAGCGCTCGCAGCGCCTGTCGTCGGCAAATCGGCTTGCCGCTCGCCGCTGCTCGCTCGCAGGCGCGCGCGCGCGAGCAGCGTCGGCTTATCCGTCGATGCCGTCGTCGCCTCGCCCAGCGGGTTCCAGGGTGCGCGGTGGTCCGAGCGCGGCATGCGCGCTTCGGGCCTCGCCAGGCGGCGAGCGCGGGCGGGCTTCATCGTCCGGCGCGTGCGTTCTGCACGAACCACGCGGCAGCGTCGAGCGCCGGCGGTGCTGCCGGCAGCATCGCCGCGCGGTCCACGCGCGCTGCCGGGGCGATTCGTGGCGGCAGCGTGCCGGTCGGTGGAGCCGCCGGCGATGGTGGGCGCTGGGCGGTCGGTGGCGCAGCGGGCGGCGGCGTCGCGGCCGGTGCGGGCTGGCCTGCCGAAGGCGTGCCGATGCTGGGCGGGCGAGCCGCCGGGGGGCCGCCGGGCGCGCGGGCAACGGCGGCGGGGGCGCCGTGCGTGGCTTCCCGGCCGGAGCTGGTCGGGTTGCCGATCGACAGATCGCCGATCGCGACCTTGCAGCGCAAGCCGGCCGGCAGTTCGTTGTTCGGGTTGGGCAGTTCGAGGCGGACGCGGAACGTGTTGCTGGCCGGATCGATGAACTGGTCGACCAGGGTGACTGTCGCGCTGCGTTGGCCAGCGTCGGGCAGGTCCGGGTAAACGCTGGCGCTCATTCCGGGTCTGACCTGGCGGTAGCTTGCCGCCGGCATGAAAACTTCGACCCGCAGCGGGTCCATCATTGCCACTTTCAGGACGGGGCGATCTTCGACGCGCTCGCCGGGCGAGAGGTAGCGTTCGATGACGACTCCTGAGAGCGGGCTGAGCAGTTTGCGCAGCGACAACTGCGCGCGCGCCATCTCGTACTCGTAGTCCCAGATGCGCTTCTGTTCGCGCGCCTGCGCCAAGCGCTGCTCGGCGACTTCGGCCTCGTTCTGCGTCTGCTCGCGCGCCTGCGGCGAGATGAAGTTCCGGGCGACGAGGTCATTGGCGCGTGCCAGGCGCTGCTGGTTGTAGTCGCGGCTGGCCTGTGCCGCTTGCAGGTCAGCCTGCGCCTGCGCGCGACTGCGCGCGACACCGGCCGCCGCTTTCTCGACGTCAGCTTTGAGCGTGGCAAGAACCTGACCCTTCTGGATCGTCGATCCGCGATCGACCAGCACCTTGTCGAGCACGCCGACCACCTGGCTGCCGACTTCCGCCACCTGGTAGGGCTCGATCAGGCAGCCAAGCGCTCCCGCGGCGTGCGCACGCGATACCGTGCACAGGGTCAGCGCCAGCAGCATCCAGCCGCCCGTGGGGTGACCACTTCTAAGGTTCATTGCTTGTCCTGGATTCCTGATCGCGCGCCAATCGGGTGTGGTGGCGCTTGCCGACCGCGTATCGGCACGAAGTACGAACGATGGGTTCTCGCATTCAAACGGCAATATGAGCCGGATCTTTAGCCTTCAGCACTCGTTTTGCGTCGCCGGCCTGGGGGCGCAAGCTCGGCGAGGTCGCCAGCCGCCTTCGCGCGGCGCCGGGCGCGTGCGTCGGCGGCCTCGCCGGCTGCTGCAGAGCGGATCGCCGGCGCGGGCTCAATCGCCCTCGCCGCCGAAGGCGAGCTGACTTTCCGTACGCTCGTCGTCGAGCAGCAATCTTCGCCGCGCCGCGCGCTCGCGAGCCTCCTCGGCGCGCTGCACGAGATAGGCGAGAAAGCGGGCGAGTATCTGCGTCGGCCGGTAGTCCAGGTGCGCTTGCACGGCGGCCAGCCAGGAAGACGGACATCGTCGCGCGAGGAGATCGGAATCGAGACCAAGCAGTGTCTCGGCGCTGCCCGGCAGCCCCTGGCGCGCGCAGCGGCCGAGCAACTGCCGGTCGATTCGGCGCGCCGCATTGTGCTGGCAGGAAATGACGTGCAGGCCACCGAGCGCGGCGACGCCGGTGCCGAGCGGAATGTCGGTTCCGCGACCGGCCATGTTGGTGGTGACGGTGACCTGCGCGCGCAAACCGGCGAGCGCGACGATCTCGGCCTCGGCGCGATCCTGACGCGCGTTGAGAACTCGACAATCGATTCCGGCGCTGGCCAGCGCGCCGGCGAGGGCCTCGGAATCGGCGACCGAGTCGGTGCCGATCAGCACCGGGCGTCCGGCTGCGCGCAAGCTGGCGACGCGCTCGCTGACGGCTGCCCACAGGGCGGAGCGGTTGGGCAGGACACGCGTCGGCAGAACGCGGCGTTGCGCAGCTTGCCGCAGGGGCAGGCGCAGGACGTGCAGGCCGTAGATGTCGGCCAGCTCGCTGGCCGATTCGGCCAACGTTCCACTGACGCCGGCCAGCCGGTGGTAGCGCCGGAAAAGGCGCTGAAAAGTGATCTGAGCGGCAGTGACGTGCGCCGGTGTCGGGGCGCAGTTCTCCTTGAGCTCGATCATCTGATGCAGCCCGCGCGACCAGGTGCGACCGCTGGCGACGCGACCGGTGGTGGCATCGACAATCTCGATGGAAAGATCACGCACGATGTAGTCGCGGTCGCGGTGAAAACAGTGCAGCGCGCTCAGCGCCTGTTTGATCCATTCCTCGCGGAAACGGCGATTGCGCCAGGGCGCCGGCGCGGTGGCGACGAGTTCCGCCAGGCGTTCTTCCCCCGCCGGCAGGATGCTGATGCGGCGCGACGCCGGATCGAGGACGAAGTCTTCCTCCGCGCTGAGCTGCCTGGCGAGCGCCAGCGCCTGCGCATGGTCGGCGCGCTCGCGCGCGCTGTCGACCGAGCGAGCGAGGATCAGCGGAACGCGTGCCTCGTCGATCAGCACGCTGTCGGCTTCGTCGACGATCGCCATGCACAGTCCACGCAGCAGCGTTTCGCTACCTGCGCGTCCGGCTAGTCGGTCGGCGCGCCAGCGCAGGTCGCCGCGCTGCCGGCGGGCGCCGGCGCGGTCGCGCAGATAGTCGAAACCGACTTCCTTGGCGGTACAGTAGGTGATGTCGCAGGCGTAGGCAGCGCGCCGCTGAGCGCCGCCGAGGCGGCTGACGATACGCCCGACGCGTAGCCCGAGGGCCGTATAGAGCGGTGCCAGGCGCTCGGCGTCACGTTCGACCAGGTAATCGTTGGCGGTGATCACGTGCACCGGAATGCCGGCCAACGCGGCGACTGCGGCGGCAATGGCGACCGCCAGCGTTTTCCCTTCGCCGGTGGCCATTTCCACCAGCAGGCCGTCGACGATGGCGCGCGCAGCGATCAACTGGAGGTCGAAGGGCGCCATCCCGAGCGTCACCGGGCAATGCGCGGCGACCAGCGCAAAAGCCTGCGCCAGCGCTTCGTCGCGCAGGCCGCTGCGCGAGAGCTTCGCCCTCAACTCGGCGAGTCGCAGTTCTGGCCGAGCCGCTGCGTCAGCCGCTGCCTGATAGCCGGCGACGCGCGCCAGGAAAGAGCGGTAGGCGTGCATGCGCAGCGCAGCGGGCGGTTGCAGGCGAACGACCGTGCGCTCGATCAGTCGCTCGAAACCGCGCGTGCGCGGCCGCGAACGCTCCGGGTAGGCGCCCCAGAAAAGCCCGGGTGTCGGCAGGCTGGCGGCGGCGGATTGCATGGTTTCAGCCGGTCTGGCTCAGATGGCTGAGGAAGGTCTGCCGCAGGCGGCGCCACGCCTGTCCGGCAAGCGGCTCCCAGCCGAGATCGAAGCGGACCTCGACGCGTCCGCCGACACGCTCGAGCAGCCCGCCGGGCAGGTCGAGGTCAACGACGAAAACCGGTTCTAGCGCGGCGACGCCCTTGCGGTCTTGCGGGTCGGTGACGATGCGTCCGCCGGCGCGATCACCGAGCGCGGCACTGGGTAGCGCCGCGGTTGCCGCCGGTGTGCTGCGGCTTGGCGTTGCCGGCGCCGTGGCCGCGCTTTCGCTGCGCCAGACTTCAGCGCCGCGCAGCCGTTCGCTGATCAGTGAAACGTCCTGTTGCGCCAGTACGGCGCGTACGCGCGGCGTCGTCTCGGCGAGAATGTAGGCGATGTCGGTCCCGCGTGCGACGTAGCGGCCGGCAAGGTCGGCCTCGCGCGGAACGACCAGGCGACCGCTGCTGGCGGCGCGCACGTGCAGATTCTGCATGCGTGTTTCGTTCAGTGCGAGCGCTGCATGCACGCTCTCGATCTCTTCGGCCAGGTTCTGAGCACGTTCCGCCTGGCGCGGGAAGGCCGCGTACTGCTCGGCCTGAAGCTGGGCGAGACGCGAGTTCAGTCGTTCGCCCTCGACCCACAGCTCGCCGTCGGCCAGCTCGAACAGGACCTGTCCTGTGTGCACGTTACTGCCGTCGGCGACCAGCGTGCGTACGATGAATCCGTCGGTTTCCGGGCGAACGCGTGCGTCTTCGGGTAACCAGATGACGCCCTCAGCGACGACGCGCAGCGGGAATGGACAGGCGAAGAGAACGCTCAGCACGAGCGCTGCACTGGCGTACGCGATGCGGCGTGCGCGCCGCGCCTGGCGCGCATCGTCGCTCTCCTGCCAGAGCGCGCGCCAGAGGGCGATGCCGGGCTTGGCGAAGAATCCCCAGAGCAGTCCAAGCGCTACCACGCCGGCGAAGGGCACCGAGTAGGTGCTGATCCAGACGACGACGGTGAGCGCCACGAGCATCCGGTAGGCGAGCGACGCCGGGCTGTAGCAGATCAGCCAGCGGCGCTCGCCGGGGGCGGCGGCGGGTTCGTCGGCGTCGATGCGGAACAGGTAGCGGCGGATCAGAAAAGTCCAGCAGGCGCTGCTGCGTGCAGCCAGGTTGGGCAGATCGAACAGGTCGGTGAGGATGAAATAGCCGTCGTAGCGCATCAGTGGATTGCCGTTGAAGAGCAGCGTCGATACGCTGGCAACGAGCATCACGGCGAGCGCCGCATCGCGCACGCTGCCGGCTTCGGCGGTCAACCAGACGCCGAGCGCGCAGGCGCCAAGCAGGGCTTCGACCATCATCCCGGCGGCGCTGACGACGACTCGCTGCCGACGCAGGCGAAACGCGCTCGCCGCCGCCGCGTCTACCCAGGGTACCGGCATGAAGAAGAGCAGGGTGACGCCGATCTTCCTGACGCTGCCGCCCCAGCGGCGAATCGCCAGCGCGTGGCCGAGTTCGTGCAAGGTCTTGATCAACGGGTAAGCGAGCCAGGTGAGCAGGAGGAATGACGGGCTGTTCATCTTCTCCGTCGTCTGCCGGCTCAACTCGGACCAGTTGACCGCGGCCGCCGTGCCAGCCAGGACGATCAGTGCGCACCAGAGCACCAGCGAAGTGCGCGAAAAGATACGCGTCAGCCAGGGCTCGAAGGGCACCAGCCAGGCGCTTGGATCGACCAGGCCGACGCGAAAGAACAGGGGGTTGAGTTGCGACCAGCGTTGCTGTTCGCGCGCAATCGTCCGCTGCTCGAACATCAGATCGACATCGGGCAGCGCCTCGCTGCGCAGCAGGTTGCCGTGCGACAGGCGGGCGATGATGCTCACCACCTCGGCCTGCGTCGGCGCGCCTTCGCCCAGCGCGTCGTTGAGCAGGAGCCAGACTTCCTCGACGCTGCGCTTGCCGTCGCACAGCCCGACGAAGCGGTAGGCGACCGGGTTGAGCCGAAAGTGTCGGTCTTCGACGGCGTCGCTGAGCACGTACCAGACCTCGCCGCGAACGACATGCCGGCGAATCGCCACGTGCCCGCGCAGCGTGGGATGCAGTTCGGCGATGCGGTACCAGTGCGGGTGAACCAGCGCGCTGCTCACTCAGAACCCCCAGCGCCAGAGGTTGAGCCTGGCCCAGTTTGCCAATCGGTAGAAAAGTATCCAGCCAAGCGGTCGGTAGCCGGCTGCGATCTTGGCCACGCCGCGCATCCCCGGGCGCAGCCGCTCGGCGTTGGTCGCCGCCGCCGGCACGCCGACCGCCGGCGTGCCGGTCGCCGCTGGCGATGCGCCGAAATCCGTTGCAGCGAGCATTGGCGCGCCGCCGTGCAGTGCGCCTTCGACCTCGAAGACATTGCGCGTGTCGATCACCGTCGCTACCGGCGTGATCCGGCTGACGAAGAAGTTCTGACTGTCGCCCGGTCTGGCGGTCGGCGTGAGGCTTCCCGACTGGCCGTTTTCTACGTGCCGGATGTCGATCTCGTCGACTTCGACGACGATCCGGTAACGCCCGCGCGGCGCGATGGTCATCAGGATCTGGCCTTTCTTCACCGGCGAACCGAGCGACTGGGCCAGGTCGCCTTCAGTCACGATCCCGTCGAAAGGCGCATTCAGGCGGCTGCGCGCCAGTTGCTGCTCGACCAGGCCAAGCTGCGCTTGCGCTTCCTGCATGCGTGCCATGCTGACCGCCAGTTGTGTGCGGTCACCCTTCGCCATTGCCGCGCCATAGGCGTTTTCGTGTTGGGCAAGCTCGCTCTGCCACTTGCGCTGTTCAAGCAGCAGGTTCTCCTGCGCGAGTTCGACCAGCACCTGATGGTGCTTCACTTCGTCGCCGGGGCGGGCATGCACCTGGTGCAGGAAGCCGTCGTTGGGTGCGGCGAGAACGCGCTGCACTTCGCCTTCGACCCGGGCCGGCGCGGTCACGCGATAGGGTACCGGCAGGGCAGTGAGCAGCAGAAAGAGGCCGGCGACGGTGGCGCCAACCAGCTTGCAACGGTTCATCCCGGGCGCGCGCAACTGCGACCAATACCTGGCCAGGCTGCTGCGGCCGCGTTGCCAGGCACTCTCGCTGGCGCGCTGCTTGAGCACCACGAGGGGTGCGAGCAAGCCCACCAGGTGCTCGAGCAGAAGCTTCTCGTCTTCGTTGAAGGCGGCATCGCTCGGACTCTCGAGCGTGATCGCGCCGATCATCTGCCGCTCGACGACGAGCGGCACGGTCATCACCGATTCCTGCGCCCCCCTGGCGAGAATCGTATGCGCCAGCACGACAAGCGCCCGGGCGTCTTTGTCGAGCGGGTACTGTACCGTCGTTCCCTGATCGACGGCTTCCTCCATCGCCGCCTCGAGTTCGTTGAACGCCTCGCCCGGGGTGATTCGTCCGCTGCCGTGCGAGGTCGCGACGACCGCCACGTGTCCCCCCTGAAGCAGGCCGACGCTGGCCCGGTGGCAGCGAAAGATGCTGGCGACCTCGTTGGCGAAGGCGGTGCACGCCAATGCCACATCGTCGTGCGCGAGCAGCGCTGCGGTCAGCCGCAAAGCCTCCGAACTGCCGGGATTGGCCGGCTGCAGCATGGCGAGCAAGGGGTGGAGTTGGGCGACTGCCGGCCGGATGGTGCCGAGGACGATGTCGTCGGGCGCTGCTTCGGCGGGGTCGACAGCAATCGCGAAGGCGCCGCCAGACCAGTTGGCGAGGCGCAAGGGAAGCGAGAAGATGTGATACTGCGCGGTTGTCGAGGGACTGACGCAATGGACTGCGAGGTCGCCGAGCAGAGTATCGCGCGCTGCCGTGTAAACCTCGGTCGGCGGCCGGCTGTCGGCCGGCCAGACCGCTGCCGGCAGCGATTGTCCGGGGCGCGCAGCGAGCAGAATGAGTGCGCTGCGCACGCCGGTGATCTTGCCACATAGCTGGCCAAGCCAGTCCTGTATTGTCGATTCCATAACGTCTGTGCGCTATCCATCGGTAAATGCCCGGCTGATGCATGCTCTGCCGTCGGCAGAGACCGGATCACCGGAGCGTCCCTCCACGCCTCATTTACGGCAGGCAGGCCGATTTCCTTAGGATTGTTTGCCGCGGAGCGGCGAGGAGAGGCAATTGCCGGGGTTGCCGGAGGTTGCACTCAGCGGGTGGAAGGTCGGAATGGGGCCTGCGGCCGGGCTCTTGCTGGCGGCTGCCAGGCGCCCTCAGGGTACAGGCTCCAGGCGCGCGAGGACACCGCGCGGGCTATCGGTGAGCAGATAGAGAAAGCCATCCGGCCCATTGCGCACGTCGCGGATTCGACCGATGGCCGACTTCAGCAGCGTTTCCTGGCGAACGACGCGTTCCCCGTCGAGCCGGATGCGCAGCAGCATCTGGTCGCGCAGCGCGCCGACGAAGAGATCGCCCTGCCAGGCGGGAAATCGCTTTCCGGTATAGAAAGCCATGCCGGATGGGGCAATCGATGGCGTCCATTGATGCACCGGCTGCGCCATCCCGGGCTTCTCGCTGCCCTCGCCGATACGCGTTCCGCTGCCGTAATTGCGGCCATAGGTGATCACCGGCCAACCGTAATTGACTCCCGCCCGGATCACGTTGATTTCGTCACCGCCCTGCGGGCCGTGTTCGTGCGCCCACACTTCGCCGCTGGCCGGGTGCAGGGCGGCTCCCTGGATGTTTCGGTTGCCGAGCGTGAACTTTTCGGGCAGTGCGCCGGCCTGCTTGACGAAGGGATTGTCGGCCGGCACGCGGCCGTCGTCGTGCAGGCGGATGACCGATCCGGCGTGGTCGTCCAGGCGCTGCGCGCGGTCCTGCTCGCCACGGTCGCCGAGCGTGACGTAGAGGTGCCCCTGCCGGTCGAAGACCAGGCGTGAGCCGAAATGGTAGCCGGTGGCGGATTTCGGACGCATGCGAAAAAGGACCTGCACATCATGCAGCGCCTTTCCCCTGAGCCGCGCGCGCAGCACCTCGGTGCCGTAAGCGCCGGTACCCCCGGCGACGTAGGAAAGATAGATCCACCCGTTCTGGCGGAATGCCGGGTGCAGCGCGATATCGAGCAAGCCGCCCTGACCGATCGCGGCGACCGGTGGCAGGCCCTGCACAGTTTGCGGCTCCAGGCGTCCCTGCGCGTCAATCAGACGCAGTCGACCGGGCCGCTCGCTGACCAGCATCCGACCGTCGGGCAGGAAAGCCAGTCCCCAGGGATGTTCAAGTCCGCTGGTGACGATCGTCAGGCGAAAGCGCTGAAGTTCGCTGTCGAAGACCTGGCCAGCGACGCGCGCCGGGACGAACGCGCAGAGCAGCGCCAGCGCGGCGCTCAGCGCGCACCGCTGCGGCCAGCCGGTCGCCCGCTTCAGCAGCTTGGGCAAGTGGGGCATGCGGCACACGTCGGCTGGTACGACAAGCCCGCGTTCACCGGGCGGACGTCAGGCGGGCGAGCGCCGTGAGGTCGCCACGGCGCAGATCGGCGCGCAATGGCGTGAGGTCGAGGCCTTCCTGCACGGCGCGCGTAAAGTCTTTCGCCGAGCGCGGCGGGCCGACGTAGAGGGCTCCGACGAGCGCGCCCTGGCGCAGGATCAAGCGCCACCAGGCGGCATCGCCCGGGGCAGCGGTAAATTCCTCGTCGCCCGGGCGCGCGCTGATCTCACCGAAGCTGCGCAGGTCGATGCCGTCGCACTTCAACTGCAGGACGACGCGCGGCGGCGTGTAGGCCGCCGGCTGGTCGAGCAGGGCGCTGGCGGCGACCACCGCCTGCGCGGCGGCGATCGGCCACAGGCCGCCGGGGCTGCCTGGCAGCTCGGCGACATCGCCGATGGCGTAGATGTCCGGGTCGCTGCTGCGCATCGCGGCGTCGACGACGATGCCGCGTTCGACGCGCAGGCCGGCGGCGCGCGCCAACTGGACGTTGGCGCTGATTCCCAGGCAGGCGACGAAAAGGTCGGCGCGCGCGCACGGTCCATGCGCCAGCCAGGCGCCGCGCAGCAGGTCGCCCTTGCCCTCCCAGCGCTCGACGACCGCTTGCGTGAGCACCTGGATGCCGATTCCTTCCAGGTAGGCGCCGAGTCGTGCGGCGCCCGGCGCGTCGAGTTGGGCGTTCATCAGGCGGTCGGCGCGCTGCAGGAGAACGACGTGCAGGCCAAGGTGGTGCAGCGCATCGGCCGCCTCGACGCCGAGGACGCCGCCGCCGATGACCACGGCCCGCCGCGCTCGCCGTACCTGGACGGCGCTGCGCAAGGCCTGCGCGTCTTCCGCCGAACGCAGGACGAAGGCGTTGGAAAAAGCCAGGAAATCGGCCTCGGGCGTCGTCGCGTGCGCGCCGGTGGCGAGGATCAGGCGGTCGTAAGCGAGCTGCTCGCCGGTCGCCAGGATGACTTTCTTGTCCGTGCGGTCGATCGCGCGCACGATCGAGTTGCGCCAGACCTCGACCCGGTTCTTGCCGTACCAGGCGTCGGGAATCAATTGCAGGCCGTCCATGCCGGTGCGGCCATAGATCAGACGCCCGATTGCCATCCGGTTGTAGAAGTGCAGCGGCTCGCTGCTCACGATGTCGATCTGCAACGAGCTGCTGAGCTGCCGCAAGTGCTCGGCGGCGCTGATTCCGGCGACGCCATTGCCGACGATGACGACGCGTTTGATGCCGGCGGCCAGCGCATGGTCGGCCAGCGGCGGGCTGGTCGCAGCCGGCGTCGCGGCCGGCCCGGCCGAATTCGGATCGCGGTCGATGACCACCGGGCCGCTCACCCGGCACATGCACGCCAGGCGTGCCTTGCCGGTGAGACCGAGTCGACGCAGCGTCGCGCTTTCGTCGTCACCGGGTGCCGAGAGGTATTTCTCGCCCTCGCAGACGACGACCGGATCGGCGCCGCAGAGGCCGGCGCGGCAGCCGTAGTTGATCTTCAGGCCGGCGGTCTCGATCGCGTCGAGCAGGGTGGCGCCGGGCGC
>ERZ761607.3254-NODE-3254-length-16016-cov-5.740743_pt1 | contig 16016 bp, 13 predicted proteins | sample MGYA00511164_ERZ761607 | MGnify/ENA primary metagenome ERZ761607 (study PRJEB28899, sample SAMN02445080) | bioreactor sludge metagenome | biome: EBPR sludge | place: Australia: Brisbane, Thorneside Wastewater Treatment Plant | collected 2011-06-22 ...
TCGCCTGCCATGATTCCCCACCCAGGGCAAAAAAGTCATCGTCCCGGCCAATCGGCACGATGCCCAAAACCTCTTCCCAGATTTGCTGAAGGGCTCGTTCCAGGTCGGTTTGGGGTGGAGAGAAGGTGGGGCGGGCAAAACGGCCGTCATCATCACGAAGGGGCTCATCAGTCATAGGCCAGGGCAGCACCGACTGGCTGAGTGCCAGGTCAGGGTTTAGCAAAATGGTATCAATCAGCCGGAGCAAAGTATGGCTGGCGTGCTGCTGCTGGTCGGCGTTAAATGTGTCCTCTTGCAAATCCAAATAGAGTTCGTAGCGGCCGCTGCTGCCGTCGGAATCCAGGTGATGCACATGCAGCGCCAGACGCTCGCTGCCAACGCCAGGATGCACGATGTGGTGCTCGATAATACGGCCGTCCAGCGTGAGCAGCGGCCGGGGAACAAAGGTAAACATCAAATCCAGCGCCAGGTCGGAAGCGGCCTGGCTGGCACCATGCCGGTAATGCAGCAGCAACTGCCGCATTTCAGCCGCCACCTTTTGCATCACGCTGAGCACGCTTTCCGCCGGGTCAAGCGTCACCAGCACCGGACACAACTCCATCACTGGCCCCACGGTTTGCCGGTTAACCTGGGTGGAACGATTGTGAATGGTGGTCACAAAGCCCAGTCGGGTGCTGCCCGTCAAATGGTGAATAAGGGCAAAAAAGAGCGCGGCCGTCAGGCAAAATTGACGCAGATCGGTGGTGGCGGTACCCACGTCAGCGCTATCGGCGGCGGCAATGAGTTGGGCGGTTTGGTCTGGCGTTAGTTTATGAATCCAGCGCCGCACGTGGTTGGAGAGTTTTTGCGGGGAACGGCCGTAAAAAAGCAGCTGTTCCGGCTTATGAGCCACTTTCTCTTGCCAAAACGCCTGCGACCTGGCCGCCCGGCTGCTGGCAAGCTGCCGTTTTAAGGCCTCAGCATATTGGGCAAAGGCAGGCTTCTGACCCAGGGGCAGCACTTCGCCGTGGCGTAGGGCGTCGTAGTGGGCCAATACCGTCTCGGCGATAAGGAAAAAGGAGGAAGCATCAGTAATCAGGTGATGCTGGTTGAAAAACCAGAGGTAGTGCATTTCGTTTAGCTTGAGCAGGGCCGTATCGTACAGGCCGTGGGTCAGCTGAAACGGCCGTTGCACGCGCTGCTGCTGCCATGTGCGGGCCGCTGCGTCCGGGTCCGGCTCGGCGGTCAAATCAGCAAGTTCTAGACCAGCGGGCGGTTTTTCCTGCACCTGCTGTTGAGGAATACCATCTTGTTCGTGAATGATGGTCCGCAGTATGTCATGTTCGGCCACAGCGATGGCAAACGCTTGCTGAAACAGGTGGGGATCAAGCGGTGTGTTGAAGGTAAAGGTGAAGGCGTTGTTGAAGTGGGTGGCTGACGGCCGTAACTGGTGCCCTACCCAATAGAGAAACTGAAGTTCCGTCAGATTTGAGGCTTCGTAGAGATTTCCTAAAAGAGAAAGGCTTGTTGAGTTAACTGCGTCAGCAGGCATATTTCCCCCAATTTTGGTGGGATTGCGCCCTCGTCATATCAACTACCCTGTGGCAAGTTACTTCAGGGCTGGCGAGATAACTTATAATAGCTCTCTTAGCCTTACAATGCCCCTAACAAAAAACAAAATTATGACATTTATCATGATATTCGCATGGCAAATGTCATAAGTTTTTACTTGTCGCAAATTCTGCCGGCATGTTAAGTAAACTGCACAAAGTTTTTTGGAAGAAAATAGCGCGATTTTTGAAGTAATTGGCAGATTACGCGCTAATTTATTTTGAAAAACTTTCTGGCACTTACACCACTATCTTTGCAGATTTACGTTTTTGCCGCGGATTTAAACCTATTGCAGAAATAAACTTCTATGATCGTTCAACATAGGGCCGGGCGATCAGCCAGCGGGTTTTATTTCTCTGCGGGTGGGTACCCATTTTGACGAGCATACCAGAAATCCATTGTGCTCTCGGTAGCGGCAGATGGTGATTCAATCGCCGGACTGCCATTTTGTGCGGCGTACCAGTAATCCAGCTTGCTTTCGGCAGAAACCAGGCTGTTGGCCGCAGCGGGGGCCAGAGCGGCGGTGGCCGCCAGGCCATTTTGCATGGCGTACTGATAATCCAGCTTGCTCTCAGCCGGGACGTGATCAGCGGCATAGGCCGAGCCAAGCGCCGATTGGCCCAGGGCTGGCTCAAACGATTGCTCCGAAGAACGGCCGCTGCCACAGCCAATGAGCAGCAGGGCAGCAGCCAGCAGCAAAAGGGAGTCTAAAACAGGGTGCAACTTAAACTTCTTCAACATGAGTTTTTCCTTTTCAAGTAAACCGCACAAAGTTTTTGGAAGATAAAAGCGCCATTTTTGTGCGGTTTACTCAAGTAATTGGCAGATTCCACGCTCGTTTATTTTGAAAAACTTTCTGCCAATTACACAAATATCGGGTGATTGTTTATGCAGTTTGTAAAACTCGCTCCAATTTCCACAAAAATGACACGACAGCGCGGAAAAAGGCTTGCGGTCTATCGAGGTGAATATCATGCCCCGTACCGGTGACGATGGTGTGGGCCGCCTGCGGTACCTGGGCCACGACACGCTGCACATCCTCCAGGGTCATTACACCGCCTCTGCCTGATTCGGCCGCGATGAGGTGGGTTGGGCAGTAGATCTGGGCCAACAGCACGTCTGGGTCTTGATTGCCGAGCAGCCTGCTGTTCAGGAGCGGTTCCAACACTGCCCGATCGACATGCAGCAGCTGCATGGCCCGCTGCCGCACAGCATCGGGTACGGCCGTATCCACCGAAGTCTGCCCCGCGTAAGCCATCATTTGCGCCAGCGACTCGCCCTGAGCATCGTGCTGCCGCAGACGGTCGCGCAGCGAGACAAAGTAGGGCTGCATCCAGGAGCTGGCCAGGTGCTGCATGATGTAAAAGCCAGGCTCGGCCAGGATGAGGCCGCGCACCAGGTCCGGCCGGTTGGCCGCAACCCAGGTGGCCACGATGCCACCCAACGAGTGACCCAGCAGGACGGCCGTTTCACCCACCACATCCTGCAAAAAGGCGACCACATCACGGCCGTAATCAGCCACGGTGTAGCTTTCGGCCCGGCCGGAACGGCCGTGGCCGCGCATGTCCAGCAGGTACAGATGAGCCTGGCGGGCCAAAATCGGGGCCAGGTGCAGAAATTCGTCATGCGAACCAGTCAGACCATGTAAAATCAGCAGCTTGGGTCCCGGTCCCGGCACTTCGGCATAGTAAAACGGCATCCCATTCAGCTGAATGGTGTGTGATCGAACCATTGGATTGCCTCCAGCAAATTTAAGTTAGGGTGGTCGGTGCAGCGGTGAGTGAACGCTTCACAGCATAGCGTGACGGCCGTACGGCCGTCACCTGACGAAGGTTAGGCGTATGGGGTAACCTTGTGAAGCGAAAAAAGAGAGGGGAGTGGGTTAGAGGATGCGGCCGTTTTTGACCACAGTGCTTACCAGATTCCCGCCAAACTGGTAGGCCAACTGCCGGTAGTCGGTACAGTTCAGCAGCAGCAAATCTGCCTGTTTGCCCGGTGTCAGCGAGCCGACCCGATCGCCCAGCCCCAGGCCAAACGCGGCATTGATCGTGGCGGCGTTGAGCGCCTCGGCGGGCAGCAGGCGCTGGTAGCGCGTGGCAATCGCCAGCACCAGCGGCAGCGAGGGGCAGGGTGCCGAACCCGGATTGATGTCGGTAGACAGCGCAATCGCGGCCCCAGCGTCAATCAAGGCGCGGGCGTTGGCAAATTCGTGGCTGCCCAGGTTAAAGTTCACCGCAGGCAGCACAATCCCCACCACATTTGATTCCGCCAGACGCGCCACGTCTGCTGCTGTGGTGGCATCCAAATGATCCACGGAGGTCGCCCCCAGTTCCACGGCCAATCCCACCCCACCCAGCGAGGTGAACTCGTCAGCATGGATTTTGGCGGGCAGGCCGTGGGCCAACCCGGCTTCCAGCACCCGGCGCGACTGGGCCAGGTCGAAGGCGTTTCGCTCGCAGAAAACATCGGAGAAGAAGGAACGGCCGTCTACCGCAAAGTGGCTGGTCTGGTACCACTCCGCCGCCGCAGGAATCATCTCAGCCACCACCCAATCGACGTAGGCTTGGGCACGGCCGTTAAATTCCGGCGGTACGGCATGGGCGGGCATAAACGTCGGCACCAGGTCGATGGGCTGGGCCAGGTCCAGGGCCGCAATCGCCTCCAGCATCTTCAGCTCACTCTCCAGGTCCAGCCCGTAGCCGGTTTTGACCTCGGCCGTAGTCGTACCCAGGCGCAGCATTTGCGCCAGGCGGGGCAGCGTGGCCGCCACCAGCGCCTCAACCGAGGCTTCTCGCGTAGCCCGCATCGTACTGACAATGCCGCCACCTGCGGCCATAATTTCCAGGTAGGTTGCCCCGCGGATGCGCTGCTCAAATTCGCCCAGGCGATCCCCCGCATACACCACGTGCGTGTGCGGATCAACAAAACCGGGGCACACCACCTGTCCGCTGGCGTTGATTACCTGCAAAGCGCTGTACCGCTCACGAATGCTTTCCGTGGGACCGATGGCCAGGATACGGCCGTCCTTCACCACCACCGCCCCGTCTGTGATCAGCCCCACATCCTGCATCGCTGCGCCGCGTTTAGGCACGTCACTGGCGCAAGTCACCACCTGCGCCGCGCTGTGAATGAGTAAATCTGCGTCAACCATCATAAAGTCACCAGTAATTGAGTAATTGGGTAATTAAGTAATTGCGGCCAGTTACCCAATTACATTCTCTTTAGTCCATCATCGGAATTTTGACGCCGCGCTCTTTGGCGACCTCAACAGCCCGCTCGTAGCCCGCGTCCACATGGCGGGCCACGCCCATGCCTGGGTCAACGGTCAGCACCCGCGCCAGGCGGGCGGCCGCTTCCGGCGTGCCATCGGCCACAATCACCTGCCCGGCGTGCAGGCTGTAACCAATGCCCACGCCGCCGCCGTGGTGGTAGCTCACCCAGGTGGCCCCGCTCACGGCGTTGATCAGTGCGTTCAAAATCGGCCAGTCGGCGATGGCGTCCGAGCCATCTTTCATGCCCTCCGTTTCCCGGTTGGGACTGGCCACCGAGCCAGAATCCAAATGGTCCCGGCCAATGACGATGGGTGCGCTCACCTTGCCGCTGGCCACCAACTCGTTGAACTTGAGCCCGGCTTTGGCCCGTTCGCCGTAGCCCAGCCAGCAGATGCGGGCGGGCAGGCCCTGGAATTCGATCTGCTCCTGGGCCATCTTGATCCAGCGCGCCAGGTGCGCATCTTCGGGGAACAGCTCCAAAATCGCCTCGTCCGTGGCGTAGATGTCGTTGGGGTCGCCGGACAGCGCTACCCAGCGGAATGGACCTTTGCCTTCGCAGAAAAGCGGCCGTATATAAGCCGGCACAAACCCCGGATAATCAAACGCATTTTTCAGCCCGTTGTTAAACGCCTGCTGCCGGATGTTGTTGCCGTAATCAAACACAATGCTGCCAAGCTTTTGCCAATCGAGCATCGCCTGCACATGCTGCGTCATCGAGTCGATGCTGCGTTTTTGGTATGCTTCAGGATCATTTTGGCGGAGAACGGCCGCTTCCTCCATCGTCAATCCGGCCGGAATGTAGCCATACAGCGGATCATGCGCCGAGGTCTGGTCCGTGACCATGTCTGGCACCACGCCACGCGCCACCAACTCTGTCAGCACTTCGGCGGCATTGGCCACCAGGCAGATCGATTTGGGCGTCTCGTTTTTGACCGCCTCTTCCACCCAGGTCATTGCCTCTTCCAGGTCATCGGTCATCACGTCCAGCTGGCGCAGCCCCAGGCGGCGCTCCGCCCGCCAGCGATCCACCTCCACAAACAGGCCGACGCCTTCGTTCATCGTCACCGCCAGCGGCTGCGCCCCGCCCATCTCGCCCAGGCCCGCGGTGAGCACCCACCTGCCCTTCAGCGAGGACCAGCCTGCTTTTTTGGCGGCGGCGGCAAACGTCTCAAACGTGCCCTGCAAAATGCCCTGCGTACCGATGTAAATCCAGCTGCCCGCCGTCATCTGGCCGTACATCATCAGCCCTTCGGCTTCCCATTTGTCAAAATTAGCCTGGGTGGCCCAATGCGGCACGATGTTGGAGTTGGCAATGAGCACCCGAGGCGCATCGGTGTGGGTGCGGAAGACGGCGACGGGTTTGCCACTCTGCACCAGGAGCGTTTCGTCTGGTTCAAGCGTGCGCAGCGACGCCAGGATGGCGTCAAACGCCTCCCAATTGCGTGCCGCCCGGCCCCGCCCACCGTAGACGATGAGGTGTTCGGGATCGCCCGCTACCTGCGGGTCGAGGTTGTTTTGCAACATGCGGTAGGGCGCTTCGATGAGCCAGTTTTTACAGGTGAGGCTGGTGCCCCGCGGGGCGCGAATGGTGCGGTTCATGGTGTTCTCCTTTTTAGTTGGACCGTGGGGGACGTCCAATGCTGCCTATTGTACAGTTGTCTATATCCTGCACAACTGTATGATCGCCATACTTCCCCGAAAACTTACGGGTCGAGGAGCCTTATAAAGGGAGTTTCCGGGGAAATGAGAAGACCTACTATTTTCATGAGGATTAGATTATGGAACCGTTAGTTATTTCAGGAAAAGATTTGAAAGTTGACGATGTTGTAGACGTGGCGCGGGGGCGAAAGGTGGCGTTGGACACGGCCGTTCTGCCCGCCGTCAACCGCTCTCGTGAAGCGGTGGAAAAGCTGGTGCGCGAGGGGCAGATTGCCTATGGGATTACCACGGGATTCGGCCGTTTTAAAGACAAGTTCATCAGCGCCGACGAAAGTATGCAGCTTCAGCTGAACCTGGTGCGCTCCCACGCCGCTGGCACCGGCCCCATCCTGCCGGAAAACCAGGTGCGCGCCATGCTGCTGGCCCGGGCCAACACCCTGGCTCAAGGCTATTCTGGCGTGCGCCCGGTGGTGATTCAGACGCTGCTGGACATGCTCAATGCCGGTGTGCATCCGCGCGTGCCCGCCCAGGGTTCGCTGGGCGCCAGCGGCGATCTGGCCCCGCTGGCCCATCTGACCCTGCCGCTGATTGGCGAGGGCGAGGCGTTTTTCCAGGGGACGCTGCGACCCGGCGGCGAAGCTATGGCGGCCGCAGGCATCCGGCCGCTAATTTTGCAGGCCAAGGAAGGGCTGGCCCTGCTCAACGGCACGGCGTTTATGGTCGGGTTGGGCGCAATCATCGTGCGGCGGGCCATCAACCTGGCGCTCACAGCCGATATCGCCGCCGCCCTCACCCTGGAAGCGCTGCAGGGCACCGACCGCGCCTACGACGACCGGGTGCACCAATTACGGCCGCATCCGCGCCAGATCGACTGCGCCACCTTTTTGCGTCGCGTACTGCAAGGCAGCACTTTGCTTCGCCCGGCCATCTCGCAAAATGTGCAGGACCCGTACACGCTGCGATGTGTGCCCCAGGTGCATGGTGCGGTGCGCGATTCTGTTGCCTACGCGAAATGGGTGCTGGAAATTGAGCTGAATTCGGTCAACGACAATCCGCTCATTTTTGCCGACGAAGCGGGCCAGGTAGAAGTCATTTCGGCAGGCAATTTTCATGGCGAACCGATTGCCCTGGCTATGGATTACCTGAAGCTGGCCCTCACCGAAATAGGCAACATGAGCGAGCGGCGCATTGCCCAACTGGTGGACGCCAACAGCAACGGCGGCGTGCTGCCCATGTTTTTGACGCAAAACGGCGGTCTGGAAAGCGGCTTCATGATTGCCCACTACTCGGCAGCGGCCCTGGCGTCAGAGAACAAGGTGCTGGTGCATCCCGCCAGTGCCGACACCATTCCCAGCAGCGCCAACATTGAGGACCACGTGAGCATGGGGGCAACGGCCGTTCGCCAGGCCGACATGATTTTGACCCATGCGGAAACCATTGTGGCCATCGAGCTGCTGGCCGCCGCGCAGGGCATTGACTTTCGGCAGCAGAAGGAAAAGGGGCAGATGGGGGTGGGAACGGCCGTTGCCTACACCCTCATTCGCCAGCAGGTGCCCTTTTTAACCGAAGACACCTACATGGCCCCACTCATCGAAACGGTGCGCCAGCTGGTGCACGGCGGCAATATCAAACAGGCTGTCGAAGCGGCCCTGGAAGATACCACCTAAACAATCACCCCTCATCCCTCATCCCTCACCCCTCATCCCTCCTCAACAATCCTGGCATCCTGGGGGTAGGAACGGCCGTAGGCCACATATGCTTTTGGTGCCTCCACCAGCCGCTTCTGGGTCGCTTCAGACAGATGGCCTTTGACCTGAGCGGGCACCCCGGCAACCAGCACACCGGCGGGGATGTGCTGGTTCTCCCCCACCACCGCCCCGGCCGCGATGAGCGAACCGGCTTCCACCACCGCGCCGCTGAGCACGGTGGCGTTCATGCCCACCAGCACCCCATCGTGCAAATGGCACCCCTCAATGACCACGCCGTGACCAATCGTCACATCGGCCTCCACGATGGTGTTGTGACGGCCGTTGACATGCACCACCACGTTGTCTTGCACATTGCTGCGTGGGCCGATGTGGATACGGCCGTGATCGCCCCGCAGCACCGCACCAAACCAGACGCTGGCCTCGGCCTCAATCACCACATCGCCAATGATGGTAGCGGTGGGCGCGATGTAGGCGGTGGGGTGGATTTGCGGCCGTTTTCCCTTAAATTCAATAATCATGAGACGCTCCAAATACGGCCGTTGCCGGGCAATTCCGGGCCAATGAACCGTATGACTTGTTTGACTATCTTTACTCAGGTAACATTTGGCACGTTATTTTATCGTTCACTCAGGGAAGAAGAAAAGCTATGAATTTTCTACTAACGGCAATTTTATTGCAGGCAGAAGGGGTCACTGAACCAGTTGGCGTACCGGCATGGGTGCCGGTGGCGATTGCTCTTATTTTGCTCCTGGTATTCCTCTGGGGGCTGTTCCGCAACAGCATCCCGCAGGGCGAACCGGCTCACGCCCATGAAGATCATGGCCATGAGCCTCACGCGGCATCTGGCCATCATGCGGCGGAGACGGGGCGCAGTACGGCCGTTGGCCACGCGGAACCGATTGCCCTCGACGATCTCAAGATTATCGAAGGGATTGGCCCTAAGATTGAAGCCATTTTGCACGAGGCAGGTATCTTTACCTTTGCCGCCCTCGCCGCAGCCAGCGTGACCCACCTGGAGCAAATTGTGCGCGAAGAGGCTGGCATTCGCATCGCCTTCCCCGACACCTGGCCCGCGCAGGCACGCCTGGCCGCCGCAGGCGATTGGAACGCGCTAGAAAAGCTCCAGGATCAACTCAAAGGCGGCCGTCACGCCTGACGTTATGTTGACTTTTTTTGACAAACGCCTTCGGCTTGATATAATCCCCGACTGTTGATGCGGGGTAGAGCAGAGGCAGCTCGTCGGGCTCATAACCCGGAGGTCGCAGGTTCGAATCCTGTCCCCGCTACTAAACAAAAGCACCCAATTGGGTGCTTTTTTATTTTGCCTGGGGAACAGATTTCATCCGCGTTAATCCACGCCATCCGCGGCCTATTTTTGCAGGAGTGGCACGGCCGTTTCCTCCATAAACCGCGCCAGCTCCACATCCCAACTGCTGATAGAGTTGTCCATATCGTGGGTCACCAGCGACACCTCAACCCGGTTATACACATTGCTCCATTCGGGATGATGATCCATTTTATCGGCCTGAATACCCACAGTCACCATCCACCCCAGCGCCTGGGCAAAACTTTTAAACTTAAACTGCTTGTGCAGCTTGCCCTCTTTTACCGACCAGCCGGGCAAATCGACCAGCGCCTGCTGAATGTCGTCCTGGCTCAGTTTTTTTCTAGCCATGTTTACCTCCGGTAGAGACGTTGCATTGCAACGTCTCTGCTTATACCATCTGCATCAACTGCTGAATGAGCCAGGCCCCGGCGGCGGCGCTAAAGCCGCCCAAAACCAGGCCATACAATGCCCCAATCACGGCCGTTCGCCCATTCCCCCCGCCCAATTTCTGCGGCACAGCCATGATCGGCAGATCGTCAGCACCCAGGATTACCATTTCCACCAGGGTTCGCGCGGTGAGGGTGCTGGCCACACGGCCGTCTACCTCGCTAAACACGGCCAGGAAAATGCCCAATATCGCCAGGCAAATCGGCAGGGCAATGAGACCACTGGCTCCAGAAGCGGCCGTACCCACAATGATACCCACAATCACCGCCGGAGCTAAAAACGGAAACGCTCCCTGCCGCAGCATCTCTGCGGGCGCTTCGGTGGCCTCAACCAGCATTGCTTTAACGCCCCGGCTGGTCAGGCCACCCATCGCGCCAATGAAGGCAACCAGCAGCATTGGGGCCAGCGCTCCGCTGACCAACCCAAGCACTACACCCCCCACCGCCCCGCCAATGATGCTGCTCAGCACGGTGATAATCGTTCCAACCGCCGCGCCAAGCACAATGGTGCGTGTTTGGCGCAAATAGCTGCCCAGATAGCCGCCCACGACAGCGCCCATCACCGCGCCGAGCAAGATGCCCCAGCTGTGCCAGCGCACCAGCCCCAGCACAAAACCAGAGATCAGACCAACACTGGCCCCCAATACGGCTCCGATAAAGAGCGAACCAAACAGCAGGAAAACGGCCGTATGCCACGGATCCCCCTCATCTGGCTGGGCGCGGGTAATGCCTCCCACTACTGCCCCCACGATGATGCCGCGCAGCAGACCAAAAAGCGTGCCGTTCAGCAGGTTGGTAACGTTGCCGCCAAGCAGATAGCCAAAAAAGCTGACGACCAGGCCGATAAAACCCCCAGCCAACAGGCCGCTCATGAGGGCGTGGTTGTGCTTCAGCACCCGGTCATAGGCCCCAAAGATGGCGAGCAAAACGGCCGTACTAAGCACGGTAACGGCCGTACGCTCCACCATGCCGCCAATCATGCCCAAAACCAGGCCAATTTCGACCATAAAAATGACCACAACCGTGGACGAACGACGTATGCGCATTTGTTGCGTCATTGAGGAATGTCCAAAATCCATATGGGCAGCCGCTGCTGACTGGGTCTAAACCCAAACTTCAAGTACAGCTTATGCGAGGCAATATTTTCCACCTGGGTGTTCAGTGACACCGCGTACAATCCTTTGCGATGGTAAAACTCAATAGCATGTTTTAGCATAACCGAGCCAATCCCCAGACCATGTTTTTCCGGGTGGACCGTCAGCCGCACCAGATGTGCCCCAGAATCCGATGGGGCGCTGAGCTGGTAAGCCACAATCTCACCGTCCAGCAGAGCCACATCAAAACAAAGCGACTGCGGCCGAGCCACGGCCAGGGCGTGGGCGCTTTGCCGCCAGATGGGCGCAAACGATGCCGCTTCCAGGGCCGCCAACGGCTCAAAATCGGTGGAGTACACCTGCCGGATGGTCAATCCTGGCACATCGGCCACTTCAGGCAGAGTGTGATCCTCTTTGACAAAGGTCTCGATCTGGCTGCCACGGTAAAAGCCAAGTGCGGGCAGCCAGAGATTGGGCCACTGGTCCACCGTAAGCCAGGCGAGCTGGGTGACCCCCTGTTTTTGCAGCGCAGGCACCACCCGGGCCAGCATTTGCGCCAGCAGCGCCTCCGCCCGGTCGGCCTGGTCGATGGCGGCCACGCGCACCCAGGCGGCCGGCAGTGGATCGGGCGTTGCGGCCAGGCAAGCCAGCATCTCACCATGCTTTTGGAAGAGAACGGCCGTCAGCGACTGGCTGCCGCCTGGAGTATCCGGTTTGGGCACAACGACAAAACTGGGCGACCCAATCCAGTCGCCGGGCAAGTGCCAATCGGCGTGGAGATGGGTGTAGACGGCCGTTTGCATCAGCCGCAAAACAGCCCCTGCATCCGATTTTACTGCCACGCGAAGCCCATCTGGCACACCGTGCTGCGCTACCCAAAGGTTTGCTAATTCCATAACGCTATTGTACACTACATAATCATTTTTTCTGAGAGGCTGGCCTTACTCTACAATATCCTCCGCTTATCCAAATCCGTTGTCAATTGAGAGTGAGAACCGCTAAAAATGATTTAGGAAACAAATGGGCAGTAAGCCAAAAGACAGAACCCTCGAAACAACCATAGCAAGCTTAACCAAACGCTTTGGCGAAGGTGCCATTATGCGCTTGGGTGAAGCCCAACACTTGCAGGTAGAAGTAATACCTACCGGCTCTTTGGCGTTGGACATTGCTTTGGGTGTCGGCGGTGTACCACGTGGCCGGGTCATTGAAATTTATGGTCCGGAATCATCTGGCAAGACAACAGTATGCCAACATGTCATCGCCGAGGCGCAAACTCGCGGTGGCATTTGTGCTTTTATTGATATGGAACACGCGCTGGATCCGCTCTACGCCCAGCGCTGTGGTGTCGATGTCAACAACTTGTATGTCTCACAGCCAGACACGGGTGAACAGGCGCTAGAAATTGCCGAAGCCCTGATTCGCTCTGGCACCATGGATGTTGTTGTGGTTGATTCTGTAGCAGCACTGGTTCCTCGCGCCGAAATCGAAGGCGAAATGGGAGATTCTCACGTCGGTTTACAGGCACGCTTGATGTCGCAGGCGTTACGCAAATTGTCGGGCGTCATTAAGCAAACAAACACCGTTGTTATTTTCACCAACCAGCTGCGCTCCAAGATTGGGGTCATGTTTGGGAATCCAGAAACCACCAGTGGTGGCAACGCGCTCAAATTTTATGCGTCCGTACGCATTGACATTCGGCGTGTCCAGTCCATCAAAGTGGGTGCAGATGTAGTCGGGAATCGTACCCGGGTGAAAATTAAGAAGAACAAGGTTGCGCCGCCCTTTGCCGAAGCTGAATTTGACATCATGTATAATGAAGGTATCTCTAAAACTGGTTGTGTCATTGATCTCGGTGTGGATTTAAACGTCATCGAAAAACGTGGCGCGTTTTTCCGCTATGGGGAAACGCTGCTGGGTCAGGGACGGGAAAATTCCAAGCAGTTTTTGCAGGAACACCCTGAGGTCAGTGCTGAGCTGGAAACCCTCATTCGTCAGAAAGCTGGCTTGCCCATTGTAGAACCACTGTCCGAAGGCTAATCCCCGACAGTTGGTTTTGCTTGTTTCCATAAAAAGTTAGAAATGAGAATAGAATACGGCCGTTTCCCGGCTTTTGTTTGTGAGCTGCACTTCGGCTTTGTGCCGATGCCGCCGTTGGTTGTATGGGTAAGATTACTGCGTTAACACGTCAAAAACGGAACCCCGACCGGATTAATGTCTACCTGGACGGGACGTTTGCCTTTGGTTTGGCGGCGATTACGGCCGTATCCCTACGCGTTGGCCAGACCCTCACCCAATCAGAAATTGACAGCTTGCAAGGCTCCGATTTGGAAGAAAAAGCCAAAGAAGTGGCCCTGCGCTTCATCGAGTACCGGCCGCGCAGCACTGCCGAAACGCGTCAACATTTGCTCAAAAAAGAATATCCAGAAGACGTCGTCGAGCGGGTCATTGAACGGTTAACGGCCGTAGAACTGCTGAACGACGCCGCTTTTGCCCGCTACTGGGTAGAGCAGCGCCAAACCTTCAAGCCGCGCAGCCAGCTGGCCATCCAGCAAGAGCTGCGCCAAAAAGGGGTCGAACGCCAGGCCATTGATGCCGCTCTGGACGGCGTGGATGAGGTAACGGCCGCTACCAAGGCTGCCGAGCCCAAAGCCCGCCGCTGGCAAGGGCTGCCTGAGGAAGAATTCTTTAAGAAAGTGGGTAGCTTTTTGCAGCGTCGCGGCTTTAGTTATGACATTGTGAAGGAAGCAACCGCAGCACTTTGGGAAGAAGTGAACGGACAAGACGAGGAAGCAAACAACCAAGTTTAGAAAGCCCGCCGCAGGTAAAATCGCGCGGCTTTCATGGTGCAGGTGATAGAAGTTGTACAGAAAACCACCCTCACCGGCACATAAAAAGGAGAGCAACTATGCCAGCATGGAGCATTCTGCTGGGCGCCGTCATTGGGATTATTCTCGGCGCAACTGTGGTCTATTTTCTGGTCCGGCCGCAACTTGATCAGAAAGCCGCCGCCGTTGAGCGAGAACTGGAAGAACGCCGCGCCCTGACTGAAAAAGAAACTGTTGAAATATTAGAAATTTCCCGGCAAGAAGCACAACAAATCCGTCTGGAAGCAGAGAAAAACATTGAACGCAGGTATCAAGATGTGGCCCGCGCCGAAGAACGAGTCGATCGCCGCAATGAAAACCTGGACAAGCAGCTCAAGAAGCTGGAGCATCGCGAAGCGGTGCTGAACAAGCGACAGAGCCGGTTGGACAAGCGGCAAAACCGCCTGGAAACCATCGAGATGGAGCGCCGCCAGCAGCTGGAACAGATTGCCGCGCTCACCAGTGACGAAGCCAAACAGCTGTTGCTGGACGACGTGGAAAAAGAGGCGCGCCAGGACATGGCCCGCATCATGCGTGAAATTGAGGATGAGGCCAAGGAAAATGCCAATCAGAAAGCCCGCGAACTGGTAGTGATGGCTATCCAGCGTATTGCCAGTGACCAGGTGGCCGAGCAAACCGTTTCGGTGGTTAACCTGCCCAGCGAGGAAATGAAGGGGCGGATTATCGGGCGGAACGGCCGTAACATTCGTGCCTTCGAGCAAGCCGCCGGGGTCGACATTGTGGTTGACGATACGCCAGAAGCCGTGTCGGTCTCCAGCTTTGACCCGGTGCGGCGTGAAGCGGCCCGGCGTGCCCTGGAGAAGTTGATTACGGACGGCCGTATCCACCCCGCCCGCATCGAAAAGCTTATCAAAGATTCCCGCGCCGAGGTGGAGCAAGATATGAAAGAGGCGGGTGAACAGGCCGCCTACGAAGCCAACGTGCATGGTCTGCATCCGCAAATCATCAAGATGCTGGGCCGACTGAAGTACCGCACCTCGTTTGGCCAGAACCAGCTGTATCATTCGGTGGAAGCGTCGAAGATTGCGGCCGTTTTAGCCGCCGAACTCAGCGCCAACATCGAAGTGGCCAAAATGGGTGCCCTGCTGCACGACCTGGGCAAAGCGATGGACCACGACCAGGAAGGCACTCACGCCATGCTGGGCGCGGAATTTGCCAAGCGGTTTAAAGTGCCGCCCATCGTTGTCAACGCCATTGCCGCCCACCACCACGAAGTGGAGCCGGAAAGTGTTGAAGCGATCATCGTTGAAGCCGCCGATGCCATTTCCGGGGCGCGGCCAGGTGCCCGGCGCGAGAGTCTGGAGAATTACATCAAGCGTGTGCGCACGCTGGAAGAAATCGCCACCACCTTCCCTGGTGTAGAAAGCGCCTACGCCCTGCAAGCCGGTCGGGAAATTCGCATCCTGGTCAAGCCAGACAAAATTGATGACCTGGAAGCGATGCGGCTCTCCAAAAATATCGCCAAGACGATTGAGGAAAGCATGCAATATCCCGGCCAGATCCAGGTCACGGTCATCCGCGAAACCCGTGCCGTGGGCTTTGCCAAGTAATTGGCAAGCGTGTCATACTCGCGTAGGCGGGTATTCACTCACTTGTACAAAATGGATTCCCGCCTGCGCGGGAATGACGGAAGAAACAAAAAAGGACGCTTGCGGGCGTCCTTTTTTGTTTCTGGAGAAATTATTGGTGTCCCAGGATGGGGTGCGGTTTGTACAGCGCTTCGATTCGGGCCATTTCCTCATCGCTAAGCGAGATTTCTACAGCGCCAACGGCCTCTTCCAGCTGGTACATCTTGGTGGCCCCGATAATGGGCGCAGTGACGCCCGGTTTGTGCAGCAGCCAAGCCAGGGCAATTTGCGCGGGCGAATAACCTTTTTCCTGGGCGATGGCCGTAACCGCCTCCACGACATCAAAATCTTCCGGCTGGTAATACATGCCTTTGGCAAAATCGTCGCTTTTGGCCCGAGCAGTGGGATCGCCTTCGTCCCGCTTGCGGTTACCGGCCAAAAAGCCACGCGCCAGCGGGCTCCAGGG
>ERZ761607.3255-NODE-3255-length-16013-cov-4.660734_pt1 | contig 16013 bp, 14 predicted proteins | sample MGYA00511164_ERZ761607 | MGnify/ENA primary metagenome ERZ761607 (study PRJEB28899, sample SAMN02445080) | bioreactor sludge metagenome | biome: EBPR sludge | place: Australia: Brisbane, Thorneside Wastewater Treatment Plant | collected 2011-06-22 ...
AGGCAGCGCAGGCGGCGCGGGCGTGCTCGCGGCGAGCGCCCCACCGGCCGACGGCGGCGTTTCCCGCGCGGTCACCGGTGGTGCGGGTCCCGGGAAAGGTTCCGCTGCAACCTCGGCTGCAGGGGCGGCGGCGCTCGACATGCCGCGCGCCGCGGGCGGCGGGACGAGCACCACCGGCACGTCGATCCAGCGCAGCGCGGGCGGCCGCGCCGCCGCGGGGGCCGGCAAGGCCGCAGGTGGGTCGACCGCCGGCTGCTCGGCGACCGCCACCAGATGCAGCCACGTCGCCGCATGCTGCCGCTGCGGCGGCGGCGGCGCTGCGCCGGTCGCCGTGCGCAGCCCCTGCCACAGCGCCGCGGCGACCAGCGCATGCAGCGCCAGCACGGCCAGCGCCGCCCACCGGGAGGGCGTCCGGCGGCGGGGCGGCAGCGGCGTCATGCCATCGCCGGGCGCCGGGCGACGACGCCCGGCGGCCGCTCCGCGCCCAGGTCGACGCGCACGAGCTCGACCCCGAAGAGCTGCGCCAGCGCCGGCACCGCCGCGGCGTCGGCACGCAGGTCGCCGGCCAGCGCGCCGTCACGCACCAGCCACAGCCGCTGGAAGCCGGCCAGCGCCTGGTTCAGGTCGTGCACGATGGCCACCAGCGCATGGCCGCGTTCGGCGGCGAAGCGCGTCATCGCCTCCAGCAGCTCCAGCTGCAGCCCGGGGTCCAGCGCGGCCAGCGGCTCGTCGACCAGCAACGCGCCCCCCTGCACGTCCCACAGCTGCGCCATCGTGCGCGCCAGCTGCACCCGCGCCTGCTCGCCGCCGGACAGCGTGTCGAAGCGCCGCCCGGCCAGGTGCGCGGCCTGCGCCGCGGCCAGCGCAGCGCCCACGATGCGCCCGCGCTCGCGGTCGGGCTCCAGCGCAAAACGGCCGAGCTGCACGACCAGCTCGACCGGCATCGCGAAGGCCACGGCATGCGACTGCGGCAGCACCGCGCGCCGCCGCGCCAGCGCCGCCGTGCGCCAGCGCGCCAGCGCGATGCCGTCCAGCGCCACGCCGCCGCGCTGCGGCGCGCGCTCGCCGGCCATCAGCCTGAGCAGCGTGCTCTTGCCGGCGCCGCTGGGGCCGAGGATGGCCACCCGCTCGCCGGCCGCCAGCGACAGCGTGAACGGACCGAAGTGCCGCGCCCCCAGCGCCACCGTGGCACCGTCGAGCCTCAACAGCGGCGACGAGGTGCCCGCCATCAGGCCTGCCCTCCCTGCTGCCGCGCGACGCCGCGCAGCAGCAGCAGGAAGGCCGGGGCGCCGATCAGCGCCGTCAGGATGCCCACCGGCACCTCGGCGGGCATGGCGACCAGCCGCGCGCCGGTGTCGGCCAGTACCAGCAGCAGCGCGCCGGCCAGCGCCGCCAGCGGCATCACGCGGCGCTGGTCGGCGCCGGCCATGCCGCGCACCAGGTGCGGCGCCATGAGCCCGATGAAGCCTATCAGTCCGCACCACGCCACGGCCAGCGCCGCGAGCAGGGCGACGACGACGACCAGCCGCGTGCGCAGCCGCGCCACGTCGACGCCCACGTGCTGCGCCGCCGCCTCGCCCAGCGCCAGCGCATTGAGTGCGGACGCGAGACGGCGTCCCGCCAGCAGCGCCGCCGCCAGCGCCAGCAGCAGCACCGTGACGACGGTCCACGAGGCGCCGGCCAGCGAACCCAGCGTCCAGAAGGTCAGGCTGCGCAGCTGCTCGTCGTCGGCGAGGTAGGTGCACAGGCCGACGACGGCCATCGCCAGTGCATTCAGCGCCAGCCCGGTGAGCAGCAGCCCGGCGACCGAACCCGGCGTCAGCCAGCGCGCGACCCGTTCAAGCAGGAAGCACACGAGCAGCGCGCCGGCGTAGGCCGCCAGCGGCAGCGCCCACGGCCGCCACGGCAGCGGCAGCCCGCTCGCGATGCCGGCAAACACCGTCAGCGTCAGCGCCACCGCGCACACGGCGCCGCTGGTGATGCCCAGCAGCCCGGGGTCGGCCAGCGGGTTGCGGAACAGGCCCTGCGTCATCGCGCCGGCCAGCCCCAGCGCCGCGCCCACCGCGGCGGCCAGCAGCGCACGCGGCAGCCGCAGTTCCCACAGCACGTGCGCGCTGCCGCTGCGCTGGGCGTCGAACAGCGTGGCCCAGTCGGCGGCACGCACCGGCACCGCGCCGGTGGACGCGGCCAGCGCCAGCGCGGCCGCGAGCAGGCCCGCCAGCACCAGCACAAGACGCTGCGCGCGGGCCGGTGCCCCGCCGCCGTCCCACGCGAGGGCCTCGCTCGCCATCGCCGCGCCGGCCTCAGCCATCCGGGAACAGCGCGTCCGCCAGCTGCGCCACCGCCTGCGGCAGCCGCGGGCCGAAGCCCAGCAGCAGCAGCGCGTCCAGCGCGAGCACGCGGCGCGCGCGACCGGCGGGTGTCGCGGCCAGCCCGGGCGCCTTCAGCAGGCCTTCGATGCCGCCGGCGGCCTGCAGGCCCTGGTCGGTGGTCAGGATGTGCGTGGGCGCGGCGGCGATCGCGGCCTCCGGCGACAGCGGCTTGTAGCCGCTGACCTCGCCGAAGGCATTGCTGCCGCCGGCCAGCGCGATGACGGCATCGGCGGCGGTGTCGCGCCCGGCGATGCGCACCTGCGCCAGGCTGTGCGAGAGCACGAACAGCACGCGCGGCGCCGGCCGGCCGGCGCGCCGCGCCTCCACGCGGCGCCGTGCAGCCGACCACTGCTGCTGCAGCCGCCCGGCCAGCGCCTGCCCCTGCTCGTCGCGGCCGGTCAGCGTCGCGACGCGGCGCACGGCGTCGACGACGCCGTCGAAGCGGTGCGCGATGTCCACCGTCTCCACCGGCACGCCGGCAGCGCGCAGCTGCGCCATCACGGCCGGGGGCCCCGCCTCGCGCGTGGCCAGCAGCAGGCCCGGCGCGAGCGAGAGCACGCCTTCGGCCGACAGCGCGCGCGCATAGCCCACGCGGGGCAGAGCGCGCGCCGCTGCCGGGTACAGGGACGTGGTGTCGACGCCCACGAGTTCGCGCTCGCCGCCCAGCGCATAGACGATCTCGGTGATCGCGCCGCCGACCGCGACGACGCGCCGCGCCGGCGCCGCGCGGAGCGGCGACACGCACATCGCCGCCAACGCCGCGGCAGCCCCCGCGACCCAGTGCCGGCGCCGCAGCGGCGCGCCCTGGCGCCGCGGGCGCAGGCTGGCGGTGGGGGTGCTCAGCAGCTCGCGCACGTGCCCTCCTCGCTCCACGCCGGGTCGCCGACCAGGCGGCCCACCAGGCGCCGCCAGTCGGCCAGTTCCGGCCGGCCGGGCTTGCGCTCGCCGAACAGCATCGCGATCGTCTCGCCCTCGGCGTCGAACAGCTCCAGCGAAGTGACGAGGCCGTCGATCGTGGGCTTGCGCACGACCCAGGCGCTGGCGACGTGGTCCTCGCGCAGGTGCAGGTTGAAGCCGGGGTCCAGCACGTTGAGCCAGGGCCCCAGCACCTGCACGCGCTTCACGGGGCCGGTGTGGATCTGGATCATCCCGGGGTTGCCGACGAAGACCATGATGGGCAGCGCGCTGGCCGCCGCGGTCTCGAGCAGTTCGCGCACCGCGCCGCCCGGGCCGGGCTCGACCGGCTGCACGTAGCGCGGGTCGGCCAGCCGCAGCGCCTGCACGCGGCCCAGCGCATGGCGCTTGAGCAGGCCGAAGAATTCGTGCGTGTCGCGCAGCGCGGCCCAGTCGTCGCGGAAGGCGGCCACGTCGACCTCGGCGTCGGGGCGGTCGGCGGGGCGCCTGTCCACCGGCGCGACGGCGATGCCGGGCTGCTGGTCGGCGGCGCGGAAGCGCTCGACGAGCGCCTGCCACGCCGCCTCGTCGGTGCCGGGCCCGGCGAAGACCTTGTGCAGCGCGGTGCCCGCGGCGTCGAAGAACTGCAGGCTGCGCTGCGGCGGCCGGTCGCCGTCGGCGTAGGTCTCGTGCACCGCGAAGCCGTGCGCCCAGACCCTGTAGAACACGCGCAGGTCGATGTCCGGCCCCAGCACCAGGCCCACGGCACCGCCGCCGCCGACCTGTTCGTAGCGGCCGGTCTTCTCGTGCACGCAGCTGGCGTTGCGCGTCAGTGCCATCACGGTGCCGAGCGCCGGCAGCGCGGCCACCAGCGCGGGCCATTCGGGCCGCAGCCGCGTGGCGACGAGCGCCGCGCCGCCGTCGCCCTGCGGCCCGGCGCCGGCATGCGCGGCGATCAGTACACCTTCGCCGACCTCCAGCGAGGCGGCGATGTCGCGGTGGCGCCGTGCGCCGGCGGCGCGCGCGGCGCGGTAGCCGTCGCGCAGCGCGGCGTGGCGCGCGCTGCCGACGGCAGCCAGGGCGGGGGTATCGATCATCGGTGGGTCCTTGCGCGGTGGCTGGGAAACTCAGAAGTCGTAGCGCGCCGTCAGCGACGCGCTGCGCCCGGGCGCCGTGTAGCTGTCGCGCACGGCGGCGGTGGTGGTGCTCAGGCTGCGCGCGTCGCCCCAGCGCCAGTAGGTCTCGTCGGTCACGTTGTCCAGCGCCAGGTGCAGCACGAACTGCCGGCCCAGCCGCCAGCTCGCGCCCAGGTCCAGCGTGGTGTACGAGGGCGTGGCGATGGCGCTGGCCGCGGGCAGCCGGTCGGCCTTCTTGGCCGCGGCGTGCACGACATTGGCGCGCCACGACCAGGCACCGCGCGTGTGCTCCACACCGAGATGCCCACGCGCCGGCTCCACGGTGGCCAGCGGCGTCTTGGTGCCGCGCAGTTCGCTGTCGCCGCGCGCCGTGGCATAGGCGCTGCGCAGCGACCAGCCGGGCGCCGGGTTCCAGTGCAGCCGCGCCTCGAAGCCGCGGATGCGCGCCTGCGCGAGGTTGATGTACTGGAACACCGCCGGGTCGCCCGGCGTGAAGGAGCCGCCGACCTGCTGCTGGCTGATGAAGTCGCGGTAGCGGTTGTCGTAGGCCGCGAGCTGCCAGCGCCAGGTGCTGCCCGCGGCGCCGCGCAGGCCGACCTCGACACTCTCGGCGCGTTCGGCCTTGAGGTCGGGGTTGCCGATGCTGCGGTAGCCCGAGGCCGGGTTGGAGAAGCCGTTGTTGACCTGGTCGGGCGTCGGCGCACGGAATCCGCGCGACCACTGCGCATACGGCTGCGCGGCCTCGTGCAGCTTCCACACCGCACCCAGGCGCGGCGTCAGCGCCTGGTCGGACAGGCCGACGACGGCGCTGGCGGTGTAGCCGGCGGGATCGGGGTCGAGCTCGTAGCGGTCGAAGCGCAGCGCCGGGATCACGCTGAGCGCGCCTCGGCGGCCCAGTTCGATCTCGCTCTGCACGAAGGCGCCGAGCAGCCGGTAGCGCGTGTCCGGGAAGGGCTTGGACGGGAAGGTCTCGCCGAAGGGCGGCACGGTGCCGTCGCGCAGCGCGCGGATGCGGTTTTCGCTGAAGTCGATGCCGGCGCTCAGCCGCTGCGGCACGGCGCCGGCGAGGCTGCCGCTGGCCGTCGCCGAGCCGCCGAGCAGGCGCTCGCGGTAGACGCCGTCGCGCACGCGGTCGGGGGCGCTCGCGCGGTCCTCGAAGGCCCACTGCTCGATCACCGTCTCCTGGCCGTACAGCGTGGCCTGCGCCTGCTGGACGACCGCCGCGTTGAGGTCGTCGAAGCGCCAGTCCAGCGACAGCCGCGAGCGCTCCTGGCGGTCGCGCGCCGCCAGGCTCAGCACCGCGGTGGGCGCCGGCGTGGCCGCCGGCGGCGTGCGCGCCGAGAGCACGTCGGTGCTGCTGGAGCGGCGCACCGCCTCCAGCGTGGCGCCCAGCGTGTGCGCCGGTGCCAGCGCCCAGCGCAGCTTGCCCAGTGCGCCGCTTTGCGCGAGGTCCGTCGGGTTGGGCGTGGTGCGGCGGCTGTCGGGGCTGTCGTTCGTGCCCTGGTTGTCCAGTTCGTGCGCTACGCGCCGGCTGGCCAGCGCCAGCCACTGCAGCGCGCCCCTGCGACCGGCGATCGCCCCGGTGAGCGAGGCCCCGTCGTCGACCGAGTGCACGGCGCCGCGCATGAAGCCGGCGAGGGCTTCGCCGGGCTCCAGCAGGTCCGAAGGCTCCAGCGTGCGCAGCGACAGCGCACCGGCCAGGCCGTCGCTGCCGAACTGTGCCGAAGCCGGCCCGCGCAGCACCTCGGCGCCGGCCAGGGCCTCGACGAAGAGCGTGTCCAGGCGGCCGCTGGCGAAGGCGCCGAAGCTGTAGGCCTGCGGCGCGCGCACGCCGTCGATCAGCACCAGCACCTGGTTGCCTTCGAGGCCGCGCACGTTGAGCCCCTCGTTGCCGGCGCGGCCGACGCTGCTGCCGGCGGCCGTGTAGCGCGCGGGCTGCTGGCGAACGCTGACGTCGACCTCCTCGCGGAACAGGTCCTTGAGGTCGCGGGCACCGCGCTTGTCGACCTCGGCCGCGGTCTTCACCGTGACCGTGGACGGCACGCTGTCGGTGCGCCGCTCGGTGCGCGTCGCGGTATTGGTGAGCTCGGGCAGCGTCGTGGCCTCGGGTGGCCTCGGCGCCGGCTGCGCGATGGCCGGCCCGGGCAGGGCGGCGATCAGTGCGGCGGTCAGCGAGGCAAGGGCGAGGCCGGGGAACGGGGCTAGGGCAGCAGGCACGTGATGACGGGCCCCATGGGGGCGGGTGGGCACGTGCTGGCGGGCTGGCGGGCTGCACTGGCGAGGCTGGCCGTGCGGGTTTCGCAGGATTCGGCGGCAGACCGGCCCACAATGGCCGGGTCTGGCCGTCTCGGGCGGCGTCTGCCGACGCTGGGCGCGACTCTAATGCGAATAACTCTCATTTGCAATACCCTGAGGCAGCCTGACCGAGTCACCACCGTCCCCAACCCACCAGGAGAGTCCACCATGGCCATCGACAAGGCCCTCTACACCGCCACCGCCACCTCCACTGGCGGCCGCACCGGCAGCACGAAGTCGTCCGACGGGCGCGTCAGTCTGCAGCTGAGCACGCCCAAGGAACTGGGCGGTGACGGCGGCCCCGGCACCAACCCGGAGCAGCTGTTCGCCAGCGGCTATTCGGCCTGCTTCATCGGCGCGATGAAGGCGGTCGCCGCGAAGCAGAAGATCAGCCTGCCGGCCGACGTGTCCATCACCGCCGACGTGGCCATCGGCCCGATGACCGGCAAGCCCGGCGCCTTCGGCATCGCGGTGAAGATGGCGGTCTCGGTGCCGGGCATGGACCGCGCCGCGCTCGAGGCCCTGGTCGCCACGGCGCACGAGGTGTGCCCGTATTCGAACGCCACGCGCGGCAACATCGACGTCAGCTTCAGCTTCGGCTGAGACCGGCACCGCACCCCCGGCCCCGGGGGTGCGCCGCCGCGCCGGCCACGGCGGTCACGCTCCTGTCACGGGCGCTGCCTAGCGTCACGGTTTCGTCAAGAAGCCACCAGGAGCGCAGACATGAGGACAACCGTGCTGGCGACCGCCGCCGCACTGCTGGCGGCGGGCGCGCTGCCCGCGGCCGCCAACCCGATCGCGGCCATCACGCCGCTGTGGACCTTCGACCACAACGTCGCGCCGACCATCGGCCGCTCGTCGGAGATCCCGTTCTGGGACGCCGCGACCGGCACGCTGTGGGTCGTCGGCGGCAATGGCCTGGACGTGCTGGACCTCGCCGGCAACCGGCTGCAGACCTGGACCAGCAGCGCCTTCGGCAGCGTCAACAGCCTCGCGATCGCCGGCAGCACGCTGGCGCTGTCGTTCACCAACGGCCTGGCCACCAGCGCGCCCGGCTCGGTGCAGTTCTTCGACACCACGACCTTCCTGAGCCAGGGCGCGACGGCGGCCTACCTGGGCGGCGTCAATACCGGCGCGGTGCCGGACATGATCACCTGGACCGCAGGCGGCACGCGGCTGCTGGTGGCCAACGAAGGCGAGCGCCGCAGCAATGCCGACAACCCGGCGGGCGGCGTCAGCCTGATCGACGTCAGCCGCCACGGCGCCTTCTCGACCACCGTGCGCCATGCCGGCTTCGGCGCCTTCGACGACCAGGAGGCCACGCTGCGCGCCGCCGGCGTGCGCATCCAGGCCGGCGTGGCCGCGTCGATCGCGCTCGAGCCCGAGTACATCGCGGTCGCACCGGACGGCCGCACGGCGATGGTCACGCTGCAGGAGAACAACGCGATCGCCGAGCTGGACCTGCAGGGCAACCAGTTCACGCGCATCCTGCCGCTGGGCACCAAGGACTACAGCCTGCCCGGCAATGCCATCGACCCCAGCGACCAGGACGGGCGCGTCGAATTCCGCGGCGTGCCGGTCAAGGGCCTGTACATGCCCGACGCCATCGTCTCGTACAGCGTGGGCGGCCAGGCCTTCTACGTGATGGCCAACGAGGGCGACGCCTTCGTCGACGACGCCGACGTCGTGCGCCTGGGCAACGCCGCGGTGACGCTGGACCCGACGGTCTTCCCGGACGCCGCGGACCTGAAGCTCAACAGCAACCTCGGGCGCCTGAATATCGTGCGCGACGGCGTCGACGGCAGCGGCAGCACGATCAACATGACCGAGATCGTCACGCTGGGCGGGCGCAGCTTCTCGATCCGCGACGCCGACGGCCACCTGGTCTACGACAGCGGCAACCTCCTGGAAGTCGAGGCCCATGCCCGCGGCGTCTATGCCGACAACCGCAGCGACGACAAGGGCGTCGAGCCCGAGGGCGTCGCCGTCTTCGAGTTCGCCGGCCGCACGCTGGCCTTCGTCGGCCTGGAGCGCACGACGCGCAGCGCGATCGCGATCTTCGACGTCACCGACCCGGCGGCCGTGTCCTTCCTCGACATGATCGTCGCCGACGGCAGCAGCGTGCTGCGCCCCGAAGGCCTGGTCGCCTTCGCGTCGGGCGGCCGCTACTTCCTGGCCGCCTCGCAAGAGTCGACCGAGGACCTCATCGTCGCCGGCGGGCTGTCCAACCGCACCGTGCTGTTCGAGATCACGCCGGTGCCGGAGCCGGGCACCTGGGCGCTGATGCTGGGCGGGCTGGCGGCGTTCGGCGCGGTCGCGCGCCGCCGCCGCGCGGACTGAGGTCGCGGCCGGTCCGGACCCGGTCCGCGCTCACCCGCCGGCCAGCAGGTCCAGCATCAGCTCGATGCGCGCCTGCACCGGCGTCAGCATGCCGTAGCTCGGCAGCGCATCCGCCGGCGCGCCGACCACGCCGCCGGCCAGGCAGCGCGACGCGCGCACGACGCGCACGCCCGCCGCGAGCGCACGCTGCGTCGCGGCGCGCAGTTCGTGGTGCACGGTGCCGTTGCCGGTGCCGGCGATGACCAGCCCTTGCGCTCCGGCACCGGCCAGCGCGTCCAACGTTGCGCCGCGCGCACCGGCGTGGCTGGTCACGATCTCGACCACCGGCCAGTCGACCGGGTCGCGCGCCAGCAGCGCGGCCGCGCCAGGGTGCAGCGGCCGGCGCGGCGCATCGCGGAAGCGGCGCAGCACACCCTGCTCCAGCACGGCCAGCGGCCCGGCGTCGCCACCGCCGAAGGCATCGACACGCCAGCCGTGCAGCTTGCGCAGCTGCGCGCCGTCCCACACGGTGCCGCCCAGCACGACCAGCACGCCCGCGAGCGCGGGTTCGGCCACGGTCGCGACGGGTGCGCCCGCCCGCGCGACCGTCACGGCGTCGAGCAGGTTCTGCGGCCCGTCGGGCGACAGCGCGGTGGCCGGGCGCATGGCCGCGGTCAGCACGACCGGCTTGGCGGTGTCCAGCGTGCGGTGCAGGAAGTAGGCCGTTTCCTCCAGCGTGTCGGTGCCATGCGTGACCACGGCGCCGGCGACCTCCGGCCGCGCCAGCGCCTGCGCCAGCGCACCGTGCAGCGCGCGCCAGGTCGCGAAGTCCATGTCGCAGCTGTCCAGGCGCGCCAGCGTCCGGGCCTCGATCGCCTGGCCCTGCAGCGGCGGCACGGCGGCCAGCAGGTCCGCCGCCGTGAGCGCGCCGGAGCGGTAGCCCAGCGCGTCGTCGGCGCGCGCCGCGGTGCCGGCAATGGTGCCGCCGGTGGCGATCACGACGACGGTCGCGGCTTCGGGGCTTGGACTTTCGTGCATTCTGGATGAAAATACAGTCACTGGACAGATCTACAGCCTGCGCGGCAGCGTGCGGGCCGGGAAGCCACGATGGACAAGACCGCCGACGACAGCCCCAAGCTCACGCCGCGCCAGCAGCAGATCCTGGACCTGGTGCAGAGCGCGATCGAACGCACCGGCGCGCCGCCCACGCGCGCCGAGATCGCGGCCGAGCTGGGCTTCCGGTCCGCCAACGCGGCCGAGGAACACCTGCAGGCGCTGGCGCGCAAGGGCGTCATCGAACTGGTGGGCGGCACCTCGCGCGGCATCCGCTTGAAGTCTGACACATTGCGTGCGCTGAACGAGGCGCGGCTGGCGCCCTTCGGCAAGCAGTATTCGCTGCCGCTGCCCAGCCTGGCGCAGCTGACGCTGCCGCTGGTCGGCCGCGTCGCGGCCGGCAGCCCCATCTTGGCGCAGGAGCACATCGACCAGACCTACCTGATGGAAGCGTCGATGTTTCCGCGCCGCCCCGACTACCTGCTAAAGGTGCGCGGCATGAGCATGCGCGACGCCGGCATCCTGGACGGCGACCTGCTCGCGGTGCAGAAGGCCAAGGACGCGAAGAACGGCCAGATCGTCGTCGCGCGGCTGGGCGACGACGTCACCGTCAAGCGGCTGCGGCGCACCAAGGCCGGCATCGAGCTGATTCCCGAGAACCCGGACTTCCCCACCATCGTCGTGCCGCCGGGCGAGGACTTCGAGCTCGAAGGCATCGCGGTCGGGCTGATCCGCAACACGATGCTGATGTGAGGACCTGAAGATGGAGCCCGCGATGCCCGCCGCCCGTCCTGCACCCGTTCCCGCCGCGGCGCCCGCGGCGCTGGCGGCGCGCGCGCCGCGGCCGCCGCGCGCCGAGGCGCCGGCGCGCCCGCCCAAGGCACCGCCGCCGCGCAAGGCGGCCCATGCCGGCGAGTGCGAGCGGCTGGAGCAGCTGCCCAATATCGGCCCGTCGATCGCCGCGGATCTGCGCAGCCTGGGCATCGTGCACCCGCGCGAGCTGGCCGCGCGCGACGCGCTGCAGCTCTACCAGCAGCTGTGCCGCCACACCGGCCGCCGCCAGGACCCCTGCGTGCTCGACACCTTCATGGCCGCGGTGGACTTCATGCGCGGTGCCGAAGCGCGGCCCTGGTGGTCGTACACGGCCGAGCGCAAGCAGCGCTTCGGCGTCGTCTGACGCAGCAGCGATAGCGTCGGCGTCGGCGTCGGCGCACCCATTCCGGGCCCGGACCGGGCCGGCGACCGGTGGCCCCATGCGCGCGACCGGCGCGCACATGACGGGTTCACGCGCGCAGGCTCAGCGCGCCGACGGCTTGGCCAACAAGACGTCCGCGCCGGCCTCCGGCGCCCACAGCGGCACGTAGCGCACCGCCGCCCAGGGGGCGACGAAGCTGCGGTACAGCGGCGAGAAGACGATGCCGCTCTGCCCGGTGGAGTGCATCACGCGCGAATTCGCCGGCTCGGCGACGTCGTACAGCGCGCGCAGGCTGGGGCCATGCTCGTCGAGGTACAGCTCGCCGGTCGTCGCGTCCGGGCGCAGGCCGACACGCGAGACATTGACCGTGAACGTGTCGCCGCCGACCGGCGCGCGCAGCTCGAACAGCCGCGCCAGCGCCTTGACGCGGCTGAACGGCCGGTGCTCCGAGCGCGCCTGGTGCGCATGGCCCCAGCGCCAGGCCGCGACGTCGGCGCCGAAGCGTTCCTGCAGCTCGTCCAGCGCGCGCGTCAGCGCGGTGCCGGCCTGCATCGCGCAGGTCTCGGCGGCCGGCGTATGGCGGTCGTCGCACCAGGCGGTGTCGTCGCGCGCCAGCACGCCTTCCAGCGCGTCCTGGAAGGTGCGCGTGGCCAGGCCGCGCTCCCACAGCGCGGGCCCGGTGTCGTCCATGAAGATCGCCCGCGCCAGCTGGCGCTGCCAGGCCCACCAGATCAGCGGTGCGGCGCGGTCGGCGGCCATCGTGCCGTCGAAACCCTGCAGCTGCGCCTTGGCCGCGGCGGCCAGCGGGTGCGCCGACTCGGCGCGCTGCAGCCAGGGCAGCAGCGGCTGCACGGCCAGCGAACGCACGTCGGCCTGCAGCGCCGCCAGGTCGTCGATCGAGTGCTTCGCGCGCGACTGCAGCAGCGCCTCGATGCGCTGCTGGCGGTAGGGCAGCGCCCACTCGGCGGTCAGGTAGTGCGGGTAGCCCGGCGGCGTGATGCGCTGGTTGGCGGTGGCGATCCAGCCGCGCTCGGGGTCGGTCTCGCGTGGCGTCTCGGTGGCCGGCACCCAGCCGTCCCAGTCGTAGCGGGCGTCCCAGCCCGGCGCCGGCACCAGGCCCTTGAGGTCGTTGTCGGGCTTGCGCAGCGGCACGCGGCCGGGCGAGATGACGCCGATCGCGCCCGCCCGGTCGGCGACGACCATGTTCTGCATCGGCGTCGCCCAGCCCTCGGCGGCGGCCATGAACTCGGCCACGCTGGTGGCGCGCTGCATGCCGAGCGCCGGCGCCAGCACGTCGATGTCGGGGTCCAGCGCCGTCCAGCGCATGGCCAGCGCGTAGGCCGGGCGGTCCTTCGGGCCCAGCACGTCGGCGGTGGTGCCGGCGTCGGAGATCACCGGGCCGTGGCGCGTGGCGCGCACGGTCATGCGCACCTCCGGCCGGCCCTTGACGCGGATCACCTCCTCGAAGGTCTCGAAGCGCGCCCAGCCTTCGGGCGTGCGGTACTGGCCGGGGTCGTCGGGGCGGATCTGCTCCAGGTACAGGTCCTGCACGTCGGGCCCGGTATTCGTGAAGCCCCAGGCGAGCTGCCGGTTCTGGCCCAGCACGACCCCCGGCAGGCCCGGCATCGTCGCGCCGGCGACCTCGATCCCGGGCGCCACCATGCGCGCGAAGTACCACAGCGCCGGCGCGCTGAGCTTCAGGTGCGGGTCGTTGGCCACCAGCGGCGTGCCACCGGTGGTGCGGCTGCCGGCCAGCACCCAGTTGTTGGAGCCTACGCCCTCGACGCCCGACGGCGGCGCGATCTTGGGCAGCCGCTGCCAGGCCGTCTTCTCGCTGCCGGCGTCGAGCTTGAGCTCGCGGAACAGCGCCGCATAGTCGGCCGTTTCCGGCAGCGTCTCGCCCGGGTAGGCCGGCAGCAGCGCGTTAATGCGCTCCACCGGCAGCTTCAGCGCCAGGCGCAGCCGCAGCAGCTCGGTGCTCCAGTTGCCGCCCAGGTCCCAGGACATCATGATCGACCAGCCCAGGCTGTCCACCGGGTCCCAGGGCTCGGGCTTCAGGCCGAGGATCAGGAATTCCGGCGGCCGCGCCTGCAGGTGGCCGGCCAGGTAGGCGTTGATGCCGTCGGCATAGGCCTGCAGCAGCGTCTTGGTCGACGCCGGCAGCTGCTGCCACTGCGCCAGCGCGGCGCGGCGCACGCCCAGCGCGCGCAGGAAGCGGTCGGTCTCCAGCGCGCCCTCGCCGAAGGCCTCGGCGACGCGACCGGCGGCGATGCGGCGGTGCGTCTCCAGCTGCCACAGCCGGTCCTGCGCATGCACGAAGCCCAGGCCGAAGACCGCGTCGCGCTCGCTGGCGGCGCGGATGGTCGGGATGCCGTGCACGTCGCGCTCGATGCGCAGCTCGCCCTGCAGCCCGGGCAGCACGATCTCGCCGGCGGTCAGCGCCAGCGCGCGGTGCGCATACCAGCCCAGGGCCATGGCCAGCGTGGCCAGCAGCAGCAACAGCACCAGCCCGAGGCGGCGCGCCCATCGTCCCATCGTCGGTCACTCCCGGCGCCGATCCTGGTGGCGCGCAGCGCCCGGCAGGTTAACCGCAGCCGCGCATGCCGGCCATCGGGAACCGCCCGGCGGCCGGCGGGCGGCGGCGCCGGCGCAGCCGCGAACGCGAGGAACTGGCGGGTGGACGGCGCCTTTCTCGGGCTTTCGGCGGCCGGCGCAGGCGCGAACATCCGCCTCAAGGCGCGCCCGTTCGTGTCCGATATCACAGCCATGAACCTGTCGCTTCCCCTGCTGTCCCGCTGGACCCGCCGCTCGACGCTGGCCGCGCCGAGCAGCCTGCGCATCGAGGTCTGCCCGCCCTCGCTGCGCCAGGCGCCGCAGGGCACGGCCTGGCAGCGCTTCATGTTCTGGCTGCTGGCGCCGGCGCCGCAGGAGGCCGCGCCGCCGCCGAACCGGCTGCCCGCGGTGCGCACCGAATTCCTGGCCACGCTGTCGGACCTGCCCGGCGACGATGCCGAGCGCCTGCGCCGGCGCATCGGCGACGCGCGCTCGCTGCGCGAGCTGTGGCACCTGCGCGCCGAGATCTACCGCGTCGTCGGCGTCGCGCTGAGCCAGGCCGAGGCCGAGCAGCGCGTCGCGCTGCTGAACCACCATTTCCCGACCCGCGCGCCGCGCTCGCAGTTCGCGCCGCTGTAGCCACCGCCGCCCACCGAGGTCCCGCCCATGCAACCCGCTGCGCCGCGCCAGTTCACCCCCAGCCCGGCCCTGCCCGGCGCCGGCCTGCCCGGCGACCGCGACGCGCGCGTCGCGGCACGACGCGCCTTCGTCGACCTCAAGCTGACCTTCCTGCACGCGCTGCAGGACCTGCACAACGCCGACTGGCTGCGCGCCCAGGTGCGCAGCGCCGAGGACCCGGCCGACCTGTGGCTGCTGCGCGCGCCGGTCTTCGCCGTCCTCAACGGCGCCGACCCCGAGCGCCGCCAGCGCCGGCAGATGGTGCGCCGCGGCCTGGACTCGCTGTTCCCGGACCTCGAGCCGCCGAGCGCCTTCAGCCCGTTCTGACAGGGCCACATCCATGCAGTGGCCCCGGCGCCTTCCGTCCATCGCAGACCAGGGGTGAAGGCCAAGCCTCGGCGCGGATCCGGCTTCGCCGGTCCGCTGACCAAGCCCCCTCGGGGGGCAGCGACCGGCAGGGAGCGTGGGGGCCCTACCTCACCCTGGCCTTGAAGGTGCGCCGGAACTTCTCGACCTTGGGCGCCACGACGAAGGCGCAGTAGCCCTGCCCGGGGTGGTTGGCGAAATAGTGCTGGTGGTAGTCCTCGGCACGCCAGTAGTTGGCCAGCGGCGCCAGCTCGGTGACGACACGGCCGCCATGCTCGCGGTTGGCCTCGGCCCAGACCTCGCGCACCACCGCCTCGTGCGCCGGGTCCTCCCAGTAGATGCCGCTGCGGTACTGCGGGCCGACATCGTTGCCCTGGCGGTCGCGCGTGGTCGGGTCGTGGATCGTGAAGAAGATCTCCAGGATCTCGCGCAGCGTGATGCGATCGGCGTCGAAGCTCACGCGCACGACCTCGGCATGGCCGGTGTCGCCCTCGCAGACCTGCTGGTAGCTGGGCCGCGCGACATGGCCGTTGCTGTAGCCCGACTCGACCGCGGTGACGCCGTCGCACAGCTCGTACACCGCCTCCAGGCACCAGAAGCAGCCGCCGGCGAGCGTGATGACCTGTGGATTCATGTCCTTGCTCCTTGCTGCGGTGCCGGTGCCGCCGCGCCCCGGCGACTCCTTACACTTGCGGATCGATTATCCGGAAGCCGCCGCCATGACGCCCAAGTTCAACTGGGAAGACCCCTTCCTGCTCGACGACCAGCTCAGCGACGACGAGCGCGCCGTGCGCGACGCCGCGCACGCCTACTGCCAGGAGCGGCTGCAGACGCGTGTGCTGATGGCCGCGCGCCACGAGACCTTCGACCGCGAGATCATGTCCGAGATGGGCGCCTTGGGCCTGCTCGGCAGCACGATCGAGGGCTACGGCTGCGCCGGCCTCAACCATGTCTGCTACGGGCTGGTGGCGCGCGAGGTCGAGCGCGTGGACAGCGGCTACCGCAGCGCGATGAGCGTGCAGAGCTCGCTGGTCATGCACCCCATCCACGCCTACGGCAGCGAGGCGCAGCGCCAGAAATACCTGCCCAAGCTCGCCACCGGCGAATGGGTCGGCTGCTTCGGCCTGACCGAGCCCAACCACGGCAGCGACC
>ERZ761607.3259-NODE-3259-length-16005-cov-6.881944_pt1 | contig 16005 bp, 16 predicted proteins | sample MGYA00511164_ERZ761607 | MGnify/ENA primary metagenome ERZ761607 (study PRJEB28899, sample SAMN02445080) | bioreactor sludge metagenome | biome: EBPR sludge | place: Australia: Brisbane, Thorneside Wastewater Treatment Plant | collected 2011-06-22 ...
TCCGCCTACTTGGCGATCTGCCTTTCGCGCACCTCTTCCAGCGTCTTGCAGTCGATGCACAAGGTCGCCGTCGGCCGGGCCTCCAGCCGCTTGATGCCGATCTCGACGCCGCACGCGGCGCAGTAGCCGTAGTCGCCCTTGTCGATGCGCTCGATCGTTTCCTCGATCTTCTTGATCAGCTTGCGCTCGCGATCCCGGTTGCGCAGTTCGATCGCAATATCGGTTTCCTGGCTTGCGCGGTCGTTCGGATCAGCGAAAACGGTCGCCTCGTCCTTCATGGTACTCACCGTCCGCTCGATGTCCTCCATCAACTGCCCTTTGAGCGCATCAAGGATGCCGCGGAAATGAGCCAGCTGATCGCTGTTCATGAACTCCTCGCCAGCTTTCGCGACGTACGGAGTGAAATGCTTGTAGACCAACTCGTCAGCCATGTTCGAAGATCCTGCTCTCTTGTTTCGGAAAAAAAGCAGATAGATATCAGAAATAGGGCGAGCTTGCAAGCTGCCCGGACGCTTGACGCTTGCTGCGTTTGCGCGGAAGCCGGGCATCGAGCAGCCGGCCGGCGGCGGCCTCCCGCCGCCGCGCATGCGCCGGCTGATCTGCCGCGCTGGCCGCCGCCGGGCAGCGCTTCCGCCACCCTCCGCGATCAGGGCGGTGGCTGCGTCACGAAAACGATACGCGTCAGACCCTGGCGCTGCGCCTCGGCGAGGATTTCGGTGACGCGCTCGTAGCGCGTCGCCCGATCGGCGCGCAAATGCAGTTCCGGCTGCTCCGCGGCAGCGGCTGCCTGACCCAGACGCTGCGCGAGTTCGCTGCTCGTCACCGCGCTTCCATCGATCAACACGCGACCAAGCGCGTCAATGGCGACCGCGATGATGCGCGGCCTGTCGTCCAGCGGCTTGGCGTCCACCTTCGGCAGGTCGATCGGAACCGCGTGGTGGAAGAGCGGCGCGGTGATGATGAAGATGACAAGCAGGACCAACATGACGTCGACCAGCGGCGTCGTGTTGATTTCCGACATCGGCTGATGGCTCGCGCCCTGCTCGAAAGAACCGAAAGACATTGGCGTGCTCCTTTCCTCAGGCGCTGCGCTCGGCGCGTAGCGCACGCAGATCGACCAGCTTGTCGCCCGGCCGGCCGCGCAGGCCGGTCGTCAGATAGGCATGCAGATCGTGCGCGTAGCCGTCCAGCCGAGCCAGGGTCAGACGATTGCCGCGCGTGAAGGCATTGAACGCGAGCACCGCCGGAATCGCCACGAACAGTCCGCCGGCGGTCATGATCAAGGCTTCGCCGACCGGACCGGCAACCTTGTCGAGAACCACCTGCGTCGCCCCGGAGAGACCGACCAGCGCGTGGTAGATCCCCCAGACGGTGCCGAAGAGACCGATGAACGGCGCGGTCGAACCGACCGAAGCGAGGAAGGTGAGACCCGACTCGATGGTCGCCTGCGCTTCGACGATCTGGCTGCGTAGCGAGCGCGTGATGAATTCGCTGACGCTGACGCCAGCGCCGATACCGCGATCGGCGTGCTCACGATGCAGTTGCGCCGCATTCGCACCAGCGATCGCCAGGCTGGTGAGAATTCCGGTCCGGTCTTCGCTACGCAGCACTTCGATCGCCGCGGCCAGACTGGGCGCGCCCCAGAAAGCGGCCAGCGCGCGCGCGTGGCAGCGCCGCGCCTGCCAGGCGGCATGCGCCTTGACGGCGATCACGTACCAGCTCGCGACGGAAAGCAGAACAAGGACGATGGCGACCGCACGCGTCACCCAATCGCTCTGCGCCCAGAAGTGAAGCAACCCGATTTCCATGTTCATGCTCTTGATGACCCCATCGTTCGACTCAAACCTGGCGCGCCGCCTTGTGGCCGGCGCGTTCTGCCTTGGCTGCCCGAGGCGCTCCACCGCTTGGCCTGGCGCACCTTCGTTCGCCAATCGAGCGCATCAGCCATCGAGGGCAAACTGCAGCGGGACGAGCACGGAAGACTCGATCGCTTCGCTTCCCTGTCGGGCGGGGACGAAGCGCCAGTGCTCGACGGCAGTGCGCGCAGCCTCGTCGAGCCGCGGAAAACCGCTCGACTGCTTGACCTCGACCAGCACCGGCATCCCCTCCGCACTCACTCGAACGCGCAGCACCACCCTGCCCTCCTCGCCGAGCCGGCGCGCCGCCGGCGGATAGACCGGCTTCGGATTGCGCAGATAATCGGCGTCGAAACGCGCGGCGACGCGCACTGCCGGCGCGGCGGGTGCGCTTGCCGCTTCGCCGGCGGCAGTGGCCGGCGGCGCCGGCAAGGCAGCCAACGCGGGCGACGCGTCACTGTTTGCGGCGGCGACCGCTGGCGCGCGCGCCAAGGCCACCTTGGGCGCCGGCGCGTGCGTTGCTGGCGGCGGCACGACACGCTTCGGCGGCACCACCCTTTTCGGCGGCGCGACCCTTGCCGGCTCGTCCAGACTGGGCGCACGCGCTGGCTCGGCGACGCGCACCGTCAGGGGAACGAGGACCTGCGGCACGGCCGGTCGCCAGACGGCACCGAAGGCGATCAGCAAGGCCACGAGGTGGAGCGCGCCAACCAGGACAAGGAACACGCTCGTCCGCCACCAGGGCTGCCGCTTCCTGACGGGCAGCGCATGAAAAGGCGCGCTTGCTCCAACGCTGCCGGGCGAGTCGTCACCGGCTGCCATGGCCGCCGGTGCATGCCGCCGCACATCGTCAAGACCGGCCCGCAGCAAGGTTTTCAGCCTCGGCCAGAGCAAACTGCGCGGGTACGCCGCCCACCCGCCGCTGCGCCTGCCTGAGGCTGCCGGCCCGAGCTTGCCATGCGCCAATCACTGGCCGCTAGCTGCCGGGTGCTCTTCGTGCCCCGCGGCTGCCGGCCGCGCGAGCAGCGTATAGACCGTCGGCACGACGAACAAGGTGAAGAAGGTACCCAGCAGCAGGCCGCCGACGACGACCCAGCCGATCTGCTGCCGGCTCTCGGCTCCGGCGCCGCTCGCCAGGGCAAGCGGAATCGCACCGAGTACCATCGCGCCGGTGGTCATCAGAATCGGCCGCAGACGCAGTTCGGACGCTTCGAGCACGGCGTTGCGCAGTTCGCGTCCCTGCGCCTTCAACTGATTGGCAAACTCGACGATCAGAATGCCGTGTTTGGTGATCAGGCCAACCAGCGTCACCAGACCGATCTGGCTATAGACATTGAGCGTCCCGCCGCTGAGCAGCAGCGCAATCAGCGCCCCGGTCATCGACAACGGAACGGTCAGCATGATGATGAAGGGATCGCGGAAGCTCTCGAACTGGGCGGCCAGGACGAGATAGATGAAGGCCAGCGCGAGAACGAAAGTTAGCGCCAGGGACGCCGACGAAAGTTTGAATTCGCGTGATTGGCCGGCGTAGTCTACCGCGTAACCCGGCGGCAGAGCGCGGCCGGCAGTTTCTTCCAGGAACTTCAGCGCCTCGCCCATCGCATAACCCGGCGCCAGGTTGGCGCTGATCGTCACCGCCCGCCGCTGGGCAAAGTGGTTCAGCTCGCGCGGGCTGACCGTCTCCTCGACCGCCAGCAGATTGCTCAGCGGAATCATGCTGCCATCGCGCGCGCGAACAAAGATGTCGCTGATGTCGGAGGGTGCCGTCCGTTCGCTGTCGGCGACCTGAACGATGACGTCATACTGCTCGCCGGCGCGCTTGAAGCGGGTGACCTGCCGTCCGCCCAGCATGGTTTCCAGCGTCCGTCCGACGGTTTCGATCTGCACGCCGGTGTCCATTGCCTTGTCACGATCGACGCTGACCGAGAGTTCGGGCTTGTTCAGCTTGAGGTCGGTGTCGACATTGACGAAACCCGGGTTCTTCGCCACTTCGTCGAGGATCTGGCCGGTTACCCGGTTCAGTTCGGCATACGAAGCCGAAGTGACGATGACGAAGTTGACCGGCCTTTCGCGTGGGCTCTGACCGAGCGACGGCGGCAACACCGGAAAAGCGAGCACGCCGGGAATGCCCATGAACTGCGGAAAGAGTTCCTTGACCACCGCCGGCGAACTGCGCTGCCGTGCATTCCAGTCGACCAGGCCGACGAAGGAAATCCCCTGGCTGACCGTCGGATTACCAGCAACCACGAAGTAACGCTCGACGTCGCGCGTGGCCGCGTAGATCCCTTCGAGCTGTCGCGCGTAGCGGTCGGTATAGTCGAGCGTCGCCCCCTCGGGCCCGAGAAAGACGCCGATGATCACCCCGCGATCCTCGGTCGGTGCCAGTTCCGATTTCAATGCGGCGAGGAGAAACCAGTTTGCTGCGGCAACCAGAAAGAAAGCCAGCATGACCAGCCAGCGACGCGCCAGAGCCGCGGTCAACAGCCGGCGATAGCCGCGTGTCAGGCCGTCGAGAATGCCTTCAACCCAGACGTAAGCCCTGCCATGCCGCGTCTCGTGACGCAGCAACAAGGAGCACATCATCGGCGACAAGGTCAGCGCGACCAGCCCGGAGACGAGCACGGCGCCGGCCAGCGTCAGCGCGAATTCGACGAACAGCTTGCCGGTCCGCCCGGTCATGAAAGCGACCGGGGCATAGACTGCAGCCAGCGTGATGGTCATCGCGACGACCGCGAAGCCGATCTCGCGCGCGCCCTGAAACGCTGCCTGCCGCCGCGGGAGGCCTTCCTCGATATGGCGATAGATGTTCTCCAGCACGACGATCGCGTCATCGACGACGAGGCCGATGGCGAGGACCAGCGCCAGCAAGGTCAATGTGTTGATGCTGAAGCCGAAGACAAGCATGAGCGCAAAGGCTCCGATCAGCGACACCGGGATCGTCACCAGCGGAATCAGCGTCGCGCGGAAATTGCGCAGAAAAACGAAGATGATCAACAGGACGAGCAGCATCGCCTCGCCGATCGTCTTGAATACCGCGTCGATCGAGCGGTCGATGAACACCGACGAGTCGTAGGCGATGTTGGCGGTCATCCCGCTGGGGAGTTCGGCCACCACTTTCGGCAACTCTCCGCGCAAGGCGCGCGAAAGCTCGAGCGGATTGGCGGTCGCCTGTTTGATGACGCCCAGCGCGACCGCCGGACGCCCGTTGAAACGCACGCTGCTGCGCTCGGACGCTGCGCCGAGTTCGACCCGACCAAGATCGGCAATGCGCACCGGATAGCTGCCGCGCGCGTCGTCCGCCTGTTTGACGATGATCGCGGCAAAGCCTTCCGGATCGCTCAGGTCGGTGCGGGCAACGACGGAAAACTCGCGACTCTGGCTTTCGATGCGGCCAGCCGGCACCTCGACGTTCTGGCGCCGCAGCGCGTCCTCGACATCCTGCGGCGTCAACCTGTACGCTGCCAGACGCGTGCGATCGAGCCAGACGCGCATGGCGAACTTGCGCTCGCCGAAAACGCGCACATCGGCAGCCCCCGGCAGCGTCTGCAGACGCGGCTTGACGATGCGGCTGGCGACATCGGTCACCTCGAGCGCCGAATGCTGGTCGGACGAGAAAGCGATCCAGATGATCGGATTGGCGTCGGCTTCGACCTTCGCGATGACCGGTTCTTCGATCGCCGTCGGCAACTTGTTGCGCACGCGCGAAACCCGGTCGCGTACGTCGGCCGCCGCCGAGTCCGGATTGCGCTCGAGTTTGAAACGCACCGAAATCTGGCTGTTTTCCTGACGCGAAATCGAGGTGATGACGTCGACGCCCTCGATACCAGCGAGCGAATCCTCGAGCGGCTTGCTGATCTGCGACTCGACGATCTCGGCCGACGCACCGCGATACGTCGTATCGACGGTGACCACCGGCTCGTCGATCTTCGGATACTCGCGCACCGGCAAGCGGGTGTAGGAAACCAGGCCGACCAGCATGATCGCCAGCGAGAGCACCGTCGCAAAGACCGGGCGACGTATGCACAGGTCGGAGATTTTCATCGACTACCCGTTCTCGCCGCCTCGGTCGAATCCCTGGACGAAGCTGCGGCCGGCCGGTCGCCCGCCGGGGGCTTGGCGCCCGCTGCCGCCGCCTGCGCCGCTTCGCCCACGGCGCGTACAGGCGCACCCTCGCGCAGTTTCAACTGACCAGCGGTGACCACCTCGTCGCCCTGGCGCAAACCTTCGACAATCTCCACCTGCGCCTCACGCCGCTGGCCGGTTACGATGGCCGCACGCAGCGCCTTGCCGTCGACGACGCGGTAGACGTAGGGCGCCTTGCTGTCGGGAATCACCGCCTGCTCGGGAACGAGCAGGACGTTCGGGCGGCTTGCCAGAATCAGGCGAAGGCGAACGAACATGCCGGGCCGCAACAGTCCCTCGCCGTTCGGCAGACTCGCCCGCAGCGAGATCGCACGCCCGCCCGCCTCGACGAGCGGATTGATCGCGTCGAGCACCGCCGAGAACTGGCGTCCGGCCGCCGCATCGCTTGTCACCTCGATCCGCTGCCCGGTCCTGATCTGGGAAAGGTAGGATTCGGGCAGGCGGAAATCGATCTTCAAGGTACCGATATCCTCCAGATTGACCAGATCCTGGCCCTCCTTGACGTAGTCGCCGATGCTCACGCTGCGAATGCCGACGACTCCGGCGAAAGGCGCGCGGATCCGCGTCCGCTCGAATCTGGCCTGCGCCAGCAGAAGCGCGGCCTCCTGCACCTTGAGCGTTGCCTCGGCGTTGTCCAGCGCCTGCCGACTGACAAATTTGCGGGCAAAGAGATCCTGCGTGCGCTGATGGTTGGTCCGCGCCAGCGCAAGATTGGCCTGCGCCTGCGCCAGCTCGGCCGCCTGCGTCGCGCCGTCGAGGGCGAGCAGGAGGTCTCCCTTGCGCACCGCCGAGCCATCGCGGAAGTTGATCTGCGCAATCCGCCCAGCGGTCTCCGGCCGCAGGACCACCGATTCGTTCGAACGCAAGGAGCCGACTGCCGTCGCCTCCAGCGCCAGCGATGTGCTGACGACGCGCGCCGTTTCGACAGACAAAGGCGGTCCACCCGCAGGTCCCGAGCCCGCCGGCCCGGCCGCCCCGGGACGCCCGGGAGCGCCGCCTGCCGCCGCCGTTTGCGGCGCGCCGCCAGGTGGCCGCAGGCCATGCTGCGCGATGTACGCCAGCCCGACCAGACCGGCCAGGGCAAGGACAATGATCAGGATTCGCTTGGTTCGGCTCGGCATGTGCTTGCAATTGCCCGCTCACGCGGGCCGGATGAAGGGGTTTGAACTTTGCCGAGTAGTCACTTGCTTCGGTCAGACGGCGAAGTGTACCGAAGCTGGGGGGAAACCGAAACCCCCCGGTTGCTGCCGGCGCACGGCAAATCTTTCCTGACGCAGCCCCGGCTGCCCCCGTATTCGAAAAACGAGTGGCGCCCCTCTTACTTGCCGTCGACCGCAACACTACCCTTGGGGCGCCGACCACCCCGGCCACCCAACGGCGAAAGACAGCCTTAAATTGCTTCGACTCGAGCGCCCGTGAGCCCCGCAAAAGCGTCTCCTTGGACCGGATGCGGGTCTCGCGCACGAGAACCTCGCGCAACAAAGCCGCCTTTGCATGTCCCCATTACGCGATATCGTCGATGCTGTCACAATCGGACAGTACAGCTTCCATCGCGATCACCGCCATCTCCTCGAAGTAATGGCGCGTTCCGTTGCTCGGTTTGCGCGAATCGCCCACTTCCCACAAGAGCCCCCCTTCAGACCTGCTCCCTTCGTCACCATCAGACCCCTCGCCGAAAAGACGCGAGTAGGAATGAGTGCCTCAAGGTTTACCAGAAGCTTCTTTCAACTCCATGCGATTGCGTGCTGTCTCCTGCCTCTGCGATGCCCACAAGACGATGCCATCGGAGTGCGGGACGCCGACGAGCAGGTCAAGGAAAAAAGGCAACCAACGGGTCCGAAAAACCGGTTGATAAAGCCAACCTCAGACTCCTTCTTCCCTTTGCCTGCGAACACTTGCAACAGATCGACGAGATCTATTCCAGATTCGTTCAGCATCCGGAGTGCGCTCGCACTCGGCTCTCAAGGAAAAATATTCCTTTATTAGTAATCGCTGCGACCAATTATCGTCTTCTGAGAAGCAAAGCAAGAAGCAATGCAAGCAAACCGCCAGCAAGGACATCAAACAACAGGCTTGTGCTTTTCGACATGAAAACGTGCGCAACATAAAACATGGTCACCAATAAAGCAAAGGGCAGATAAGACCTTCCCTTTCGTCTGCTCCCTACCATCTCCCGCGTCTTCGTGATCAACATTCCCTGTATTTCGGGCGGACAGCCTGCAGCCAGCAGTTTCCTCCGCAATTCAGCGTCGCTCTCGAGTTGCCGGCTATCCAAGACAATCTGCAACCATCTTCCGTATTCGGAAAGGGGCCTTTCCGCCAACTTCGTGGCCTGAAGCAGCGTTATCGGTTGCGTCGAAGGGTTGCTTTGGTTTTTGACCTCTTCGCCTTTAAGTCTGGCAAGCGCTTCCTCAGCAAGAGGATATTCTTTGCCAGCCTTCTCATAATATTCCATGGCTAGATTCATGTCCTTTTCAACCCCGTGGCCATTTTCGTAGAGAGTTCCAAGGCCATAATTAGCTCCTGCCTGGCCTTTGGCTCCCGCTTTTTCCCAAGCTGCCTTTGCTTTAGCATACTCGCCCTGTCTTGACCATAGCAGGCCTTCTTCGATGATACTGCATGGCATCAAGTGTGCCAGCAGCGGGTCCGCAACATAGGCTTCGAGATCATCACCACGCATCGCCGCCTGCATGATATGATGCGACAAGTTCTTTTCCCAGTACTCTACGAATCCTGCTGTCCAAAAATAATGCGGCAAGGGCAGCACCATGCCGGGATAGTCATCATGGATGAGCAATGGGATTTCATTACTCATCAGCCTGTTGCCAATGAGGTGTGGGCGATAAAAATAGGTGACTGACATTTTTAGAGGGTAAGCAATGATGCGCCTTGGAATATCGAAGCCAAAATGACGTGACATCTCGTCGCTCATCAATGCGCACAGAGCTTGCGCATCTTCTTCAAGCGCGTCGCGTTCAACATTCGCGATAGTTTTGTAACTGGCGACGACGCGGCTTAGATCAAACAGAGTGCCAGGCTCAACCCTTCCGTCGGGAGCATATAACACGCGGCCAACCACACCAGACAGTCCATTATTTTCATAGATCAGCGTATTAACCTCGATCACAGCCCCCCATACCACACGGCCATTTTCCAAGATGGCGTTCTTGCACGCAAACAAATCTTGGATTGGATCATCAACAAAGCCGAAAGGCGTTTTGAAGAACAACCTTTCGCGCAGTTCGGGATGACTTGATAACACCTCTGCAATATTGACAGGCCATGGCTTGACAGGAAGTGCAGGTAAAGGAGTGTTGCACTCCGGGTCACCTGACACATCACCGATGAAAAAACCGGCGCTCCACGACACTGATTTATTGAGATCATCTTCTATAAGTCTTGAGGTAATGGAAACGAGGGGCTTGAACAGTGTCTTTGTTCGAAGATTTGGATGCTCAGGAAAGTCGAGCGACAGGCTGTACTCAAAGATTCGTCCGTTGATCAGAACCATGACGTCCTCACCTTCAACAAAATCGTCGAATCCGCGCCACCAAGGCGGACTTTGCAGCTTTCGAGAAATTACTTCCCCGACGTAAAAGCACAAATAGTACAGAAGATTCTGGCTGGCCTGGGAGTCAAGATAGTTATCCGCGGTCAGCGTATTCGTAGCCCGAATCGCGTCCAGAAAGTCATCAATCCGTGCCAAACTTGAGACCGAGTAATCGAGTTTGTATGTTCTTAACAAACCGTCATGTAAAAACCCACCGTCAATAGGCTGATTGTTTTCAAACGCGTGCAAATAACAGGCGGCCTTAAAATTCATGTTCATGACTGGACATATCCATTCTAGCGTATCGTTGCATGCAGTTGAAACGACTGAATAATCAAGATAGGGCCTCTGCGCTCAAATGTCGCCGCGGCGTGCGGCCGAAAATCCTGAGCCGAACGTTGGTAGCAACCGGCTCGCTCGCGCTTAGACGTGAATCTGATTGTTTGAACAGCAAAGGTTCTGCGATGAGTCGAGCCCTGCCAATTCCGGTCGGGTCATCAATGCTGCGGTTGGTTCTGACCTTCCGGGATTCTAGCAAAACCGGATAGAGCTCGGCGCAGCTTGTGCGCCAGGGCATCCGCACTCGAATATCATGAACCAGGCTTGAGTAAACAAACTGATTACTTGCGAGATATTCTGCAGCTTGGCACACTTATGCATGTCAGATTCCGTTGCTTGCCTGGCTCCACGAGCTACAACCCTGACAAGTTGTTATATCAGCATATCTCTCACCGTCCTGCGCGCGCCCAATGCGCGCGATGCCGAGGGCTATGAATGCCCAGCGACGCCGACCACGGTTCGCATGATGACACCGAACGAACGTGTGCATGTCGTGATGAGCTCGCTTCTCGACCCCGTCGCCTTTCCAGCAGCCGCGTTTGCCGACCTTTACCACGGTCGCTGGCGGATCGAAGAGGCATTCAAGCGAATCAAGCACCAGCGCAACCTGGAATATACCTCCGGATGGTCTTGGCACGCTGCGCGCCAGGATTTCTGCGCCAAGACGGTCTTCGACAAGCACAAGGCACTGGCCGCCTATGCCGCCACCGCTGCCTTCCTTGATCCTTCTTCTCGCTAGAAGATCAACCGAACCTTAACCATCGACAAGATCAAGCGACAGATCGGCCGCTGGCTCCTGCTGGCCACCGCCACCACTCGCCGGCTCAAGCCCATCCTCGAGGAAATCGCCTTTCCTGCGCGCGTGCCGCGCGCGCTACACTCGCAGTCCATCCGAACCAGGCGAGAGATCACCCGTGATATTCCTGCAACGAGAGCTATCGTATTTCTTCGGCGCCGTTCGCTTCTTCACACGGCTGCCGGTACCCCGGTGGGTTGGCCATAGCAGCGAAGCGCTCGATCGTTCGACACGCTATTTTCCCGCCGTCGGCTTGCTGGTCGGCGCGATTGCCGCAGCAGTCTTCTGGCTGACGGCGCAGATCTGGCCGCGCTCGCTGGCGATTCTGGCGGCGATGGCGAGTTCGCTCTACGTCACCGGCGCGTTTCATGAGGACGGCTGGGCCGATATGGTCGACGGCTTCGGCGGTGGCTGGGAGAAGGCGCAGGTTCTGAGCATCATGAAGGATTCGCGCATCGGCAGTTTCGGCGCCATTGCCCTGGTGATGCTCCTGCTGGCGCGTTTCAGCGCCTTGGTCGAGATCGCGCTGTCACTCGTCCCGGCAGTCCTCGTCGCCGGCCACACGCTGTCGCGCTTTGCCGCGACGAGCCTGCTGCGCGCGCTCGATTACGTGCGTGACGAGGGCAAGGCCAAGCCGCTGGCGACGCGCATCACCGGCGGCGAACTCGCCTGCGCCGGACTGACGGCGCTGCTGCCCTTGCTCCTGCTGCCACCGCGCAGCGCGCTGGCGGGCTGCCTGGCGGCAGCGCTGGCGACGTTCTGGCTGGCGCGCTTGTTTCGGCGGCGTATCGGCGGCTATACCGGCGATTGCCTGGGAGCGACGCAGCAGCTTGCGGAAGTGGCGTTCTACGCCGGCGTGCTGTGCAACTTTTCCTGATTCGTCATCCGCGCCCGCTGCACGGCGCCGGCCTCTGCTACGGCCAGCTCGACCTCGCCGCCGAAGACCCCGCGCCGATCGCCCGCCGCCTGCGGCCGCTGCTGCCGGCTGATGCCAGGCTGTGCGCCAGTCCACTGCTGCGCTGCCGCCGCCTGGCCGAAGCGCTGCACGCGCAGCCGCAGTTCGATCAGCGGCTGATGGAAATCAACTTCGGCGAATGGGAGGGGCAAGCCTGGGACGCCGTCGAGCGCCGCTTACTCGATCTCTGGGCGGCCGACCCGCTGCGTTTCACCCCGCCAGGCGGCGAGTCCGCCGCCTGCCTGCAGGCGCGCGCGGTCGCCGCGGTCGCCGAAATGCGCGCGGCAGAATCGATCGTCGTCAGCCATGCTGGAGTCATCCGCGCGCTGCTCGGGCACTACCTCGGCCTGGCGATCGACGAATGGAGTGTGCTGCCGATCGATTTCGGCAGCCTCAGCCTGCTCGAGATCGACCCCGCCAGGCAAACCGGCGTGCTCCGCTACCTCAACCGCAAGAACGATGAGAAGGAGAACCAAGGCGAGAATGCGGAAACGCCCAGCCCGCGCGCCGAACGCCGGCTCACATTCCGGCGCACTTGACAGGCCCGCCACACCCGCCGCTCAACCGCGCGGATGGTGCACAGCGTGCAGCGCCTTCAGGCGCTCGCGCGCGACATGCGTGTAGATTTGCGTCGTCGAAATGTCGGCGTGCCCGAGCAGCAGTTGCACGACGCGCAGATCGGCGCCGTGATTGAGCAGGTGCGTGGCGAAGGCATGCCGGAGGACGTGCGGCGAGAGTCGGGCCGGGTCGATTCCGGCGTGCAGCGCGTAGCGCTTGATCAACTGCCAGAAAGCCTGGCGGGTCATCGCCGTCGCGCGCGCGGTAACGAACACATCGTCGCTCTGCCGACCGGCGAGGATCGACTTGCGTGCTTCGGCGAGATAGCCGCGCAGCCAGTGGCAGCACTCTTCGCCGAGCGGCACCAGCCTTTCCTTGCTGCCCTTGCCGAAGACGCGCACGATGCCCATGTCCAGCTTGAGTTCGTGGAGTTTCAGGGCGACCAGTTCGGAAACGCGCAGGCCGGTCGCATACAGCGTTTCGAGCATCGCCCGATCGCGCTGGCCAAGCGGCGTTTCGCTGTGCGGTGCCGCGAGCAGCGCATCGACCTGCCCCTCCGAAATCACTTTCGGCAGGCGCGCCGGCCGTACCGGCTGGGCAATGTTCAGCGTCGGGTCGTCGCTGCGCCGGCCGCGCGCGACCTGGTGCCGATAGAAGCGGCGCAGGGTCGACAAGTAACGCGCCTGCGACGAAGCGCGCAGCGTCTGCGCCAGCGTCGCGACGTAGCGCAGCAAGGTCGGCTGGTCGACCTCGGTCAAGCTGCCCAGGCGCTGCTCGGCAAGCCAGCCGGCAAGCTGCAGCAGATCGCTGCGATAGCTGGCCAGCGAGTTTCGCGCCAGCCCGTCCTCCAACCACAGCGTGTCGCAAAACGCCTCGATCTCGGCCAGATCGCCGGGATCGACCGGCAGCGGCGAATCAGCCAGCTTCATGCGCCAGCAGCCAGCGCTTCACCTCGAGCAGAAAACCGCCGCTCTGCCGGGCAAAACCGCCCAGCCCCCCCTGCGCGGCGAGCACACGATGGCAGGGAACGACGACCGGATACGGATTGGCGCCGCACGCCTGACCGACGGCGCGCGCAGCGCTGTGCACGGCGCGCGCAATCTGCCCGTAGCTCTTCGTCTGGTGCACCGGGATGGCGGCAATCTCTTGCCAGACCAGGCGCTGAAAAGGCGTTCCGGCAGTCTGCAGCGGCAGATCGAAACGGTACTCGGGGTCAGCCAGATACGCCCGCAGTTGCGCGCACGCTGTCGCCGCCAGGGGATTGGCCGGCGCGCATTGGGCCTGCGCCGGCAGGAAGGCGATGCGCTCGATGGCGCTGGCGCTGCAGCGCACACCAAGACAGAACCCCGGCGCGGCAACGATCGCCTGATACGCCGGATCGGCGTCCGGCTCAGCCCGCCACGAGCGCGCCATCAGCCGCTCACGCGGCCTTGCCGAGCAGGGCCTGCTTGAGATCGTCCTGCACCGGCTTGCGCCCGAGCCAGATGCGCAGCAGCGCCTTGTAGAAGTCCTCGCCGGCGATGTCCTTGCCCTTGACCTGCCCGTTCACCGTCAGGCGGGTGCCGCTCTCGGGCAGCCAGTCGATGACGACACTGGTGCCGGTCTTCGCTTCGCCAAGCGCCAGCAGGGCATCGGAGAACTGCTTCAGACGATCCTTCAGGCCGGCCATTTCGGCCTCGCTGTGGTTGCTCGTCATGCCTTCCTGCAGCGCTTCGACGAACTGCTGCGCCGACAGGTCGCGCAGCAGGCTGATCGACACGCGCTTGGCACCGCGCGCACCGACCGCACCCTCTGCGTCAGCATGTTTTCCAGGCAGGTAGAGCGCCATCGCATAGACCTTGAACACCGCCTTCTTGCGTATCCCGGCGCCATTGACCACGAGTTCGCTGCTCCCGACACGCGTCCGGTCGTCGAATTTGCTGCCGTCGACTTCGACCGCGACGGCAAGGTTGAGCGACAGCGCGGCGAGCGCTGCGACAAGATAAGTTTTCATGCGGTAGTCTCCTTCTCGTGGCAAACAGGTTTCAGGGAATGGGCAGACAGCGCCGGCAGCATGCGCTTGGCGCGCGTCGTGCTCTGCATCTTTGCTGGCATAAAGCAGCGGCGCGCCAGCGTGCGCCGTGCGCCGGCCTCACGCACGTACTTCACCGTGGCCGAGAACGATCCATTTCTGGCTGGTCAGTCCTTCCAGCCCGACCGGGCCGCGCGCATGGATCTTGTCGGTCGAAATGCCGATCTCGGCCCCCAGACCGTACTCGAAGCCGTCGGCAAAACGCGTCGAGGCATTGATCATCACCGATGACGAGTCGACCTCGCGCATGAAGCGCAACGCGGCGCTGTAGTTCTCGCTGACGATCGCATCGGTATGGTGCGAGCCGTAATGGTTGATATGGGTTATCGCTTCGTCGAGGCCGGCAACGACCTTGACCGCGATGATCGGCGCCAGGAATTCGGTGTAGTAGTCCTCCTCGCTGGCCGGCAGCGCACCCGGCACGCTGGCCAGCGTTTCCGGGCAGCCGCGGATTTCGACCCCCTTCTCGGCCAGCATCGCGGCGATCGGCGGCAGCAGATGTGCCGCCGCGGAGCGTGCGACGAGCAGCGTTTCCGCCGTGTTGCACGTCCCATAGCGTTGCGTCTTGGCGTTTTCGACGATCGCCAGCGCCTTCGCCGGATCGGCCTCGGCATCGACATAGACGTGGCAGTTGCCGTCCAGATGCTGGATCATCGGCACGCGCGACTCGGCGAGCAGACGCGCGATCAAGCCCTTGCCGCCACGCGGAACGATCACGTCGATGTATTCGCGCAGCGTGATCAGATGGCCGACGGCAGCGCGATCGGTCGTGTCGACCACCTGCACGACATCCGCCGGCAGACCGGCGGCGGCAATTCCTTCCTGCACGAGCGCGGCGATCGCCCGGTTGCTGCAGATCGCTTCCGAGCCGCCACGCAGGATCGAGGCGTTGCCCGACTTCAGGCACAGCGCCGCGGCGTCGGCGGTGACATTCGGCCGCGCCTCGTAGATGATGCCGATGACGCCGAGCGGCACGCGCATGCGACCGACCTGAATACCGCTCGGGCGGAACTTCAGATCGCTGATCTCGCCGACCGGGTCGGCCAGCGCCGCGACCTGAGCGACGCCCTCGGCCATCGCCTCGACGCCCTTCTCCGACAACGTCAGGCGATCGACCATGGCCGTCGCCAGACCGGCTGCCCGGGCGTTGGCCACATCCTCGCGATTGGCCGCCAGCAGCGTCGCTGCCTCGCGCCGGATCGCTGCGGCGATCGCCCGCAAGGCGTGATTCTTCGTCTGGCTGTCGGCGCGCGCGACGACGCGCGCCGCAGCGCGCGCCCGGTGGCCGACGTCTCGCATGTACTGCCCGATATCCATTGCTTTGCCCTCGCTGCTCAAGGCTCGGATTATAGGCGCCAACCGGGTTTGCCGGTCAATCGCGCGGCGCACCGCGGAAATCGCAGACTGCCGGGAACCACTGGCGACGCAGCGGTTCTTAGCGCTATCATCACGCTGCTTGAGCCACTGCAACCATGAAAAAGAAGAAGCTGATTCTGCCCGCCGAAGTCAAGGTCTGCGCCACGTGCAGTTTCTGGGACGGCGAGCGTTCGGTCGATGGCGAACTCGGCCTGGTCGTGATCGATGCGGACAGTGCCGGCGAGTGCATCGTGCACGAAAAACCGCGCCCCGGTCTCGCCGAAGTGCGCCGACAAGCCCCCGACTGCGCCTGGGAACACCTGGCGCCGGACGGCGTGGCGAGCGAAGCGGGCAAGGCCGACCAATCCTGATCCAGCAGAC
>ERZ761607.3266-NODE-3266-length-15967-cov-5.845714_pt1 | contig 15967 bp, 14 predicted proteins | sample MGYA00511164_ERZ761607 | MGnify/ENA primary metagenome ERZ761607 (study PRJEB28899, sample SAMN02445080) | bioreactor sludge metagenome | biome: EBPR sludge | place: Australia: Brisbane, Thorneside Wastewater Treatment Plant | collected 2011-06-22 ...
ACGTGGCGGTGAAAGACGGCCGTATCGCCTACGTCGGCCCGGATGCCAGCCACACCATCGGGGAAAACACGAAACTTATTGCGGGGAACGGCCGTTACCTCATCCCTGGCCTGTGCGACGCCCACATGCACGTCGAAAGCGGCATGGTCACCGTCACCGAATTTGCCCGCGCCATCATCCCCCACGGCACCACCAGCATGTTCATCGATCCCCACGAAATTGCCAACGTTCTGGGCTTGCCCGGCGTCAAATTGATGCACGATGAAGCGCAAACGCTGCCCGTCAACGTCTACGTGCAGATGCCCAGCTGCGTCCCCAGCGCCCCCGGCCTGGAAACACCCGGCGCGTCCATCGGCCCGGCCGAAGTGGCGGAGGCGATGCAATGGCCGGGCATTATCGGCCTGGGCGAGATGATGAACTTCCCCGGCGTCTTTCTGAGCGACGCCAAAATGCACGCCGAGATGGCGGCAACGATGAAGGCGGGCAAGGTGATTGGCGGGCACTATGCGTCGTTGGATTTGGGACGGCCGTTCCATGGTTACGTGGCAGGCGGCCCGGCCGACGACCACGAAGGCACCCGCCCCGAAGACGCCATTGCTCGTGTGCGTCAGGGCATGAAAGCCATGCTGCGCCTCGGTTCCGCCTGGTACGATGTGGCCAGCCAGGTGAAGGCGATCACCGAGCAGGGGCTGGACAGCCGCAATTTCATCCTCTGCACCGACGACAGCCACTCCGGTACGCTGGTGAACGACGGCCACATGAACCGCGTGGTGCGCCATGCCATTGCCCAGGGTTTGAAACCCATCACCGCCATCCAGATGGCCACGCTCAACACCGCGCAGCATTTTGGCGTGGAAAAAGACGTTGGCTCGATTACCCCCGGCCGTTATGCCGACATTGTCATCAGCAGCGATTTGGTGACGCTGCCGATTGAGTTAGTGCTGGCCAATGGGGAGATTGTGGCGGAAAACGGCCGTCTCACTGCCGATCTGCCTGCCTACAGCTACCCCGACTTCGCCAAAGGCACCGTCAGGCTGGGCAAAGAACTCACCGCCGAATTGTTCAACATTCACGCCCCGGCGGGCAAAAAGACCGCCAAAGTGCGCACGATTGGTGTGGTGGAAAACCAGGCCCCCACCCGCGCCGAAACGCGGGTGCTGCCCGTGGAAAATGGGTTGGTGCAGCTGGACACGCGGCTGGATGTGGCCCAGATTGCTCTGGTAGAGCGGCATCAGGCCACCGGCGGCGTGGTGAATGGCTTTGTCACCGGCTTTGGTTTTACCAGCCGCTGCGCCATTGCCACCACCGTAGCCCACGACAGCCACCACATGATTGTGGTAGGCACCAGCAAAACCAACATGGCCCTGGCGGCCAATCGGCTGGGCGAAGTGGGCGGTGGTGTGGTTGTCTTTAAGGACGACAAAGAAATTGCCCTGGTGGAGCTGCCCATTGCCGGGTTGATGTCTGACGAGCGGGCGGAGATTGTGGCGGCCAAGGCAGCGCGCATGGTGGCCGCCATGGCCGAATGCGGCTGCACGCTCAACAACGCCTACATGCAGCTCAGCCTGCTGGCCCTTGTCGTCATTCCCGAATTGCGCATTTCCGATTTGGGGCTGGTAGACGTGACCAAATTCGAGGTTGTGCCGCTGTTTTGCTAGTACAAAAGCGGGGTGGAGGAGTGACATCGCCTACCCACCTGCCCGCCCGCATCTGAGGATGCGGACTCCGCAATTTCCTTAAATTAATGGCCGATTGGGGACGGCAAACAAACTCAGGTGGTTGAGGGCTGGCCCTGGTTATCGGGGTCGAGCAGGGGGCTGAGGGCTTCGCGCAGCCATTGGCGGGCGCGGTGCAGGCGCACTTTGGCGGCGCTGGTGGTAATGTCGAGGGTAACGACCGTTTCTTCCGTACTCATCCCTTCCAATTCTCGCAGTAAAAAAACGGTTTGCAGCGATTCCGGCATGGCGGCAATCGCCTGGCGCAGCTCGATTTGCACCTCGGCGCTGTCGTAGGTTTCTTCGGGCAGGCAGCACCAGTCGAACAGCTGGCGCGGCACGTAGCCGGGCATCTCGTTCAGCGTCTCTTCTACCGAAACAACGGGAGCGCTGGGGCGGCGCAGGCGCATCATGGCCGCGTTGTAGGCGATGCGGTACAGCCAGGTGCTCAGGCTGGAGCGCCCTTCAAAGCTGTCGATGGCCCGGAAAGCGTTGAGAAACGTTTCTTGCAGCACATCTTCGGCATCTTGTTGGTTGCCCAGCAGGCGCAGCAGCAGCCGTTCCAGCGTGGAGGAGTGCACGGCAATACATTCATCACAGGCGGTTTTGTCGCCCGCCTGAATTCTGGCGATTAGTTCAGCATCATCGACGGCCGTCAGTTCTTCGGCCGTTTCCTCTTCCATTGGGGTCATCTGGTTCGTACCCTTCTTCCCTTGTTTTTCTTTTCACAAACCTCAGACACTCTATCGCGAGGCAGCAAAAAAGGCAACCTTATTGGGCTGCCTTTTCTGACTTTATTCATCGAGACAAGTTCCCGCTCATCCCAATTTGGCTCTTCCCAAAGGTGGTTCGCCGCGTAACGGCGAAAAAATCAGGCCGAAGCCAGGGTTGGGACGGTGGTGGCTTCGATTTCAAACTGCGGTGGGTTTTCGAAATGCTTTTTGACGGCACATTGATCGGCGGCGCGAATGACGGCCGTTTTATACTTTTCCGGGAAGGTGGGCGGCAGCTGGATATCCAGCTTAACTTTGCTCACCATGCCCGTCATCCGGTTCACTTCCAGGCTTTGCACCAGGCGCACGCCTTCGGCCGAGATGCCGCGCTGCTGGCAAAAGCCCAGGACGTAAATACCCGCACAGGTGCCAATCGAGGCCAGGAAGGTGGCAAAGGGCGTCGGCGCAGACGCCATGCCGTTGTAAGAAGGTTGATCGGTCGGAACGGTGAAGGGGCCAAAGTGGGCGTCTACCCGCGCCCCGCCGGGGAAGTCGATTATCATTTCCATGGTGAATATCTCCGTAAAAGGTAAATTTTTAGCCACAGAGAGCACAGAGAGGGATGAGGTATGAGATATGAGGTATGAGGTTTGGTTTTCCAGGCTCACCCCCAATCTTTGTGTTTTACTTGTCATACCCGCCTTCGCGGGTATAACACGCCCTTTTATTTCGAAAAGAGCAAAGATCGTGTTATCTGCGGCTTTTTTAATTTTGGGGGAAACGGCCGTTGCCGCCCCACACTTGTTGTTTAGATGCACTCACGTGGCAATGGTTACAGCAATGAGGCGTGAAACGTAATTTTTCGCGCCTCACGCTTCTTCCATAACTCAATTACCACCCTCGCTCCTACACTTTGGCAATAAAAAAGCGCCACGCTTTTTTTCACGTGGCGCTTCCAAAATGTAGGTTGAGGGGTCAGACAGATTAAATCAGCACTTTACAATTAGCTTGCCAAAGCTTCCTTCGCCAGATTCACAACGGCGGCAAAAGCGGCTTCATCGCGCACGGCCAGGTGAGCCAATGCTTTGCGATCCAGGTTAACCTTGGCCAGCTTCAGCCCGTGCATAAAACGGCTGTAGCTCAGGTCATGCATCCGCGTGCCCGCGTTGATGCGGGTAATCCACAGGCGGCGGAACTCGCGACGGCGGACGCGGCGATCCCGGTATGCATACCAGTAAGATTTCATCATGGCCTCGTTGGCGCGACGGAACAACTTACTCCGCGTGCCCCACTGGCCTTTGGTCATTTGTAAAACTTTTTTATGACGTCGTTGGGTTGTAAACCCACCTTTTACTCTCATTTGTGCAACCTCGCATTTGTTGGTGTCTTAACGAGAAAAGCAACTTGATTTGATTTCAACTCTTTTCCCGTTTTAGACCGATGGCCTGGCGCTCAAGCCGTTCCCTACAGGAGACCGAGGCCAGGCAGCGAACCATCTCAATAAATTAGGCGGGCGGATTTGCCTTGTACTTTTTCAAGTACGGCGCCAAACGCTTGATACGTTTGATGTCACCCGAGTTTTCTACAACGAGCATACGGCTAAACAGCTGTTTGGTACGGCTGGACTTACGCCGCCGCAGATGGCTTTTACCACCCTTGGTGCGCACGATTTTACCGCTGCCAGTCACCCGAAAACGCTTGGCCGCTGCTTTATAGGTCTTCAACTTGTATTTTTTCTTTTTTGCTTTAGCCATTTTATCCTCTCAACATGAAAGCGTCCTCGATTCAATCTGCCTTCACACAAAAGCCCCCAGAAGGGGCTTATTTGACCAACCTACAACCACCATTTTGTTGGGAAAAACAACAGCCAGCTTTGCGGCCAGACAAACAGCCTCAGGGCTAAACTGTTGGATTTAACAAGAGTGTCATCGACCAGCCTTCCAGCTTCGGGGCCTGTTCCACCTCAGCGACATCAGCCAACAGCACTGCAATCTCCTCAAGAGTCTGTTGACCAATCTCGGGATAGGTGATCTCGCGCGCCTTAAAACGCACCTGGAACTTGACCTTTTTGCCTTCTTCCAGCCACTTTTTCGCTTTGCTTACATATACATCACGGTGAAAGTCAGAGGTACGGGGCGTCAGCCGAAGCGTTTTGATTTCAATTTGCTTCTGCTGCTTACGCGCCTCACGTTCCCGCTTGGTTTTCTCGTAAGCAAATTTGCCATAATCCATAATGCGGCAAACAGGCGGGCTGGCATTGGGAGCAACCTCTACCAGATCAAGTTCGGCCTCTTCAGCCATTTGCAATGCCTGATTGATAGGCACGACCCCATGATTTGTGCCGTCCTGGCTAATTAACCTGACTTCACGAACCCGTATGCGCCGGTTGATGCGATATTCCGGGTCTACGGTAACCCGGGCACTTGTACTACTACGCCGTTTTCGAATAGCTATTGTTCTCCGTTATTAACGTGGGCAATTTGGGAAAATGCCTGACCAATAAAAAAACAAATAGTCCGGTCATAAGACCGGAACTGAGTAAAAATCATATCACAATGGTCTGGGAGCGTCAAACGAATCTGCGTCAGCTTGCTGGCACCAAACCACATAAGGCGCTCTGGACTGCGGGTGGTTTCCTCTATTGCAGTACCAGGTTTAACACGATGAGCAAAACAAACATCACCGCTGCCAGAATAAACACCCAGCGCAAATCTTTGAGTACGTAGGCGTATTCCTCAGCGAAGCTGGCGCTGCTGTCACGTTTTTTGTCGGTTTGGCCGCTGTCTTCGGCCGTTTGCTGGCGCAAACGGGCGCGGCGGCTTACACGGTCTTTGGCCATGATAGGTTCCTCTTGGTTGGTAACGGCCGTTGCCTCAACAGCCTGATCAACGGCGAATCATACCGCCGCAGCGCCAAACACGCCAGCACGCATTGTTGGGTCTTCAGGATTTCGTGGGGTCTGGCGTGAAACGTGAAGCGTGAAACGTGATGGCCCTCTGGTCACGTTTCACGTTTCACGCATCACGGGCTGTAAACCCCCTGAATTCCTAAAGAGCCTAACAAAACTATGAGGATGGCGCGTTGGTTTTCAGGTCGGCAAAAACGACGATGCGCTGGGTGTTGATGCGGTAGGGGTAGCAGGAGATGAGGGTGGCGCTGGCATAGTCGGTAGATTCCATCACGGCCACATCGGTTGGCTCCACAATTTCGATTTTGGTCACCACGTAGGTGTAGCTGCGCGCCCCGGTGGAAACGGTGAACTCATCGCCGGGGGAGAGCTGGTCTAGATCGCGGAAGATTTCGCCATAAATGTCGTTGTGGGCGGCCAGGACCATGTTTCCTTCTTGCCCTGGCAGGGCCGAGCCGGTGTGGTGGCCCACGCCGCGCTTGAGCTGTTCCCAATCATACACGCCAGCCACGATGGGGGCATTGACGCCAATGGTGGGAATTTCGATGATGCGGGCCTGTTCGGGACCGGGGGTAGGCAGCGGCGGCGGTTGGTACGCCTGGAGCGCGGGCAGCAGATGAGCCGGTATATCGCCGGATTCAACCTGCTCCGGCGAACGGCCTTCGACGTAGCGGTGCCCGGTGGGCAAAACCACCAGGTCGATGAGGGGAGCCGCGGTTGGTGTGGGCAAAGTCAAAGCGGCCGCTTCCGACTGCTGCACCTGGGACAGCTCCTGGTTAAGCTCGCGCTGGGTGCCCCACAGGTTCAGCAGCACCACCACCAGCCCAACGACCGCGCCGACTTCTACCAGAAAAAGCAGGCGGTTGAGGATGGTACGGCCGTTCCCCTGCCTCGCCTCAACCGGCACCCTTTCGGGGGCCGGAGCCGCTTCCTCTTCCAATTCCAGCAGGTAGTGGCGCATCGCGCCCGTGGGGGCCGCTTTGGGCCGCGGCAAGGGCGGTGGTTGTGAGGCCGGGGCGGGTCGGCCCGCCACTTCTACCATCCGGCCCTCCTCTTTAAGCCGCTGCAAACGCTCCCGCCGGGCGGCGTGTTTTTTGCGGTAGAGCAGCTGCTCAAGCTCGGTGATCGATAAGTTGTCGGGTGGCTGCGAGTTGCTCATGGGCCAATCATACGGAAAAAATTACACTATGTAAAGTAAGCGATACCTCTATTGACCAATTTCTAAGGGAAATACGGCCGTAAAATCCCCCACCACTTCCCCATCAACCAAAACCGGCAGGCGGGTGCCAGAGAGCCGATCGTAAATGCCCACAATCGCCTGGTAGCTGCCGGGCGCGGTTTCGGCCGGGATGGCGATGGGATGAATCTGGGCTACCACATCACCCGCCTGCCAGGCCCACGACGGCGCATCCAGCGCGTCCCGCTGGGCAAAGGGCACCCCGGTTGCATCCAAAAGCTGGGTAAACATGACCACATCGGTGGTAAAGGCGGGCGGCACAATCGGCCCCACGTTGGCCGGGTTGGTGACGCGCCAGATGAGGAGGAGTTCGGCCGTTTCACCGGGCACAACCGGATTGAGCCATGCGGCGTGGTGCAGGGTGAGGGCGTTGTTGAAGTTGGCCAGCGCCGGTTCCTGTGCCCATGCCTGCATTTGGGAGGCATCCAGCCAAAAATCGGTAAAGCTACGGTCCAGATCAGATGGCCGTAGAGCAACCGTTTTTTGCGCTGCCAACCATCGGGCAAAAAATGGATGGGGCGGCGTGGCAGCGGGAATGATGGCCCGGCTGCTTTGTCCGGCAGGGGCCACCAGCGCCCAGCGGGCATCGGCCCAGCGCTTGTTGGCTTCTTCGCCCGTCAGCACCAGATTGATGGAGGGGTCGTGCGCCGGACCGGGGTAAACGGTGGAGAGCAGTACCGGGTCGGCAGGCGCATTCTGCTCAAGATAGTCGAGCGCGGCGACCAAATTCACCTGGTACGCACTGCGCACGTCGGGGTCGTTGGCCCAGGTGACAAAATAGTCTGTGGCGCTGTGCCAACCGGCAAACAGCAGCCAGGCAGCGGCCAGAGCAGCGGGCAGCCAGCGAGGCAGTGGTTTGATTTGCGTCTTCAGCCAGGTAACGGCCGTGGCAAACCCAAGGCCGGGCAGCACAAACACCGGGGCCAGCGCCGCCAGGTTGCGCGTGGTGTTGGCCGTCGGCCCGGTGATGAGTGAGGGCAAAATGCCCACGCCAAACCAGAGCAGGACAAAGGTGTAGGACGGCCGTTGCCAGCGCCACAAACACACCAGCAAACCGAGGACGAAGAAGACGGCCGTCACCCCATCAAACACGGGCCGCCCCGGGATGTTGTAGGCCAAAAACTGGTCGCCATAACCCGGCCAGATGAAGGCCAGCAGGGCCGCGGTGGCGTTTTGCCACAGGGGCAGCAGGTTGCCGCTGCGCACATTTTCCAGCGGGCCATCGAGCATGCTCAGGCGCGTCAGGGCGTAGGGGTTTTGTTCCAGGTAGACAAACAGCGGCGTGATGAGCACGCCCGCCAACAGCAGCCCCAACAGCACTGGCTGCCAGCTGCGGCGGAAGGTGCCGCGCTGCTGCCAGGCCAGGTAGATCATAAACAGGGGAAAGACCAGCCAGGCGACGCGGGCGGCCAGGTAAATGTGCAGGGTAATGGCCACACAGACGCCAAACGCCGCCGCCAACCACCAGCGCCGCTGGTTTATCTGTGACTTCTGCGCCTCAACATGGTCTAACAGGAGCCAAAAGAAGGTGACGGCCGTTCCCATAAAAAACGGCAGCATTCCGGCTCGCAGCGCCTCCCGGGCTGAAGCTAAGGGCCAGAAGGAGACGGTGAGGAGAACGGCCGTAACGAGTGCCGTCGTCGCATCAAACCGGCGGCGCACCCACCAAAAGGTGAGGCCAATGGTGGCCACGCTAAATAAAACATTAACAAAACGCAGCGCAAAAGGCGTCTGGCCGAGCAGCCGCATCAGGCCCGCCACGGTATAGCTGTACAGTGGCTCGCTGCCGTAATTTAGGGGGAAAATGAAGAGGTAGAAGCCGCGCAAAATGCCAATTGCCTCACGGCCGTGATTGGCTTCGTCGTGGGTTAGACCAGGGGGAATTTCGGTCAGAGCAAAGAGGCGCAAACCAAATGCCAGCAAAATGAGCAGAAAAGGAAGCCACTTTGAAATTTGTTTCATCACAAGAGGTGCATTATAAAGGAGCGTGATACCTGCGTCAAAAGCAGCGACACCTGCGCCAAACGCACGATTTGACGTTCGATTTTGTTTTTATGTTATAATCACCGCGCCATTCCGGCATATTCCGGCACGGAACGCGCAAGAAGATATGAAATCCAATCCACCTCGTCGCGCCCCAGCTCGGGTACGTTTACCACTTTGGGCAGTCATACTCATTGGGCTGGGCATCACTATTTTGATCGTTGGCAGCTCCGTCTGGCTGTTCAAAACCGTTCAGGGAACCGTCTCCTCCCTGGAAATTATTAACCCTGAATTTACCACTACCAGCAACAACAGCAGCACCGATCAGTTACCTGCCCCCAGCAGCAATGTTGAATCTGTCGAGTCCAGTGATAACCCTGACGTCATTTTATCCTCCGATGCCTTTCACCGCTGGGAAGGCAAAAATCGTGTCTCCATCTTGTTGATGGGCATTGACCAACGCTGCGACGAGGCAGGGCCAGCCCACACCGACACAATGATGGTGTTGACAATTGATCCGGTGGGACTATCTGCTGCTATGCTCTCTCTCCCGCGCGATTTGTGGGTAGAAATTCCCAACTTTGGCGTAGATCGCATTAATCAGGCCAATTATTATGGCGAAATTTATGAGTATCCCGGTGGTGGACAGGCATTAGCTGTCCAGACCGTTGAAGCATTGTTAGGGGTTCCTATTGATTATTATGTCGCCGTTAATTTTGATGCTTTTGTTGAGGTAGTTGATCTGATTGGAGGCATTGATATCGATGTGCCCGAAGCGATTGACGACCCCAATTACCCCGACCAGTGCTATGGTTATGATCCTTTTTCTATTGCAGCAGGCGAACAACATTTAGATGGTGAGGCAGCGCTGAAATATGCGCGGACACGCGCCACCTTTGGTGGCGATGTCGATCGGGCTGGGCGACAGCAGGCGGTAATCCTGGCGGTGCGACAGAAGATCTTTGATCTGAACAGCATCCCTCAGTTGATTGCACAAGCACCGCAGCTGTGGCAGACATCCCAGGAAAATGTGCGGACAAACATGTCTCTGGACGAGGCCATTCAGCTGGCCTTGCTGGTGCAGGATATTCCGCGTGAAAGTATTCGTACGGCCGTTCTCGACTTCAACTACGTCTACAATGAAACAACCCCAGACGGCCGTCAGGTTTTGGTCCCCGTGCGCGAAAATATTCGCCAGCTCAGAGACCAGTTGTTTGCCCCCCCGGCTATTCCCACGCCGGTTATCGAAAATCTTCCTGCGCTGATGGCCGCCGAAAATGCCCGGGTCGCGGTTTACAACGGCACGGCCGAATTTGGCCTGGCCGGTTTGACGCAGGAATACCTGGAGTCGTTTGGCATCAACGTGAGCGAAGTGGGTAACGCCGATGCCTCGACCTACCTCACCTCTCAAGTTATCACCTACGGATCATACCCCAATACCAGCCGCTACCTGATGCAGTTGATGCATGTTCCACCCCTCAACGTCAGCAGCGGCACCAATCCCAACGGCGACTACGATATCCTGATCATCATCGGCAACGATTGGAGAGTGCCCAACTCATAACAATGGCAGGCAGGTTGCGTCTCCTTGCGCGCAATCTGTTACGGCCGTTCTGTGGCAGCTTGGCTGCCGCCGCTGAGTCTCTCTAACCGTACCGCCGTGTTCAACCTTCTGGCCGCTTCAGCCCTGGCTGATGATAACGGCCAGCCTGCTTGCCTACCTGCTGTGTGCCTGGTTGGCCAGCCAGAACGAGTGCGCCCGGCCGGATCTGGTGCCTTGTGAGAGGAGAGAACAGGAGGATTGTCCATGCGAAAACCTAGCTGGTCCTGCCTGCTGATCGGTTTGATAATCGTGGTTGTCACCGCGTGTAAACCTATCAGCGAAGATGAAAAGGACCTCATGACGGCGGAGTTTGCCCCATCCCCCACCGATGCCCCGATTGAGGCCAACCAACCGGCCACGCTGTCTATCCCAACTAAGTCGCTGGTCACCGTTGCGCCGCCCCCGGCACCAACAGCCGCACCCACATCCCCCGCCTTTGCCGGTTGGCAGCAAATTGGCAATCCAGCTACCGGTTTGCAGCTGTTTGCGCCCCCTGAATGGATCAATTTATCGGGTCGGGTGGATACGGCCGTTACCGCCAACGAACTCGGCATCACCGTCATGCTCCTGGCCAACTCCTCCCGCACTGGCGACAGCCTTCTGGGCAGCAAAGCAATTGGCGACGGCGCTTACGTGGCCGGGCTGATCGCCCACCTGGACCTGCCGCCCAACACACCCCAGGCAACCCTTACCCGGCTGGCCAACGATTTGAGCAACGGCCGTACTCCCATCAGTGAAGCCGCCCCATTCACCGTCTCCACCGGCACGGGCAGCCGGGTTACCGGTTCTTACATCGATCTCGAAGGCACCCCCCTGCTCTTCAACACCTCCGGCGAAACAATGCGGTCACGCCTCTACCTCTTTACCACCACGCTGGCGGGAGCCATCAGCCAGCAAACCCAGGCGCTTTTTATTATGAGCGCGGCCGTCAGCCAGTGGGAGCAGTACCTCGGCACCTTTGAAAAGATGGCCAGCAGCATCTTGCTGCACGACATTTACGCCGAAATTGTAATCCAGGACGGCTCGGCCAACGTGCGCGGCAGCCTGGGGCAGCAAGACCTGGTAAATGGCAGCCTGGAAGCCAGCAGCAAAGACGTCTGGACCTTCAGCCTGCCCGGCTCACGCTATGCCAACCTGACCCTCAGCCCAGACAACAAAGACATCGACCTCATCCTTTCGCTGGTCAGCCCCACCGGGCAAACTGTGACCCGCATCGACAACGGCTATGCTGGGGACACGGAGATCATGATCGATAACCTGCTGCGCGACAGCGGGCTGTACGTGGTGGAAGTGAGTGAATTTTTTGGCAATCCTGGCCGCTACACCCTCAGCCTGGTACTGACGGAAGAGCCGCTGTTTGGCGGCGGCGGGCGGCTGTCGCCCGGGCAAACAATTCAGGGCAACCTGGAGCGTGGTGCCCAGCACGTGTGGAAATTTGACGGCAATGCGGGCGAACTGGTCAGCGTGGTGCTCACACCCGGCCGCCAGTTTGACGCTATTCTGGACATTTATGGGCCAGATGGCAGCCGCCTGGCCGCGCTGGATGAAGGGTTCAGCGGTGACGCCGAGGTGGTAGCCGGGCTGGAACTGCCGCTCACTGGCGAATATTCTATCCTGGTGCGCAGCTTTGCCGGGGAAGGCGGCAGCTACTCGCTGTCGTTGGATGAGGGCAGCGACAGCACCACCAACTTCTACGATGCGGGCGATCTGATATTTGGGCAGGTGGCGCAGGAAACGCTGCGGGAAAATGAGGCCCATGCCTGGTTCTTTTCCGGGCGGGCGGGGGATGAATTGTTTATTACGGCCGTTCCCCTCACCACCAATTTAGACCTGGACATCTGGCTGCTGGACGGCAATATCAACCGCCTGGCCGAGCAAGACGCCAACTTAACCGGCGAGCCAGAAACGATCGAGTACGTGCTGCCGGGCGACGGCCAATACATCATTTTGGTGCGTGACTTTTTTGGCGAATCGGGCCGCTACGAGATCAGCCTGCGGGCCAACGAAGTGGCCGCCCCAGACGACGCAGGCACCCTGACCTACGGCGCGGAACAAGCCAGCACGCTCCAGCCAAATCAGTCCGTTGCCTGGGAATTCACCGCAGCGGATGGAGACGTCATTAACATCGAGCTGATCCCGGCGGACAGCAATGCGGACCTGGTGCTGCTGCTGTACGATCCGGCGGGCAACCCGGTATGGTCCGTAGATGCGGCGCAAGCGGGTGCGCCAGAACAGATTAACGCCTATCCGATCATGGGTGACGGCGTCTGGCGCATTGTGGTGAAGGAATTTTACGGTGAAGTGACGGGCTACACCCTGCGCCTGAACGATAACTGACCGTTAGTGGTTTTGCACGAAGTCGATTTGCAACAGATTTTCGTTGCAGTTGGGGCGGGTCTGGACGCGATAAATTTGGGAAACGGCCGTGCCGTTGGGTGACTCTAGCTGCACGTTGTAATCACGCATCACCGGCGAGTCGAAGACAAACTGCTCCCAGCCAGACGGGCCGTAGCTGGGCGCGCCACCTACCACCACCCGTTCATCAATGCCGCTGCCCCACACGTGCACCCGGTAGCTGTCTAGCGGCACCGGGTTCCGATTCAGGTCCAGCACTTCCCCGGCGATGCCCAGCCAACCACAGCCCGCGTTGTTAGCGAAATTTTGCAAATAAAATGGGCTGTTGTCTGTTTTGGTAAACGGATAGGCTGAACGGGTTGGCGTGGGCGTGGCGGTTGGCCCCAACGGGGTGGCCGTGGGCGTGTTGGTGCTGGTCGGCGTGAACGTGGGCGTGGGCGTTTTGGTGGGGAAGGTGGGCAGCGGCGACGGGGTGAGTGTCGGCTTGAGCGTGCTCACCGGCGGGGGGGTGGCTGTTACCTGGGTCGGTAGAGGTGTCCAGGTGGGAGCCAGCGGCGAACCAGCAAAGGTGGGGGTGAGCGTGGGCAATTCTAGCTCGTTTACCAGGGTAGGCAGAACATCTTCCTGGGCAATGGCCAACGGAGCCAGGGTAGGCAGCGGCGGCAGCTCTTGCAGGAAGGTAAACTGGGGCATTCGCTCTGGGGCGACAAAAAAGAGCACCACGCCAGCAACCACCACCACCGAAATAAGCAGCAGCAGCGCCGCCGCCACGCTCATCAATCGACCCACACACCCGGTTTGTTGCGTCCGTTTTGTTGCCATGCTGCTGTGAACCCCGAATGTCAGGAACCGCTTTCCATCAGCCGCTCGATGGTGGCAGATTGCCACAGCTCGTCGAGCCAGGCCTCAAACGCTTGCTGCAGCAGAACGGAACGCGCTTGGGCTTCTAACGGCCGTTCCGCATCCCGCTCAATCAACTGCACCAGGTAATAAACCGGATTGCCTTCGCGGTTAACGGCCGTAATCACCTCACTCACCGCCCCCGGCTCTGTCAGAGCAAAAGCGGCCGCTTCTACCTCTGGCACCAGCAAGGTTCCCTGAGCAAAAAAGTCCAGGTCGCCGCCATTTTCCCCCGTGACACGATCCAGCGAGTGAATTTGGGCCAGCGTGGCAAAGTCGTCGCCATTTTGGATTTGGGCCAGCAGGGTGCTGGCCAGGGCGGCGTCATCGACCTGGATATAGCGGGCATGAACCTGCTCCGCCGCCACGGGAACATTGGCGGTAACCATGTTGACCATCTGCTCTTGAATCAAGCCATCGGCCACGGCGGTGCGGAATTCCGCCTCGGTGTAGCGGTTGGCTTCCAGCCAGGCGGCAAAATTGTCGGCGCTCTTGGCGGCAGATTCCAGCTCGGCCATCTGCTGATCAACCATCTCGTTGGTCACCACAATGCCCTGGGCCGCCGCCGCCTGGCGGATCAGCAGCTGCTCGATGAGCGCATCCAGCACCACCTGGTCAATATTGCCATCCTCGGGCATCCCCAGTTCGGCCTGGGCCTGCTGGTAGCGGGCCAATTCCGCTTCAAACGTGGCCCAGGTCAGCGGCTCGTCGTTGACGAGGGCCGCCAGGGGTTCATCAGGTATGGTAGGGACGGGAACGGCCGTTTGCGTGGGCAGCACAATCGGGTCATTGCTCACCACGGGCGGGGCCAGCTCGTCCCCAGTTGTCTGGTTGATGGTGGGAACGGCCGTGGGCAGCGGCTCTTCATTTTGGCAGGCCAACAGCAAAACCAGGGGTAGTAAAAACAGCAAGTAGAGGTGTCGTTTCATAAACTATCTCGGCGCTTTGGGAATTTGGGCACTTGACGCCACAAAGCCCCAAAGGCCACTCTCGCTAATCCAGGTCAGTTCACTTCGGCGATTATACCCAGCAGCGGAACGCTGCCAACCTGACTGAAGGCTTCCCGCTGAATTCTCACTTAAATTTCACCCGTCCACAAAAAAGCGCCACCCCTGGGGCAGCGCTTCCTCTTCTCAAAGTTGTGGAGGCCAGACGGCCGTTCTACAAATTTAACAGCGAATCTTCAGAGCCATATTGGTTGGCCACATAAGCATCGGCATCCCAATCGTTCTCCCAACGCTCGTTGTCTAGCAGGTAGCGGAAACGATAAGACTGCCCCGCATCGAGTGAAAGGGTCAGGCTAAAGCTGCCATCCTTGAGCTGTTTCATGGGGTGACTGGTAGGACTCCACTCATTAAACTCGCCGCAGAGGTGTACCGTTTCGGCGTGCACCTCGGCGGGCAGCTTAAACGTTACCCGGCATGAATCCCCTGATTTTGTAAAACTTTTCTTGAGCATGTTTTCACTCCTCGTGTGTTTGTAAAAGCGGCGTGCTGGGAAAAGTGGGTAAACTGACAACCAGGCCCGCTTCTACTGGGCAAACCACAGAATCCAACCGTTGCGTCATTTTCTGTGGCTTGGCTGGAACAAATTAATCCTCTGCTGCGGCGGACCCGTTGCCCACAGGTGCCGGATCAGATTCATCTAACGTTGGCAGGCTGGGCGGCTCAGCGGCCACCCCCAATAAGCGACGCACCTGCCGGGTTAGCCGGGGCAGCGCCGGTTCGCGGTACTCATCGGCCAGGAACTGGGCCAGTTCGGCCAATTTTTGGCAGGTGCCATAGCGCTCTTCCAGCCGTTCGCGGTGCTGCGCCAGCCAGACAAAAAGGTCGGCTTCGGTACGGCCGGGAAAGTCGTGCAGCAAGGTCGAATCCTGAATGATTTGCACGGTGGGCAGGTAAACCATTTCGTACCAGGCATCAACGGCCGTTTCCCAATCCAGCATCTCCCCATCAATCTGCGCCAACACCTGACGCAGGCTGTGAATTTGGGCCATCAGCATAGAGTAGCGCCCCGGCGTGGTAAAACAAATCCGGTGGTCGGGGTAACGCTCGGCCAGCGTGGTGGTGGCCATAAAGTTTTGCTCGCCCAGCTGGATAAAGATTTGATCGAGGTTCTCTTTGGGATCAATGGTGACATCCACCGGGTATGCCAGCACGTGGGCCTCGATACTTTCCAGCGCCAGCTGCCGGGCCACCGACACCCGGTGATTGCCATCCTTCACAAAGTAGACATTGCCTACCTGGTACACCTCAATCGGCGGCCAGCCTTGCTGCACCGCCAGCGCATCCAATGCCACCCAGCGGTCCTTCACGCTGTCGGTGAGAGGCAAAAATTTGCGGGTGAACGTTTTATAGCGCCCCACGCTGCCCACGATGGCATCCAGCGGCACCTCCACCACCCCGCGATAAAACGGATTCTGCTGCTGCAGCTGCATCCGGATCGCTTCGAATGGCAGCAGCTGAATATCTTCACCCCTCAACCGGGCTGCGGCCTGGGCCAGGGCAGCCCGACGCCGCGCCTGTTCAAAGCGCTGCAGGGCAACCGAGTTAA